>ERZ825525.2964-NODE-2964-length-9816-cov-2.101834_pt1 | contig 9816 bp, 7 predicted proteins | sample MGYA00519930_ERZ825525 | MGnify/ENA primary metagenome ERZ825525 (study PRJEB31778, sample SAMEA3449203) | human gut metagenome | biome: human gut; feature: human-associated habitat; material: faeces | place: United Kingdom | collected 2010/2012 ... | reverse complement strand
ATGATCCCCGCTTTCCCTACGGACGAGCGTCCCCTTCAGGACGTGCAGAGCCGACCTGCCGACCTGCCGGTGGATATCGACCGGGTGGGCATTACTTCCTTCCGCCTGCCCCTGGTGGTGCGCGACCGCGACCGGGGCCGCCAGCATACCGTGGCTACGGTGGACATGGGCGTGGACCTGCCCGCCGCCTTCAAAGGCACGCACATGAGCCGCTTTGTGGAGGCGCTGGAACATTGGCGCGAGCATAGCCGGGAGGAGCTGGATTATCCCTCCATGAAACGCCTGCTCGAAGACGTGCGCGATCGCCTGCACGCCCGAAAGGCTTTTATTACCTTTCGCTTCCCCTATTTCCGGACCAAGGCCGCGCCGATCACGGGCAGCCCCGCGCCTGTGGGCTACGACTGCCGTTTCACCGGCGAGTTGGATGGAGATCGACTGGTCTTTCTGTTGGAAATGGACGTGCCGGTGACTACGGTATGTCCCTGTTCCAAGGCCATCAGCCGGGCCGGGGCCCACGGGCAGCGCGCTCTTGTGCGTATGGCCGTGCGCATGACCAAATTCGAGTGGATGGAGGAATTTATCGACCTGGCCGAGGAATCCGCCTCCGCCCCCGTCTATTCGTTGCTCAAACGCCGGGACGAAAAGGCCGTCACCGAACAGGCCTATGACAATGCCTATTTTGTGGAGGATGTGGTACGCAACGTGGCCGCACGCCTGGGCGAACACCCTCACGTCGTCTGGTTCCGGGTAGAAGTGGAAAGTTTTGAGTCCATCCATTGCCACAACGCCTTCGCCTGCATCGAGCGAAGTCGCGCCGAGGCCTGCCCGGCATGAATGAAACAGAAACCGCCTTTCCCCGACGGGCAGCGCCGGAGCGTCAAAAAGCAACAAATATCCAGGCGCACGATATCGAAGTCCGCCAATAGCCGCGCCGTGCGGCTTCGGCTTCAAGGGGCGCGTACGGCTCGGCGCTGTTGCAACGTCGTCAGGACAGAAGACGATGGGCCTGCCGCCCTGGCCCGACAGGAAGGCCTCCTTGCATCCTTTTATTTTTTATGAAAAAAAGATAAAGTCTGTTTTTTGCTTGGCGCGGCCCGGCGCGGTCGCGTTCCACCTTTTGCTTCAGGACCGCAATATGAAAAAAATCCGCTTGGTTGTTCTTGCCGCGTTAATCGGCCTGCTGCCGGTTTCGGCCATGGCCGGCACGTTGCGCATCGGCTTGATGTGTCCCCTGACCGGGGGTTGGGCCAGCGAGGGCCAGGACATGCAGCACGTGGTGTCGCTGCTGGTGGACGAAGTGAACAAGGCCGGAGGCATCAACGGGAACAAGGTACAGCTTGTCATAGAGGACGACGGCTCCACGCCGCGCTCCGCCGCAACCGCCGCCAGCAGGCTGGTCGCCGCCGACGTGTGTGCCGCCATCGCCGGAGTATCGGCGGTGATCGGCACCTACGGTTCCGCTGTGACCGAAGCGGCTCAGAATATTTTGGACGAATCCGAAATCCTGCATATCGCCACGGGGGCCACAAGCGTCCGCCTGACGGAAAAAGGTCTGGAATATTTCTTCCGCACCAGCCCCCGCGACGACGAGCAGGGCAAGGTGGCCGCGCAGTATATTAAAGATCTGGGGTATAAAAAAATCGCGATCGTGCACGACAATTCTTCCTATTCCAAAGGATTGGCCGAAGAAACCCGCGCGGGGCTGGAAAAAGAAGGGGTGGAAATCGTGTTCTTCGACGCCCTGACTCCCAAAGAGCGCGACTATTCCGCCATCCTGACCAAATTGCGCTCCGCCGACCCCGATCTGTTCTTTTACCCCGGCTATTACCCCGAAGCGGGACTGCTGCTTCGTCAGAAAAAGGAAATGGGCTGGGATGTGCCCATGATGGGCGGCGATTCCGTCAATAATGCGGATCTTGTCAAAATTGCCGGGCTTTCTTCCTGCGAAGGATTCCTGTTTTTCAGCCCTCCCGTGCCCGCGGACCTCACCACCGAACAGGGCAAGGCCTTCATGGCGGCCTATACCAAGGCGTATGAAACCCTGCCCAACTCCGTGTGGGCTCTTTTGGCGGGCGACGCCTTCAACGTGCTGGTTGAAGCGTTGCGCCACACGGACGGCAGTTCCGACGCCATGGCCGAATACCTGAAAACCGGGCTCAAGGACTACACCGGCATTACCGGCACCTTCTCCTTCAACGCCAAGGGCGACCGCGTGGGCGATCTGTACCAGCTCTACCAGGTCACCGCCGAGGGCGAATTCAAGGTCAAAGAATAAGTCCGGCTTATGCTTCATCGGGGCCCGCCCCGCACCCCGCCGGGGAACACGATGTTCCCCGGCCCCTTTATGAGGGCCCCCCTTGCATCGCATGGGGCTCGCCCCTACGGACGCGGAGGAATCACTGCCCTGTCGAAGGGAGGTGAAGAAGCCGCCCCCCCCACGGGGAATGCTTGCTCCAGGAAAAAACATGGAACAGTTTCTGCAACAGTTGATCAACGGCTTGGCCATAGGCGGCATCTATGCGCTGGTGGCGCTCGGGTACACCATGGTGTACGGGGTGCTCAAGCTCATCAACTTCGCCCACGGCGATCTGTTCACCATCGGGGCCTACCTGGGCATGACCCTGTTCGTCAGCCTGGGGTTGGCGGGCAAGGTGCCGCCGTGGATCGCCATCCCGCTGGTGGCGCTTATGGTCATGGGCCTGGTGGCGCTTCTGGGCTGGGTGCTGGAGCGGGCGGCCTACCGCCCCCTGCGCAAGGCCAACCGCCTGTCCGCCGTGGTGTCGGCCCTGGGGGCCTCCATTTTCTTCCAGAACGCGGTGATGTTGATCTGGGGAGCGCAGTACCGGGTATACCCCGAGGCCATGCGCCCCTCGGCCATCCTGCATCTGTTCGGCATGGGCATCCCGGCCATCCGCATTATCCTTATCGCGGCCTCGGTGCTGCTTATGCTGGCCCTGTATTGGTTCATCAACCGTACCCGCACGGGCACGGCCATCCGGGCGGCGGCCATAGACCAGGGCGCGGCCCGCCTGATGGGCATCAACGTGGACCGCATCATCGCCCTGGTGTTTCTGATCGGGCCAGGCCTGGGCGGCGTGGCCGGGGTCATGGTGGGGCTGGCCTACGGTCAGATTGATTTCAACATGGGCTTTTCTTACGGACTTAAGGCTTTTACCGCCGCCATCCTGGGCGGCATCGGCAACATCCCCGGCGCCATGCTCGGCGGCATGCTGCTGGGACTCATCGAAACCCTGGGTGCAGCCTACCTGACCATAGCCTGGAAGGACGCCCTGTCCTTCCTGGTGCTTATTCTCATCCTCATCATTCGTCCCACGGGCATTCTCGGCGAACGGGTGGCCGACAAATTATGACGCGCTTTCTTTTTCCCTCCATTCCCGATCGCGCCCGCATTCCGGCCCTGCTGATTCTGGCGCTGGTCATGGGCTTCTTGCCCCAGGGGCTCAACCCCTACTGGATCGACGTATTTGTCAGCATCGGTCTGGGCACGCTGCTTTCGCTATCGCTCAACGTCATCCTGGGCCAGGCGGGCATCTTCAACATGGGGCACGCGGCCTTTTACGCCGTGGGAGCTTATGTCACGGCCATCCTCAACACCCGGTTCGGCATCCCCGTGCTGTGGCTCATCCCTGTGGCCGGAGCGGCGGCGGGTCTGTTCGCCCTGGTGGTGGCCCGGCCCATCATTCACCTGCGCGGCGACTACCTGTTGGTGGTGACCATCGGCATTGTGGAAATCGTGCGCATCGCCCTGACCAACGACGTATGGGGCCTGACCGGCGGAGCCAACGGCATTTTCGGCATTTCCCGACCCGAACTGTTCGGAATAAAAATCAAGAAAGGCATCCAGTTTTATTATCTCATCTGGGGCGCGGTGGGGGTCACCGTGTTGCTTTTTTCGTGGCTCGACCGGTCGCGCTTCGGCCGCGCCCTGTCCTGCATCAAGGAGGACGACGTAGCCGCCGAGGGCTGCGGCGTCAATGTGGCGGCTTATAAGCTGGCTGCCTTTGTGCTGGGCGCCTTCTGGGCGGGCATGACGGGAACCCTCTTCGCGGCCAAAATGACCATTATTTCGCCGGGTTCGTTCACTTTTTGGGATTCGGTGCTGCTGTTCGCGGCCGTCATTCTGGGCGGGGGCAGTCAGGCGGGGGTAATTTTGGGGGCCTTCCTGGTCTATGGCCTGCCGGAATTTTTCCGCGACTTCGCCAGCGCGCGCATGCTCATTTTCGGCCTGGCCCTTATGATCATGATGATCATCCGGCCCCAGGGCATACTGCCGCCCCGCCCCAGGCGCTACGACGTGCGCGCCTTTCTGGCTCGACGGGCCGCAGGCGACGACGTGCTTCCGCAGGGCGCGACACGCCCGGACCGGGGAGCGCAAACGACGAGCGCCCCAAACGTCGGGGAGGGCGCATGAACACCCTGCTCCGCCTGGAAAACGTCACCAAAACTTTCGGCGGCCTGGTGGCCGTGAACGACGTATCCTTCACCGTGGAGGAAGGCGGCGTTATGGGCATCATCGGTCCCAACGGCGCGGGCAAAACCACGGTGTTCAACCTGATCACCGGTAATTATACGCCCGATACGGGCCGCATCCTGTTCCGCGATATCTCCCTGGTGGGACGCAAGCCGCACCAGATTGTCAGCCTGGGCGTGGCCCGAACCTTCCAGTCCATACGTCTGTTCCCCACTCTGCCCGCCCTGGAAAACGTGCTGGAAGGACGCCACTGCCGCATGCGGGCGGGGCTTTTGTCCTCCATGTTTCGCACGCCGGGCCAGCGGCGCGAGGAAAAGGCCGCCGTGGATCGGGCCATGCGCGAACTGGAATTCGTGGGCCTGGCCGAATTCTGGAACGAACAGGGCGGCAGCCTGTCCTACGGCAACCAGCGCCTGCTGGAAATGGCCCGGGCATTGGCCTCGGACCCGGCCCTGATCATCCTGGACGAACCGGCGGGCAGCATGAATCAACCCGAAACCGAAGTGCTTATCCGCCTTATTGAAGCCATCCGCCGCCGGGGCATTACCGTCATGCTCATCGAACACGACATGGGGCTGGTTATGAAGGTATGCGAAAAGCTGGTGGTGCTCGAATACGGAGCGAAGATAGCCGACGGCACGCCCGAGGCGGTACGCAACGATCCGAAGGTTATTGAAGCTTACCTGGGACAAGACGACTGACGAGACAGGCTCGCCGCCCCTGCCTATAGCCTGCGGAACAGCAACGCGGGCTTTGTCGTCAGTCCGGAACCGTGCGGAACACGGGCTGTTTCTGCGATAGCGCATGGCGTGCCGCCACGCGGCCCTTATCGGCAGCCTCATCCTCGAATAAGGCCACAGTTTTTCGAGGAAGAGCGAACAGGGCGCAAGGAAGGAGAAATCACATGTTTCTGGAAGTGGACAAGCTGCGGGCGGGGTACGGGGCGGTGGAAGTGCTGCACGAGGTGAGCCTGCATGTGAACGAGGGGGAAATCGTCAGCATTTTGGGGGCCAACGGCGCGGGCAAGACCACCACCCTGCAGACCATCAGCGGTCTGGCCACCTATATGGGCGGAGCCATACGTCTGCGCGGCGAAGCCATCCACAGCCTGCCCAGCCATCAGATCGTGACCAGAGGCCTCACCCAGTCGCCCGAGGGCCGTCGCATCTTCGGCGCGCTGAGCGTGCTGGAAAATCTGGGCCTGGGCGCGTTTACCGTACGCGATCAGGCAACCGTGGAACATACCCGGGACTGGATATTCGAACTGTTCCCCCGCCTGTACGAACGCCGCGAACAACTGGCGGGCACGCTGTCCGGGGGTGAACAGCAGATGCTGGCCATTGCCCGCGCCCTCATGGCCCAGCCCAGCCTGTTGCTGCTGGACGAACCCTCGCTGGGGCTGGCCCCTCTGCTGGTCAAAGCCATTTTCGAAACCGTACGCAAGGTCAACGAAAGCGGAGTGACCATCCTTATTGTGGAACAGAACGCCCGGGCAGCCCTTAAACTGGCCACCCGGGGCTATGTGCTGGAAATGGGCCGCATCGTCATGGAAGACACGGCCGAACGCTTGCTGGCCAATCCCAGCGTGCAACAGGCCTACCTGGGGGCGTAGCATCTCCTTCACGCGCGCGGCGATGCGCCTTTCAGGCAGAGACGAACGGCGCGTTCCACGCTCCGGGGCAAGCGGGGCAAAGCTGCCCTTATTGTTCCTGTATCGTTTCTCCGGCGGAACCGGCCAGGACCTCCGCCAGACTGTCCACCACAGTTCGATCGAAACTCGGGTCGCCGCGCAGGATGCGCAGGGCCTCGTCGTCGCTCATGCCCGCCCGATAGGAACGAGGGCCGACCATGGCGCAAAAGGCGTTGACCACGGCCAGCACGCGGGCATGAACCGAAATGGCCTCGCCGACCAGATGCCGGGGATAACCGGTGCCGTCCATACGCTCGTACATTTCATGGACGGCGGCGGGGACGGGAAGTTCAAAGTCGATGTCGCGCAATACACGGTAGGCGTGTTCCGGCACCCGGGCCATCTCCGCCTGTTCCTCCTCGCTTAGTTTGCCCGTCTTGGTCAACAGTTCGCGCGGCACAAACAGTTTGCCCACCTGGGAAAGTTCGGCGGCCATAACGATAGTGCGGCGATCCGCCTCGTCCAGCCCCATATGATCGGCCACCAGACCGCCGAGCGTCGCCATTTTGCGCGAATGCCCCGACAGATAGGGGTCCACGCCCTCAACGGCTCGTACAAAGGCGTCCAAGGTGTGCTTCTGTTGCAGGCGACGCTTTTCGCTGTTGCGACGAAATTCGGTGATGTCCTGCACGATGCCCACGGCCCCCTTGGCCCCATCCTCGACGTCGTCCACAAAGGGGAACAGGCTCACCCGATACAGGTGCTCGCCGTCGGGCCGAGGCAGAGTCAGTTCAAAGGTGGACGCCTCGTCGGCGTCGGCCACTCGACGAATTCCGTCGAGAAGTCGGCCGGTCGCTCCGCCGTCGAGCAAAGAGGCCAGATTGCTTCCGGCCAGTTCACTCTCCTCGCGGCCCACAATTTCGGCAAAGGCCCGGTTTCCCACCTGCAATTGTCCGGTAACGTCGGCCATGAACAGTCCCACGTCCAGCGACACGTTTACGCTGTCCAGCAGGCGCTTCTGGCGCTCGATAAGCTGATACAGGTTCCGGAAGCGTTCGGCGACGATCCGCTGCTGACGTCCCACCAACACCCACCAGAGCAGAGCCAGCCCCAGGACAAACCCCAGGCTGATCAGCGCCCCGACGCCATAGATAAGCCCGGCCTGGTGACGCAGGACGGAATCCACCGCTCCGGCGGACACTTCCAGCAGCACCCACCAGTCCATGCCGGGCACTCGGACGCCCAACGAATACGCCTCGCCCGTACCGCTGAGGGAGGGACGCACGGCAAAGGGAATGCCTCCATCCGATCCAGGATTCAACGACGCGGCCAGGACCGAGCCCAGAGGCGCGGGCACGCCGGCCTGTACCCGCAAATCTTCCCAGACGTCGCCGTTACGCTGGAGCAGATACGGCTTGAGGTCGGCCTGACGCAGATCGCGGGCCATTACTTCGGCGGCGTCGGCCAGATCATTCTCGCCGTCACCATCACCTTCGCCTGTCTCAAGACCTCCATCGGCCTTGTCACCGCCTGCGCGGAGACCTTTTCCAAGATGACGAACGGGAAGATCTCCTACCGCAGCTGGGCGATCCTCTTCACGGTGTTTTCCTTTGCCGTGTCGAACATCGGGCTGAGCGCCATCATCGAATACTCCATTCCCATGCTCATGCTCATCTATCCCCCGGCGATCGCACTTATTCTTCTCGCCTTCCTCGGCAAATTCTTCGCGCATGACCGCACCGTTTATATCGCGACCATGATCGGCACATGGGCCGCCGCCATTTTCGACTGCATGAAAACGCTGCCCGCGCCGGTGCAGACCGCGCTCCATCTGGATACGCCCATTGCCTTCGCCGCTGCGCATCTTCCCCTGTTCGACAAAAACCTTGGCTGGCTGCTGCCCGCGGTCATCGGCTTTGCGGCCGGCATGGCGATCCGCACGAGCCGGAGGTAAGCGCCCGCAGCCCTTTCCTAAACTGCCGTCCGCATCCTTCTGATGAATAACGGGAATGCTCAGAATACCGCACGCGAAAATTTTTATGCAAATTTGTTTAAGGCAGCTTTTGCATAATGGAGTCGGAATAAGATATACAACAAGGGACAGGCACGAGCCTGTCCCTTATGTGTTCGTCAGTTATAATCGGCAGAATTTGTATATCTCCTGCTTGCCGAAACAATGACCGACTCAACTACGATCCCGAGTATAGATATGTATTGCGACAGTGATAAGCCATAAAGCATTCCGCGGTAACTATCACCTCTGAAAAATTCCAGAACAAAACGCAATTCTGTTGGAAACGGCTTATCCCATCACAACGAACATGGCAGCCAGAAGAATTGCCAGGAATGCAAAGCTGATCCCAGAAAAAAGGAAAAGAAAACGCTTCCCGCCATTGGGAACGCGGCGCGTATATTCCCGAAACGTAATAAGGCTTGCCAGAGAAGCCACCAGCGTTCCTGCGCCGCCCACATTGACGCCAACCAGAAGAGCCCGGGCATCCTGCGTGAAGCGACTGAGCAGAATGGCAGCGGGAACATTGCTGATGATCTGGCAGGTGAGCGCGGAGATCAGCGTGGTCCCGTGGGACAAAAGGCGGGCGAACAGCACCCGAACAGGTTCCATCCGTGCAAGATTTCCGGAAAAGGTGAAAAAAGCGGCGAAGGTGGCCAGCAGTCCCCAGTCCACGGTTTTTAGTGCGTGCCGGTCCAGAAACCAGAGCGCCAGAACAATGACCGTCAAACCAAGGACATAGGGTACCAGCCGCAGCACCATGGCAACGGCTAAACAGAATAGTCCACCATAGATGGCAGCTTGACGGGAGTCTACGGTGGCCTGCGCTTCCGGTACGGAAAGCGCGTCCTTGGGAAACGCCAGGCAGCACAGGAGAATGAGGACGGTAGACAGGATGAAGGGCGGCAGCATTGCCGAAAAGAACGTTTTCGTGGAAAGACCGTAATAGCTGAAAAGATAGAGATTCTGCGGATTGCCGAAGGGCGTGATCATTCCGCAGAGGTTGGCGGCGCAGTTTTGCAGAATGAACAGAAGCGCCGTGTGCTTTTCCTGTCCAGTGGAGGAAAGGACAAACCAACCCAGTGGCAGAAAAGTCAACAAGGCGGTATCATTGGTCAGGAGCATAGAGCCGAACATGGTGATAACCACCAGCGCCGTACAAACGCCCCGGACAGTGGAAAAGGTGTGTACCATCCGTTGAGAAAGAGCGGAAAAGATATGCAGATCCCGCAAAGCACCCACCACTGCCAGCACACAAAACAGGCAAGCAAGCGTCTTGAGGTCATAATAACCTAAGTAGTCCCTATCGGGAGGGACAAGGAATGCCGTCACAACTGCGGCCAGTAATGAAATGACCAGCATGGCATTGGCGTGGCACCAAGATTTGACCTTACTCATAAAAAGCCCCTTTGCGTGAAAAATACAGAATTTCGCGTGTGTATTTCCGTGAAGAAGATAACACATTTCAGGATAATTTACAATGAGGTTTTATTAACCCGGCAAACGCCAAGGGGCAACGCAAATTGGTGCATATTTTGCGCTGCTGAAAACAATAGGACCTCTCCAAAAACGCACCGCTGTAACCACAGAAGATGTCCAAAAAGTAATAGCTTTCTTCAAGGAGTTGTGGTATGTGTTGTGGCTACCAAAGAAAGGAGCGATGCTCATGGCTAAGAAACGCGC
>ERZ825525.2963-NODE-2963-length-9817-cov-2.672915_pt1 | contig 9817 bp, 7 predicted proteins | sample MGYA00519930_ERZ825525 | MGnify/ENA primary metagenome ERZ825525 (study PRJEB31778, sample SAMEA3449203) | human gut metagenome | biome: human gut; feature: human-associated habitat; material: faeces | place: United Kingdom | collected 2010/2012 ... | reverse complement strand
CTTCCGATCTGCTCAGCATTTTCAATCAGCATGACAACGGAATTTGGGACATCCACGCCGACCTCGATGACCGTTGTGGAAACCAAAATATCAATCTCATGTGCAGCGAAAGGGTTCATTATATAATTTTTTTCGCGAGCACTCATTTTTCCGTGCAGCAAGCCAATTTTATAATTTTTAAAAAATTCATTTTGAAGTTTTTGCGCATACACTTGAGCTGATAATAAATTAGAATCATTTTCATCAATCAGCGGACAAACAATGTAAGCCTGTCGACCTTCATCAATCAAATTTTTGATAAAATTATATGCTCGTAAACGCTTTTCTCCAGAAACAAAAAAAGTATCAATTTTTTGCCGGCCAGGAGGCATTTCATCAATAATAGAAATATCCAAATCGCCATAAATTATCATTGCAAGAGTGCGCGGGATTGGGGTAGCAGACATAACGACAATATGTGGCTCTTGGCCTTTTGAGACCAATTTTGCACGCTGAGATACTCCAAAACGATGTTGTTCGTCGGTGATTATAAGTCCTAAATTAGAGAAATACACATCATCAGACAAAAGTGCGTGAGTCCCGATGATAAGGTCTATTGCGTTGACTTCAAGATAGTCTTTTATGCGCCTTTTTTTAGCCTTAGATGTTGAGCCGGTTAAAATTTCAACACGTATGCCGGCAGCGCCTAAAACGCGGCTAAAAAAGTTAAAATGTTGCTCGGCCAAAATTTCTGTAGGAACCATGATCGCAGCCTGCATGCCAGATTTTATTGCAGAATAGCAAAGTGCAGCTGCAACTGCGGTTTTTCCAGAGCCGACATCACCTTGAATGAGTCTGTGCATAGAAGTTTCTGACATCATATCTGAAATGCATTCATTTACGGTACGAATTTGCGCAGATGTAGGCTTGAAAGGCAATAATCTCCAAAATTCATCGGATAAATTCTGTTTAATTTTAAACCGATTTTGCTTGCGATTATGTTCTTTTATTTGAGAAAGCCCAAGTTGTAACAGCAACAATTCCTCAAAAGTAAGCCTTTTTCGAGCGGCGTCTAAGCTTTTTTTGTTTGCAGGAAAATGAATATTTTCTATAGCAAACCGCAAGTCACACAGGCTGAATTTTTGGCGAATTTCCGTAGAAAGAGGGTCTTTTACAGTATCCGGAAGTAGTTTCAAAGCGTTTTTAACCGAAGTTTCAATTTGTTTTGATGTTAAGCCTTGCGTTTGCGAATAAATTGGGCGCAAAGCCACACAGTCATTAACGGACATAAAATTTGGTGAAGTCATTTCGTAGTGATTGAAATTTGACTTAACAATGCCGTAAAATAAAAACTCTTCACCAAGCTTTAGCCTATTTTTTACGAAGCGATTGTTAAAAAAAGTAATATTCAGGTATGATTCTCCATCACAAACACGAACTTTGTAAAGTGACATTCCGCGCCGAATTAAGCTTTCATAAACGGGAGAAGTTACGACAGCCTTAATGCAGCATGGAGTCCCAACGGGAGCAGATTTTATATCAGTAAAATTTGACCAATCTTCGTAAATTCTGGGATAAAAACGCAATAAAGCGCCGATAGTAGGCACTTTAAGTTTTTCGAATAAAACTTTGCGTTTACTACCGACACCTTTTAAAAATTGAATATCTTTTTCAAATAACGATGCCATAATTGCGGCACCTCCAGGGGGAATTTATTCTACAGACACAATAAAATAATCAAGCGGTTGTTGGCCGTTTATTAAGGTTATATCGACGTGAGAACCGACTTTTGATTGAATTTGTTTGAATGCAAAATCAGCTTGTTCTTCAGTGATTTCATGCCCGTAAATAATGGTTATAAAAGCGGTGTTTTTGTCAACCAGTGAATTTATCAGCTTAACGACAGATTTAACAGGGTCTTTTGCTTTGTGAATTAATTTTCCGCTTGAAAAGGCTAAAATATCATTTTTCTTTATTTTAAATCCACCGTATTCAGAGTCTCTAGCAGCAAAAGTAATCTGCCCAGACTTTACATGAGAGATAGCTTCATCCATTAATTTGAAATTTTCCATCACACCAAAATCAGGATTGAAAGCCAACATAGCAGCCAGTCCTTGAGGTATGGTTCGTGTTGGCAAAACGATAATTTTTCTATCCGTTGCCAAAGGAATAGCTTGTTCGGCAGCAAGAATAATATTTTTATTATTTGGCAGTACGAAAACGTTTTTAGCCGGAGTGGCCAAAACAGCCTCCAAAATATTTTCAACACTAGGATTCATTGTTTGGCCGCCACCAACAACATTTAAGCTACCCAAATCGTTAAATAGAGTTTTAATGCCTTCGCCGGCTGCAACAGCAACAAATCCGATTTCTTCAATGGGCTCGACAGGTTCTAATTTGGTTTTCTTAGAAGCAATTTGTTCACCTTTAGCAGTTTTATTTTGTTCGCGCATATTTTCCACTTTAACTTTTAAAAGTTGGCCGAAATTAAGAGCTTCCTGTAGCGCCAGCCCGGGGTTATCAGTGTGGACATGAACTTTGATAATTTCTTCATCGTCAACGACAACGACGCAATCTCCGATAGTTTCTAAATAAGCGCGTAAATTTTCTGGTGGGGTTAGAATATTCTTATCGCGACCAACAATAAATTCTGTACAATAAGTAAAATTAATTTCCTCATCAAATTCGCTTATTACCGAGTTAAATTCGTTGTCAAAAATTTCAGAAGCAGTGCTTTCAGGTGAATTATTGTTTTCGATAATGGTTCCATCTCTAAACACAGACATCATTCCCTCAAAAATTAAGCAAACCCCCTTGCCGCCAGCATCGACAACACCAGCTTTTTTTAAAACAGGCAAAAGTTCCGGCGTAGTAGCAAGAGCTTCGCTGGCACCTTTGCAGATTCCTTCCCAAACGTAAACAGCATCATCACTTATGTTTGATGCAATTTTTCCGGTTTCATAAGCGACTCTGGCAACGGTCAGCATAGTTCCCTCAGCAGGTTTCATAACAGCCTTGTAAGCTGCATCGACACCGAGAGAAAGTGCGTTAACTAAATCACGTCCGGTAGCATTTTCAAGGTCACAAAGACCTTTTGAAAGGCCACGAAACAAAAGTGAAAGAATAGTACCTGAGTTGCCTCTGGCGCCGCGTAAGAGAGCTGAAGCAGCAATAGAAGCTACTTTTCCAATAGGTAAATCCGATTCAGCTTTTTGCAATTCAGCAACAGCAGAAGCCATCGTCATAGACATATTAGTACCGGTATCTCCATCCGGAACAGGAAAAATATTAAGCTTATCAACTAGATCTTTATTTTTAGCAATATTGTTTGAGCCAGAAATTATAGCATTTAAAAGGCAATTTCCATTAATCAAAACAAACTCTCCTTTATGTATGAGTACCTAAAAAAAGTAAAATTAGTAATGCTACAAACGCAACACACATTACAAAGTTAATTATAACATAAAAATTAAATATTTTCAATCAAAATAAACAAATCACTTAGAACCTAGATTCAACCTACCAAAGATAGCATTTATAACAGAGCTGAAAATCAAAGTGACGACATTAACAAGAACGATTCCGGCGCCGGTTGGAAGATTAAATAGAAACGAAATCAGAATTCCAAAAATAAAACAGAAGATCGAGAAAAATGCAGATAAAATTACGAGATATTTAAAACTTCTTACAAATTTTTTTGCAATAAAAGCCGGAAAAATTATAAGACTAGAAATTAAAAGCGTACCCATCATTCTCATGCCGATAACTATTGTAATCGCGGTAAGAAAAGAGATTAAAAACTGATAAAAAGTAATGTTAATGCCGATAGCTTTGGCAAAGTCCTCATCAGAGGTAATTAAAAATAGTCTGTTATAGAAAATAATGAATATTGAGATTACAATAATTGACAAAATAATACTCATAGCGACGTCATTTTTACTCATAGCGAGAATGCTTCCGAACATATAACTGTAAACATCCATGTTAAAGCCTTTTGAAAAAGCTGTAATAATTACACCAAAAGACAATGCACTTGTAGAAAAAATCCCAATAGCAATATCCCCATTTATTTTTTTATTTTGACTGACATACATAATGACAAAGGACGCAATAATGACAATTGGAGTGGCGATGTAAACTGGAGAAATTCCAATAGCCATAGCTAAAGAAAGCGAAGCAAACCCAACGTCCGATAAGCCATGGCCGATGAGAGAATAGCGCTTTAAAACGAGTATAACACCTAATAATGACGCGCAAAGAGAAACTAAAATGCCAACAATGATAGCGCGAGTCATAAATGGATAAGAAAGTACATTAATAAGTTCATTTAAATTCATAAATTACCACCACAAGCACAAAAATGATATTTTTCCCACTCCGCGACAGAACCACAAAATTTAAGCTCTCCGCTTAAAATAACGACTTTAGAAGCGAACTTTTTTACTGCGGATAAGTCATGAGAAACCATAATGATAGTAGTTTTATCTTGAGCATTTACCTTACTTAACAGTTCATAAAAGTTTTCAGAAGTGTCGTGGTCAAGGCCGGTGCAGGGTTCGTCCAAGATTAAAATTTTAGGATTTTTAACAATAGATCGTGCAAAAAGAACACGTTGCTTTTGGCCACCGGAAAGCTCACCGAACCGTCTTTTAGAAAAAGTGATTATTTTAGCCTTTTCCATAGCAATTTCGGCTTGAATTTTATTTTCTTTGCTATAAAATGGCAGCTTAAATTTGTTGTGCGTACTTTGCGTCCCAGAAAGAACAACTTCTTCAACAGTTGCAGGAAAATTAGAAGAAAGCCCACTTGCTTGAGGCAAATAAGAGATGTCACTTTTTGGGCAATTAATTTTTATTTCGCCACTAGAAATTGGATTTAACCCAAGAATAGTTTTAATCAAAGTACTTTTTCCAGAGCCATTATTGCCAAGAATGCAAAGGTAATCTCCAGAGTTCACACTTAGATTAATATTTTTCAAAACGAAAATAGTTTTATACCCAATTCGATAAGAAACGTTTAAGTGATTAATGTCAATGATGCTCATAATTTAGTTTAATCCCTGCCTTAAATTTTCAAGATTTTCTTGCATTTTTTGAGCCTGACGGAGCATATTTTGCATATTCTGCGGTCCGCCGCCCATTCCTTGAGGAAGTCTTGCTTTCATAATTAATTCTCCTATATTTTATTCAAAATTTATTTTAATATTATCCTCTGCCTGATGAATTAAATCCTCAAGCAAATCCCTTTTAGGTGCGTCTGTTGCTTTCTTTTTAAATATTCCAAGCTTATAACTTTGACCTGTCACGTCATAAAGCGCCTGCTTAATCGCCTTTGAATAAGTCGGGGTTTTCAAAAACTGAATGATAGTCGGATTAGGGCTGTCAATCAAGAAATACTCCCCTCTTATATATCCTTTTGAACCTGCAAGAACACCGAACAAAGCGATGTTTTGCTTATGAATAACGTCCATAAAATCATCCCACTGCTCAAAAAGATATTGACCGGTATCACCTTGCGAAGGCTTAGGCGCTTCCTGCTTAGGCACTTCCGGTGCCGGCTTAGGCACACTTTGAGCCACGGTTGGGGCAGTAGGCTGAGAAATCGGTGCAGGTGATTGAGCCTTTTGTTCTTCTGCTTTAGCGGCAGACGGTGCAACACTTGGCACAACTTCACTTTCCTGAGGCTTAGGTGCTTCAACAGGTGCAACCGTTTGCTGAGGTTGAGGCTTAACTGCAACCCCACGTGAAACGGCACGTTCAAGCTTAGATATTCTGTCAATAAGCGAATCCATATTAACATCAAGTTTAGGCTCGCAAAGCTTAACAAAAGACATTTCAAGCTCAACCCTTGCATTAGCACCCGACTTGATTTTAGTCAAGGTGTCCTGAAAAAGGTCAAGCGCATAAATAACATTTTCAAGTGTAAAGTTTTCCGCCGAAGAAACAATAGAATTATATTCGTCATCGGTGCAAATAATCAAACCACGGCTGTCCTTAACAGTTTTAACAATAAGGAAATTACGAAGATGATTAATCATTTCAACGCAAAGGCGCTCCATATCATAGCTGTTTTGATAAAGCTCTGAAATAACTGACATTGCAGATGAGCTGTCCTGATTATTAATACAGTCGGTAAGCTTATAAAGCGCTTCTCTGCCTGCCAAACCGGCAACCTCGCTTACAAGCGCAGAATCAATTTTTTTACTCCTGCCGGCGCACTGGTCAAGAATTGAAAGACCGTCACGAAGAGCGCCGTCGGCAATACGGGCAATAAGAATGGCGGCATCGTCGCTAAGCTCCATTCCCTCAAGCTCGGCAACCTGTTTAAGCCTTATCGACATTGTTTCAGGCTGAATACGTTTAAAGTCAAACCTTTGGCAACGTGAAAGAATAGTTGCGGGAAGCTTATGCACCTCAGTAGTGGCAAGAATGAATATTACGTGAGCAGGCGGCTCCTCAAGAGTTTTAAGAAGAGCGTTAAATGCTCCTGTTGAAAGCATATGAACCTCGTCAATAATATAAACTCTGTATTTACCTCTACTCGGAGTGTAATTAGCTTCTTCTCTTAAATCACGGATATTATCAACACCGTTATTTGAAGCGGCATCAATTTCTACTACATCATAAATAGTACCGTTATCAAGTCCCTTGCAAACCTCACATTCATTGCACGGCTCGCCGTCAACGCTGTTTTCGCAATTGACCGCCTTAGCCAAAATCTTGGCACATGTTGTTTTACCCGTACCACGAGAGCCTGTAAAAAGATAAGCGTGAGCAATTCTGCCCTCTTTAATCTCATTTTTAAGCGTAGAGGTGACGTGCTCTTGACCGTAAACGTCCGCAAAAACCTTAGGTCTGTACTTACGATACAACACCTGATACATATACACATCACTCCCGCTAATCAAAATTAAATAAATATAATTAAAAGGCAGAAGCAGCTTATTTCATAATGTAACGCACAGACTTGTCTGCGGCACACAGAATAATCCACTTATTGCTGCTCGGTTCCCCGCCTGACAAGGTTCGTAGCATCCCGTTGCACAGGGCCCGTACGCTACACTATGAAATAAGGAATAACCCCTACCTTTTGTGTTAGTATTATACTACATCTTTATTCAGAAATCAAGACTTTTTCTATCTCTGCAAAATAAATATAATGAAAATCCTTTTCGGGATACCATTTATCCTCAACAGTATCGTCAATAAATTCCTTAGGGTCAAACTTACTCTTAGCCATTTTTTTACAAACAAGAACAAGCTTTGCCTCTTCAAAGTATGGTGCTGCCTCGTCAAAATTAGGTGTAAGGCCGCAAGCATCGGTTTTATTTATATCTCTGCCACTTTTTGAGCCGCAAATACCGTGAACAGCCTGTTTTTTATCAAGAGAAAAGAAACTCAAAGTAAAATGGTCAAAAGCGTTCATAAATTCCTCGGTATATCTTTGAGGACGGATATAAACAGTAACGCTGTCCTTGCCCCAAAGCTCGCCCATAGCACCCCAAGAAACAGTCATCATATTATATTTCTCGCTGTCGCCTGCAGTTACAAGGCCCCAATTATTTTTAAGCAAATCAACGATATTTTCCTTAATATCCGTCGCTTTAATTTCTTTAAACATAAAATCACCTACTATAATTTCAATAAAAAAGGGACTGCATAACAGTCCCGATTTTTAATTTTATTTAATAAACTTGATAAGCTCTAAAGCGGCATTAATGTCGCCGTCAACCTTAAGCTTGCCTGTTGTGAAAGCAATTACAGGGTCAAGCTTGCCGTTAATAAGCTTTGTAAAATTAGTTGCATTAACGGTAAGTATTGCATTTCTGTCATAATACTCATAAGGCTCAAATGTTGCATTGGTTGCCATAACCAGTGTGCCGTTGGAACGGTTTACATTTTCAGGAGAGGTATACGGAGTTTGTCCAATATTTTCCCCGATGTAATTGTTTAAAATGGCATCAAGCGTGCCGTTGGCTTTTAATGTGTTTAAAGCGTCGTTGATAGAACTTGTCAGGGAAGAATTGCCTTTTGCAATTGCAATAGCGTAGTCTTCGTTAGCAAATTCTTCAGGGAGAATCATTAAGTCGCTGTTTGCGGCAACAAAAGACTGTGCCGGTTGTGCATCAATGACAACTGCATCAATCTTTCCCTGTTTTAATGCCTGAATGGCATCGTTTCCTTTGTTGAAACGTTCAACGGTTGTATTTGAACCGTCCGTTTCATAATCTGATACGAGCGTATCGCCGGTTGTACCAAGCTGGACACCGATTTTTTTGCCGGAAAGGTCGTCTACTGAAAAAACAGTGTTTTCAGCCTGCTTTTTGCCGCAGGAAGTAAACTGTAAAGACAGACCGATACAGAAAAAAATCAACAGCAGGCGAAATACGCGCCAAGCATGATTTTGTTTTGTACGTTGCATACTTTTATCCTTTCTTTGTCGATTTATTTTTTGACATTGTATCATATTATACACTGTAATTGAAAATGCTACAATCTGTATTTGTAAAAAAAATAAGATATGCTATACTAAAAATGCTGTTGGGGGCAAAAGTCCCCAATAATGATACCTGCGGATTGTTCCGTGCTGCGCACTCCCACAATCCTGCCCAATATTCGCATATCGCAGAACTATCGTCCTGCTTTTATGCTCATATTAGGGCGGGTCACAAGGTCATTCACCCACTTATGAGCAAGCTCATGTGGGTTTAGACCTTTTGACCCTGGTATCAAAAAATTTAGAAAGAAGCAGGAAATGATGAAAATTAGAACACCCGAATATTATAAAGATTTTAAATGTATTGCAGGGGCATGTACGGATACGTGCTGTGCGGGCTGGGACGTGGATGTAGATGAAAAGTCGTATGACTATTACAAAACGGTTGCAGGAAGTTTCGGACAGCGCTTACAGTCGGTTATGGTGCCGGAGGAGGGCGGCGGCTGTACCTTTACGCTGCAAAACGGCAGATGCCCGTTTTTAAATGACAAGAACCTGTGTGATTTATTTATTGCACTGGGCGAAGATAAGCTGTGTGATACGTGCGCCGAATTTCCGCGGTTTATCAACGAATACGGCAGTGAGCGGGAAATCGGACTGGCGCCGTCCTGTAAAACAGCCGGCGAGCTGATGTTTAGCTATCAAAAGCCGCTGACATTTACGGTAGAAGAAACAGATGAAACCGTTTCTTCCTATAATAATATCGACCCGCAGTTATATTTTAAGCTGCGCCAGGCAAGGGTAACAGCGTATAATATCATCCGCAACAGGGCATTTTTAATAGAGGAGCGTTGTATGCTGTATCTGGATTTTGCAAAAAAACTGCAAAAGAAGCTGGATACCGACAGAGTGGATTTAATGGATTATGAAATTCAGGCATATGCACAGGCGGATTATCTGCAAGACCGTTTAAAGGATTTGAAAAAGAAATACGGCGGAAAAAATCATACGTCATATGAAAATATCCCGCATTTTTTTGACCGCTTTGCCGGCATGGAAGTTATCAACCCGGACTGGTACGTCTGTCTTGAAAGAAACAGCAGATATTTTAAAAACTGTTCCGGTGCGGAGGACTATGAACGGGAGCTTTCTGAATTTGCGGCATATTATAAGGAGAAGGAATACGAGTACGAGCAGCTGATGATGTATTATGTATACAGATATTTTTTGAATGCGGTCAATGACAGCGAAATTCTTTTAAAGGCGAAAATCGGTGTCATTGGATATCTCATTTTAAAACATCTGGATATGCAGTGCTGGCTTGAAAACGGGAAGACGTTGACCTTTACACAGCAGGTCGACCTGGCGCATTTGTATTCGCGCCAGTTTGAACATTCTTATA
>ERZ825525.2961-NODE-2961-length-9835-cov-4.293763_pt1 | contig 9835 bp, 15 predicted proteins | sample MGYA00519930_ERZ825525 | MGnify/ENA primary metagenome ERZ825525 (study PRJEB31778, sample SAMEA3449203) | human gut metagenome | biome: human gut; feature: human-associated habitat; material: faeces | place: United Kingdom | collected 2010/2012 ... | reverse complement strand
GTATGTTATCACCATATCTAAACCTGCAACCGGGATTATGTACAAGTACTTACCGAAAGATGTAAAAACTGATTTTTCCGTCAGCCCCGAAATTTACTGTAAATATCAGGTCGGAGATGAGTTCGATTCTACCACAGAAATATGGTGATAATTCCCCAATGGGGAATAAAATGAAGGAGGATAATTTTATGGAATTTATTAATGGAGTTATTTTAATTGAGGCAGTTAAGTCGATGCCAATATGGTTGCAGATTACAGCATATTTTGTAACGCTTGCGATTTTCATCCTGGATATCTATATTACAGTTAAAGTATCAAGAAGCATTGCTGAGGGGGAATTTTTAAAGCCAATAGTTGCCGAAGTGTTGGGCGTAGCTTTGTTAGTCACCGCAGGAGCTTTCGCCAAAGGCGAGATAGGTGGAGGCTACTTTAAAGTGCCAAACGGATTATATCGTGTAACTGTAACTGCGGAAACAGATATGACTGAATTTCAGGATACATATGAAATCGTCGATTACAAAGATGGAGTTTATACCATAAAAGTCCGTGAGTAAAAAACACATAAATTCCCACAGCCGTCATTATCGACGGCTGTGGGTAATTCCCCACTGGGGAATGGAAAGGAAAAGTAATGAAAAATCTTGAAAAAATTGATTCAGATATGTTAATATGGGTAAGAGAATTGTTGTGGCAAGGTGTGGTGACTTTGACTGATATTCCACGTTCGTTCAGACAATCTCACTCAAGCGTTTATGTTAATGCGTTTAGAAGTTCAAATGGCAAAGGAACATACAAACGATTTATCGCTGATTTAAATGTGCTATGTGATGATATAATGTTGCTTGAAATTGATAATAATGCAGAATATTCAAATACACTTATCAAACTGCTTGACACAACTCTCGAAATCAATTCTTTTGTTGGAGATGAAAATTTTGAACATTATAAAGACAATCTTGATGAGAGCTTACTGCGGAAATTGCAAGAATTTAGAAGAAACAACAGCGAGGAGCTTGCTGCTCAAATCAGAAAATACTATGCTAAAAAATGAAAATGAGCAATACAAAAAGCTTCTGTTGCTTAACACCTTAAAGCAAAATATATTGGAGATAAGACAAGCCCATGGATATTTAACTGTAATGACAGTTGAAGCAACCCATTATGCTACAATGGAAATTGACAGCTTAAATTACTGTATCTATAAAGTTTTTGAGAACACTCTTGATTTTAATGTTTCCAATAGAATCGCTACAGCGAGTATTTTTAAGGAAAAAAATTATTCTGCACTTTTAGATGCTGTAGCTGTAATTGAGAATGAACAAGGCAATGGATATGGTACTTGCATAATAGAGCGAATAATAGCAGATTCAAAAAGCTTAAAACTTTCTCGTTTGTTTGGGCATATATATCAAAAGGATATAGATACTCCTGATAAGCTTGCACGATTTACTCATTTTTATAAAAAGCTTGGCTTTCAAATTGATTTTGATGAGATGAAATTGTTTAGGAATATACTGTGAAATTTATTCCCCACTGGGGAATGGAAAGGATGACCTTAATAATGAGCGAATGGGAAAAGGTATATCGCAGGCATCTGAAATATCGGACAGACTATGTAAATAGTCGTAATAATCACGAAGCTGAGATTTTTAGAAGCATTTTTATGAGTGAGCAAGAGTTGATTAAAATGGATTTTATTACACCGAGCTGTTCCGCTTTAAAGATTGTCAAAATCCCTGATGGTGCGGAACAGGCTTTCGAATGTTTTGAAAAGATTCTTTCAATAGCAACAAATGATATTCATAAATATGTAAATTCATTTCGGCGTGATATTCTAAAATTATGTGTCAACAAAGAATTCTTTCCCGATAAAATCAGCATGGGTCTGATGGGTGAAATGCGATATGTAGATCGTGCCAATCTTGAATTTATGCTTTACGAATTTAACGAATTGAACGCAGAAACAGCTGTTCAATATATACGGTGCATTGAATGGCTTTGGCGGGAAATATATATTTAAAGATTAACCCTTTTGAAAAATCGCCCTTATGATTCAAAATATATTCTTTGGAATAAATTTTTTTCGGGTGATACTTCTTCATAGATTATAAGTTCTTTAAAAAATTGTTCCGTTTATCAAATTGACAAGAATAAAACGGAATAGATTTATTCCAATAGGGCATGTCAAATTACAGAGTTCAGCGATATGTAATTGCTCCGGAACAATATTAAAAACAAACTGAAATGAGCAGTAAGTATTCAAATTAAAAGTTTGGATTGTCTTGCTAAGCTTGGAATTATAACATTAACGGAGGAATGATGATATGTATAGGGACAGAAAAAAAGATAAACGATATATAGAACTTCGCAAGCTGATACAGCAATGGGGCGATTATTCAGGTTCAATATTTGATAAGCCTTGTGACGAAGTAGCTGCAAAAAGAGATTTGCTTGCCTTTTACAATGTATTAAGGAAATGCAAGCCTGATAAATATATTATTAAAGATATGCGTGGATATTACGCTTATCTGATAAATCTTATTCCTTTTCAGCAAGCTCTTGCAAGGGGAAAATACAGTCTTGCCTGTCACGAGCTTGAAACGTTGTTTGTAAGCCACCCAATTTTACAATCAAGAATATATTATAATCTTATCAGACTTGAAAAGAAATATTTGAACGTTGCAGGCAAGTATAATACGTTTTATTACGCAGCTCAAATCAGGTATAAAATCAAGAATGATTCCCCAGTGGGGAAGATGTAAGGTTGGTTATAATATGCAGTGAATGTAATGACGGTCCTATTTGGATCGTTGAGAAGCCGGATGAAACATTGGGACTGGAGTATGAATATAATCTTCATGATCCGTACTATTATGGCAATTAAAAGAGTTGTGAAACTGAGTACAAGCCTATATTAACGTTAATGAAAGGGGATAATTTGTGGATACATTTTTTGCAGTCTCTCTTGATCTCTATAATATGAAAGAATATATTATATATAGCATCTCCGGACAAGAGGTATCATCGGTTCGTAAGCTTGGAGAACTTTTGTTCGACTTTGCTGATCCGACTTATCCGGTGGACAAACTTGATAGATATAATGCAGCTGCGGAGTATCTGTCTTATTTTCCCGGAAAAAGAATAACACCTTTACTGACCGATGATTTCTTTGAGGCTCAGAGGCATTTAAAGCTTACCAGTGAACATAGATATTCGGCTTATGAGTTGTTGAAATCTTATACTGATAAACAGTGTGATTTATCACCACTCACAGCTTTTTACTTAAAAGACAGATTATATATGTCAATCCAAAATGATTTTAAATATCTTTTGCAATTTTATCTTGATACGCTGTACAATAATAATTTATTTCCTCGAAGGTGCAAACGATGTAATAGCTTATTCTTAGCAAAAACAAGTTGGTTTGATGTGTTATGCTCCGATTCCTGCAAAAAGCAAAGTGCGATTGAAAAGAAAAACAAATATAAGGATAAACATAATGACGAATACGAAGCTCAGTATATGAGGATGTATCAGCGCTGGTACACAAGAATAAGACGAGCCAAAGTCAAAGGAAAACTTACGGAGACAGAGCTGCAAATTTATAATGATGCTTTTTCTAAATTTGCATTTAAAAGTGCAGAAAAACGTAATGCTGTCCGGGAACAAAAAATCTCCCCTGAAGAATATCAAAAATGGCTTTGTGAATTTGATCTTCAAATGATGAGAAATACTATAAATTTAAACAGCAAGGATCTGAAATGAATTTATGGATACATTTTTTGCGGTCTCTCTTGATCTCTATAATATGAAAGAATATATTATATATAGCATCTCCGGGCAAGAGGTATCATCGGTTCGTAAGCTTGGCGAACTTTTGTTCGACTTTGCTGATCCGACTTATCCGGTGGACAAACTTGATAGATATAATGCAGCTGCGGAGTATCTGTCTTATTTTCCCGGAAAAAGAATAACACCTTTACTGACCGATGATTTCTTTGAGGCTCAGAGGCATTTAAGGCTTAACAGTGAACATAGATATTCGGCTTATGATATTATAAACCGAATACTGCCCGATGAGAACTGGGAAGAAAGCAGACTTAGGGTGTTCTTCAGAAAAGAACTTGTATTTATTGCGACTGAGGATGATTTTATCGGTCTTATCCGCCTTTATCTTGACAAAATTTATAATGCAATGCTATTTCCCCGAAAATGTATGAGCTGCGGCAGCTTATTTCTTTCAGCAAAAAAACACGGAAACGTTCTATGCTATTCAGATGAATGCCGAAAGAAGAAAAAATCTGAGAATACTATGGTGTATTATAGCAGGCTTTCTGAAGCTGAAACACTATACATTAAAATTTATCGAAAATGGAAACAGCGAATAGACAGAGCCGAAGAAAGACATACAGTTGATGAGAATGGAATAGCACAGCTGCGGCAGGTATTGACGGAGCTTATCGAAACCAACAGAACATGGGCAAAAAAACAAAAAAGGGGTGATAAAGATTTTGATGAACATAAATATCGTGAAGATCTTAAATGCAAAGACCAGACCCTGTATAAATTGTTTGATTCCAAGAAGAGTAAATAAGGTTTGTTTCCGGAAAGAAAAAATATGAGTTATAGCACGTATGTGAATTTTGCACAATTCTGATTGTCACTTTTTTATGCGCCCCTCAAAAAAATATTCCAAATGCGCTTGACATCTAACGTTAGATATGATATACTTATAATAGAGAAATAAGATTTAACAAGGAGGGCTTAAAATTATGACAATGATAAAGATTCTGGGCGGAGCGATTGCTGCAATATTCTGCTTTGCACTGTCTGCTGTGTGTAAGGTGGTTGGAATGGTACTGTACGCTCTGAGCATTATCACTGGGTTTGCGTCTATATTGATAGGTGGTATAGGCAAGATAGTTGGAACCTTCAATTTTATGGGAGCGATTGTAGCGTGGGCGTTTCAGGGATTTTCTATAGAGGTGCTTGTGATGTTTGGCGCTTCAATACTTCTTATAACATCGGGGTTATGGTTAAAGAAACTATCGTATCTACTTTCAGATATCAGTGCAGCAATATAACAGGAGGGAAACTATGACAAACGAAGAAAAGCTCAAAGAACTTGAAGGAATGCTTCCTACGGTCAAAGCTGGAGCAGAGGAAGCCATTGCCAGAGCAGAAGCAGCTGAGGCAAAGCTGTCAAAGGCTGAGAAGGAATATGAGTTCTCTCAGAGGTGGCTAAAGACAATAGAAGAAAGCAACAAAAGAGAACAGGAACGCAAAGCAGAAGAGTATGCAAAGGCAGTTGAAGCTGCTGAGTGGCGGAGACAGCAGAACGAAGCTGCAAGAGCAGAGGAACGCAAGTGGAACAATATGACTCCGCAAGAGTTGGAAGCTGAGCGTGAAAAATGCCGGAAAGGTCTGGCGGAACTTGCAGCACAGCGTGAACAGGCTCTGCTTGAAAAGCTTGGAAGCCCCGAAGCTGTAGCAGCACACAAGAAAAAGCAGCTTGAAGAAATAGAAGTCCTGAAAGCTGAAAGAGAAGAGCGCCTTAAAAGAGAAAAGGCAGAGCATGAAGCTTATCTGCGCAGGATAGGGGTTATTAAATGATATATATAATCAAACATATCACTGTCAGAACCAAAAAAGAGGTAAATAAAATTTATCACTATCTCTTTGGCAATGACTTCTATGATATCTCAGATGAAGAATATGACGGAGAGGAAATAATTTCTTCGAGAGATGAACTGGTAAAGATATATGATGACCATTTTGAGCTTAACATCAATGATGGTATCAATGGAAAAAGAGTGTTTGACATAAGCAAATATCGTGTAGAATTATGTTGCAAACGCAACTTAATAATCCTTGATATGTGCGATGAAGTGCTTGATCCGGAAAGCTATTCGGAATACTGCAAGCAGGATGGCGATGAAATAAGGATATATTATAACCGAACCGGAAGGCTTGTAGATGCTTATAGATACGAAATATCCGATATCAGAGAGGTTGCTGATAGGATTGACAACGCTTTACGAGATAATATACTCGGAAGCAATTTTGAAAGGAGAAAACATGAACATGAAAAAGATTGAATTAGCAAAAATCAATGGCAAATATGCTGAACTGCGAGTAAAGTTTCTTGAAGAACACGCACCTGATATGCTTGAGGCTATGGTTGATGATAACAGCATCTATGAACATCTTGATTTAGTCCAGAGCTTGGTAAGCGGATATGTTGACCGCTGTGTTGATATGGCAAAGCATACTGTTGAATATGTTAATGCAGAAAATGAGTGTGATCTTGCCGAAATGAACAACATAATCTGCACTGCTCAGACTACTGCTGAAACCGATGCAGGAAAAGAGTGGATATATGCTCTTCCTGATTCGCCTGATGGACCTGATGAAGTAGAAGAAGATAAGGACTTTGATGATATGAGCTATGATGAAGCTGTACTGGATATATACAACGATATCAGCAAAGCCAAGTCAGCAATTTCAGAATTGGAAGAAGAAAGCGAGGAAGAGTAATATGAAAGTAATAACGATAGCAAACCAGAAGGGCGGCGTGGGCAAAACGACAACAGCAACAGCCCTTGCCTCGATTCTCAACGAAAACGGCTACAATACCCTTCTTATCGACTGCGATACGCAGTGTAACAGCACAGATACATACGGAGCAAAGTCTGAGGGCGTTGCAACTATCTATGACGTACTGCTTGAAGATGAACGCATTGAAGATGCCGTACAGCATACTGAGAACGGAGATATTCTGGCAGGAGATTATCTTCTCAGGCAAGCCGATGAAAAGCTGAAAGACAACGTAAACGGCTTATATCGCCTTGCTGATGCTCTTGACAGTGTTGAAAATTATGACTATGTTATTCTTGACACTGCTCCCGTTCTGAACTCTGTTCTTTTCAACTGCCTTATATGTTCAGATGAGGTCATCATTCCTGTTCTTACAGACAGATACTCCATAAATGGTTTGTCGCTTCTTAATGACACAATTAAGGCTGTGAGAAAGAGGCAGAACCCAAAGCTTAGTGTGACAGGACTTCTTCTCACAATGTACAACGGTCAAACAAGGCTTTCAAGGGAAACAAAATCGGCTCTTGAAGATATCGCTGTTGCGATGAATACAAAGGTATTTCATACAACTATCAGAAGAAGCACCAAGTGTCAGGAAGCTCAGGCACAGAAGAAGATGCTTATAAGATATGCTCCAAGATCCACAACAGCAGAGGACTACAGAGCGTTTGTTGATGAACTTATGGGAGGAAATAATAATGGCTAAGAATGTATCAAGCAGCTTCGGAGTAGCTGAGGGCTTCGATTTTGGCAACGAAAATAACATTGAGGAACTGAATATAGATTGCCTTATGCCCTACAGAAATCACAGATTCACTCTTTATGAGGGAGACAGGCTTGAAGATATGGTTCAGAGCATAAAGAAGAATGGAGTTATCACTCCAATCATAGTCAGACCTCTCGGCGGCGGAAGATATGAAATCCTTGCAGGACATAATAGGGTAAATGCTGCAAAGCTTGCCGGAAAGAACAGCGTTCCTGCCATAGTGAAAACCGGACTTTCCGATGCAGAAGCTGAAATGTATGTCGTTGAGACAAATCTTCTTCAGAGAGGGTTTAACGATCTCAGAATATCCGAGCAGGCTTTTGCAATCTCAGTCAGATATCAGGAACTGTTCGATGAAAAAAAGGTTAAGGATATTGAAAAAGAACTGTATATCCTCGAAAACGGAAAGAAGCCTGAACCTGAACAGGAAGCTGACAAAAATGCTCCCAAGAGCAAAATGGAAGCTGCTGCAAAGGAGTATGGTATATCAAAAAATACGGTTGCAAGGCTTTTGCGCATCAATGAGCTGACAGATAATTTCAAAAAAATGGTTGATGATGGCAGAATAAAGGTTCGCCCGGCTGTTGAGCTTTCATATATTGACGGCATATATCAGAATCGCATTTTTTCTCTTGTAGTCAAAGATAAAATTGACGTTATTGATATGAGAATGGCAAAGGCGTTCCGGGAAGTGTGCAGCAACTACGCTGACCCCTCAACAGAAACCTTTGAACAGATACTCACCGGAGAATATTTTGACGATGAGCCAAAGGAAAAAGATGTAAAAATTACTATTCCCAGAGCCAAGTATAAAAATTACTTTGCAAAATACACAAAGCAGGAAGCGGCAGATATACTTGATAAGGCTCTTGAAATGTATTTCAGCAGCCTTGAAGAACACAAGCCTACAACGGCAAGAAAGTGAGGCAAAATCCATGGGTAAGTTTATAGGAAGTCTTATTTTGATAATATGTTTACAGTTACTTAGGCATTATTTTCACTTGTTTTGTGAAGCCATGAAAAAAGTAGAAGAGAAAATACAAAATGAAGAAAACGCAAAGAACAGCGAGCTTTTGAAAGATGACAACAAGAAGCACCATATCATTAAATAATCTTTTTAGAAGTTGACTTTTGCGTTGTAAGATGGTATAATAAAATATAATAGATTTTTAATGAGGTGATATTATCAGATATCTGCTTATGAATAAAAATCATCCAATACTATCAATGAATATTGAAGACGGGGTTATTTTATCTATAGATGAACTTATAAACGAACAATATCTTCCTGTCGGAATCTCACGCAACAATATGAATAAAACAACTGCGGATATCATTAAATGGTGGGCAGGAAGAAGAATACCCGCAAGCAGGATCAATGCGTTTGACATAGGATTTGATAATATCAGAGACATCATAGGAAAAGATGATTTCAGTTATCTTTCCGAAAAATGTTTTGGTTTATCTCTTTCCGATCAGTATTGGATAAATCCTGTTAACTCTCCCCTCAAGTGGGACGACATCAATTTTTTTGAGAATGAGTTTTCCGAGGATATGGGTAAAATGATATTTGACGGCATTGTCTCTGAAAATCCAGATATGGTGTCACCTGATAATACCTCTGACGGAAACATCCGAAAGAAATGGAAGATAATTGATGGCAAACGCTGTTTGCTCAAAGGATATTCATTGCCTTATATGCAGGAGCCGTTTAACGAAAAGATAGCTTCTGCACTTTGCAGGAGATTAAATATCAGAAATTATACTGATTATTCATTAGCATTTGACAAAAACGGTCCTTTTTGCATATGCGAAAACTTCATCACTCCTGATACTGAATATGTCACTGCTGAATCTGTTATGCGACTTCACAACCGTGATAATGTATCTTTATATTCCCATTATATCAAAGTATGCGAGGAGCTGGAAATAAAGGATATCCGTGACAGAATTGACGAAATGCTTGTTGTTGACTATATTATAGGCAATTATGACAGACATTTCCGCAATTTTGGGCTTATCAGGAACGTGGAAACGCTTGAATTTAAAGGAACAGCACCGATATTCGATACCGGAACAAGTCTTAAGTTCAACACGGAAACATCAGCAATATTTGCAGAAAGCGAGTATTCTTTAAGATCAAAGCCGTTTAAAACCACTCATCACGAACAGATAAAGCTTGTAAATTTCCCTGAGCGATTTGAGCTTTTAAACCTTAATGGCTTTGAAGAAGAAGCAAGAAATATCCTTCTTGAAGGCAATGTTATTTCTCCGCTTCGTGCAGATCATCTTACTGCATTTATCAAGCAGAGAATAAATTTGCTCAACCTTTATTTTTCGAAACGAAAAGAAAAGGATTTTTTTCCTTTTGATAAAGTAACTACGATTGCAGACAAGATATCTAACGCAATTAACAACGGTGAAATTGATAATGCAGAACAGTCAAAAGGTCAGGAACGATAATTCATTCCC
>ERZ825525.2958-NODE-2958-length-9846-cov-2.555714_pt1 | contig 9846 bp, 13 predicted proteins | sample MGYA00519930_ERZ825525 | MGnify/ENA primary metagenome ERZ825525 (study PRJEB31778, sample SAMEA3449203) | human gut metagenome | biome: human gut; feature: human-associated habitat; material: faeces | place: United Kingdom | collected 2010/2012 ... | reverse complement strand
TCGTCATCTTCTCGTGCTTCACTGGCATTTATCATCTCAATGAGAGTATTCAGATTTTTCTCATCGTCGGGAGCTTCGTACCAGATATATCCGATAAGAGCCGAGTAGTAAAGCCTTTCAGCCTTTACCCAGAAATCCTCACCGCTTTGATTGCCTTCGCCTTTTGTATTGGCGATAATCGTGTTTACGAGCTTCAGAATATCCTTTTCGGAACGGATATACGCAAGCGGATTATAGTGCATTGACTTCTTGAAATTGATAGTGTTAAGCACCTTGATTGCATATCCGCCTTCTTTCAGAGCCTTTCCGACTTCGTTCAGCACCGTTCCTTTCGGGTCTGTAACCACATAGGAGCTGTGCATTTGAAGCAGATTTGGCTTTACATAAAATCGGGTTTTACCTGAGCCTGAGCCACCGATTACAAGGATATTCTTGTTTCTTGCGTACTTGGGTCCTGCCTTTGGTCTGCCGTCCATTGTCAGACGTTCCGTTTCGGTAAGAATGACATTATCCTCGAACTTGTCAGCCATATACGGCTTAATATCTTCGGCATTACCCCATCGGGCAGAGCCGTACTCACAGCCTTTACGGTACTTTTTAGCGTCCTTGCCCTTGATATAGATAGCGAGTTTTATAATTACACCGCCAGCGATACCAATGAGAATGTCAATGGGGTTGAAGCTCGGCAAGGGATTTAGGAAAACCTCACCCAAGCCGTCCATACCGTTCATTATCTTGTCGCCAAGTTCCGTTCCTGCGGCACTTGTAAATGCCTGAGATACCTTGTTGAAGGCATATCCGAGGATAACAAAGGGCAGAACCTTCATTACTTTTTGCTTATTGAATTTCATTACAGTTCTGCCTCCCGTGTCTTGTTTTTCTCTCTTGTACGCTCCTGAGCCTTTTGCTTGACCTGCTCACCGAGAGTTTTAAGCTTTGCTTTGATAGACGGCTTTTCCTTCTTTTTGAGTTCTTTTCCGAGAAAGTCCTTGAAAGCAGCGTTCATAACCTCTGCGTCTTTTGCCTTGAAAAAGATGAAGTATCTCGGCGGCTTTTCAGAGTCGTCCTTTTTGAGAGAGTAGTCGATACCGTACTTACGGGCGGTCTTGTTGAAGGACTTAATGTTCTGGTCGGTAACTTCAATATTCGTGAGCTTTTCGCCCTTTTGAATAAGGTGTTTTACCGATTGCTTACCTTTATAGACCTTCGGAGACTTGTTTTTCTGTGCCGAGAGATAGGCTCTTACAGCCGATTTCAGCACATTCGCCGTAACTTTGGTCGCCCTGACCGACAGCGACACGACTTTTTCGGAGTTCTGCTCCTGCATTACTGTCCTCCTTTCGGGTTATTTTTGTTCTTGCTAAGGGATTTTGAGTGGAAAACTCATAGTCTGACCTCCTTTTGGGTATAAAAAAGCAGCCAAGTGTTTTTAATACTTGACTGCTATGTACGGGACGGAATTAACCGCCCCCATTAAAGTGATAATTCACTTCGGAGGTATAATAGTTGTCGATAGTAACGGCAGCATTATACAGGACTGTTTTCAGATAGGACTTGATATTACGCACTTTGCTTGGATTTTCTTTCAGACAGGAGAAGATATATTCAATGTGCATAGAATTGAGCTTCAGAATACGGCTCTTGACAAGCTCGGTCGGAACTTTATCCTTTCCGATATTCTGCGTTTCCGCTTCTGAGCATACACATTCAAGCATTATATCGACAATTTCATCAAGCTGTGCCTTGTTGAACTGGTCTACGATTAAGTCGTACTCGATATTTTCAAGAATGATTGCTCTGTATCCGTCAATCTTATCAATCCCATCAGGCAGGATAGATTGATGGATATTAAAAAGCTCTTTACTTTCTTTTTCTTTATTTGATTTCTCTTTACTTAATTGTGCCGAGGACATCTGTTTGGGTTTTACCCGTTCGGATTTATTCCGTTTAGGTTCATCGAAATGGCGTGGCTTCATTCTTATATCGTAGAACACTTCGCCGTAAGTTCCGTTTTTTCGCCGTTCTCGGTATCGGGTGATATATCCTGTTGCTTCAAGCTCCTTTATGATAGAAGCGATAGTATCGGAACATTCACGGTTGATTTTCGATAAACCTGAGATTGTCATATCCCATTTTTCAGGGAGCGACAATATCTGAGAGAGTAAACCTCTGGCTTTAAGGGAGAGCCGCTTATCTCGCAAATGATAATTTGACATTACCGTGTATCCGTCCGCTGTTTCAACTCTGCAATACGCCATCAGAATTCAATCTCCAGTACGAGAATATCGTTCTCTCCGATTTCTCCAAACTTTTCTTCAAAAAAGGTATTGACAAATTCGTCAAGATGTGCTTCATACATTGCCGCTTCGATTTCATCGGCAATCCTGCCCATTTCCTCGACCTCGGCACGGAGCTTGGCATACTCACGTTTTGTCTTAATGAATTCAGCCGTGCTTGCACCCTTAATAGTACGGGGATAGACGAAGGTTCTATACTCCGAAGCGTCAAGCTCCGCTTTCAGATTTGTAACCTTATTCCTGAGTTCTGCACTGAAGAAAAAAATCTTGAAAAAGGTCTTGACATTTTCCTCAGTTTGTGCTTCGGGATTTTCCGAAAAATATTTCAGAAAAGACTTGACATCTGACAGCTTTTGTGCTATGAACCCCTCGAAAATTTTTTCAGAGAAGGGGTTGACAAATCTGTCATTCTGTGATAAGGGAGAACCCTTGAAATTTCTTTCAGAAAAGGTATTGACATTTCTGCCGTTCTGTGATATGGGACTTCCGATTGATTTACTGTTCTTCATAATAATTCCGCCTTTCTTAATGTTGGTTTGAGCTTATCATATATTCAGGGAATAGAAAAACCCCGTATCTAACGGTTTAACCGTCGGATACGGGGTAATCTTTTTATTTACCAAGTTCAAGGCTCATCACGAGAGTTATATCTTCCCACTGATTTTGCCTTAAATACTTGCCGTTAGCCTTCTGATAGGCTCTTGCCATTTCATAGGTTATCGGAAAATCCCATTGTATAGCGATTTTCTGATTAATCCCTATTACTAATAGCTGCCTGTACTGCGGATAGGGTGGCAATCCAATTTAATCGATAAACGGCTATATTTAGCCGCAGATATGATGCTGTAAAAGTTCTCCATTGTCAGCAGTTATAATTACAAAAAACAAAAGCAGGATTAAACAAGATAGGCAGCCGTAAAGGCTGCCTTAAATATTGTCATTTGAATATTATCTTTAATATCTCCGCAGACTTAAGAGTTTTACCGGATGAAACGAGCTTCTCATTGACAACAAGGGCAGGCATTGACATTGCACCGTACTCCATTATCTTCTGCAAGTCTGTGACATACTCGACCTCGATGCCCATTCCCTCAACTGCCTTGACAGTGTTATCGTAGAGCTGATGGCAGGCTTTGCAGCCTGAACCGAGAACCTTGATACAGCAGATACCGTCAACCTTTTCACCACAGCAAGTAGATGCAGTCTCGCCTATAGTCTGCTCTCCACTGCAACAGCAGCAGGGAGCTCCCTCTTTCTTCTCTTCCTTTTTCTTACCAAATAATGCCATGGTATATTCCTCCTAAATGATGTAATTCTGAATGAGATTAAAGAAATATCCGACAAGGATAATTCCGACCGTACAGATAGCGATAAAAATGCAAAGCAGCTTAGGCTTTATTGCCTTTTTCAGCATGATCATAGACGGCAGTGACAGCGTAATAACACCCATCAAAAAAGCGATAACTACGCCGAGATTTGCTCCTTTTGCGACAAGTGCTTCTGCAATGGGGATACAGCCGAATATATCGGCATACATCGGTATTCCGCATATCGCAGCTATGATAACTCCAAAGGGATTTCCGGTGCCAAGAACGTTTACTATCCATTCCTCAGGTATCCAGTTGTGGATGATCGCTCCGATACCTACGCCTGCTATAATATAGGGCATGACCTTTTTTGCCGTTCCGAGCACTTGCTCCCAGGCGTATCTCATTCTATCGCACTTTGTCAGCTCATTCTGCGTAGTATCAATGCTTCTGCCGTTTCGGATGAATTCCTCCACCTGATCTTCAAGGTGCAGCTTTTCGATAAGCGTACCGCCTGTGACTGCAATAACAAGTCCCACTATCACATATATTACAGCGACCTTCCAGCCGAAAATGCTCATAAGCAGGATAAGCGAACCGAGATCTACCATTGGCGATGAAATAAGGAATGAAAACGTCACTCCCAGAGGAAGCCCTGCACTTGTAAAGCCCATAAACAGCGGTATGGACGAGCATGAGCAGAAAGGCGTGACAGTTCCGAGCAAAGCCGCGATACAATTTGCGCCGATACCGTGGAATCTGCCAAGTATCTTCTTCGTTTTTTCAGGCGGGAAATAACTCTGTATATAGGTTATCACAAAAATCAGAAAACCGAGCAGCACCATGATTTTTATCGTATCATAGATGAAGAATTGCAGACTGCCGCCCAGCTTGCTTTCAGTATCAAGACCGCAGGCGTTCAGCAAAGAGCCGATAAGCCTGTTCAGCCATTTCATGCCGAATACTTCGTCCTGTATGAAGTCCCACACGCTTAACTTTCACCTCCGAGCATTTCGGTCAGTATCTCTGCTGCCGTCCTGACCATTTCCGGACAGAGAGTTCTGAACAGTCCGTTTGACCTTGCTTTGTTCCTGTCTTCCTCATTCCTGAGGTCGCAGCCAAGAAGGTCACGACAGATATACGAGCCCTTACGCTTCTCGAATTCGTCAAGGAACTTAACTGCCATAGCACCGCCTTTTGCACGGCTTGCTGTGTCATTGAGGTCGAACTGTCCGTACTTCATACCCAGAACCATAAGAGCTCCCGTACAAGCGCCGCAGACTTCTCCCTTGCACATTCCTCCGCCGAAACAAGCACCTATCTGGAATGCCTGTTTTTCGGTAATGCCGAACTCCTCCGCAAACGCAGCAAATACCGCCTGCGAACACATATAGCCATTTTCATAATACTGTACTGCTTTTGAAACATTATCCATTTTCTTATCCTCCGATTGTTATATTTAGATGTATCGATTTGTTCCCGCTGTTTAAAGCCGTATGACCATACGGCTTACTTATTACAGCATTTACATTCGATTTTGTTTACTGCCGTGATCTCTTTCAGGCAGTCCATAGCTATCTTAGCACCTTCCTGCGAAATAGAGTAGTGCATCCACTTGCCCTCTTTCCTGCCGACCACAAGTCCGCTGTCGCAGAGTACCTTCATATGGTGGGAAAGCGTGGGCTGGCTCAGATGCAGATCCTCAAGAAGATGACAGGCACATAGCTCGCCGTTTTGCAGGATTCTGAATATCTGAACTCTGTTTTCATCACACAGGGCTTTGAATATTACCGTGATCTGCTTGTTTGATAACTCCACGTTCTCACCTCACCTTGAAGATTTTCTATATTATATCATACGCATAGAAAAATGTCAATATGTTTTTCTAAATTCTATTATAATCCAAGTCCATATCCTGCCAATATGCCGATAACAGCAGACAGCAGAATTATTTTTATCGGGTGGACCTTTTTGAATGCAAGCACTGCACCAATAACGAATATTGCAAGTGATAACCAAAAGCCAGCACCTGAAAAAACAGTGGTCTGTAAACCGTTTGGAAAGAAAACCGTCATTCCCACAGACAGGAATGCTGCACCGATAAGCCCTATCACAGCAGGACGCAGACCGTACATCACACCGTCAACAGCACGGCTCTTGCGGAACTTTTCATAAAACTTCGCTACGATCAGGATAATCACAAAGGACGGCAGAACTACTCCGAGTGTTGCACAAACAGCACCAAGCACTCCGCCGGTGCGGATGCCGACGAATGTAGCCATATTGATTGCCAGCGGCCCAGGTGTGCTTTCACTTACAGCAATGAAATCCACGACCTCCGCCTGCGTTAGCCAGCCGTGACGCTCGACTTCGCTCTGTATCAGAGGAAGCATTGCATATCCGCCGCCGAACGTAAACGCACCGATCTTCAGGAAGGTCAGAAACAGCTCAATCCATATCATCGCTCTGCTCCTTTCTGAATATCAGCGACCATATAAGTCCGAATATTGCACAGCCAATGATCACGAACACCGCATCTATTTTCAGAAAAGCTGTCAGCACCAATGCCGCTGCCATGATAACATAGGAAACAGCGTGTTTTTTAGTCGCCATGAACATGGTATATACCGCTTTGAGTATCAATGCAAGAACACCTGCACGGATACCCATAAAGGCATACTGCACGGCTCTTGACTCCTGAAAGGCTTTCAGGATAAAAGAAATAAGCGAGATAATAAGGAACGACGGAAGAACAACACCCAGCGTTGCACAGACAGCACCGAGCGTTCCGGCGGTACGGCTGCCTACAAAGGTAGCAGCATTGATCGCAACCGGACCCGGTGTTGATTCTGCTATCGCAACAACTTCAAGTATATCATCCTCATTTAGCCAATGCTTATTATCACAGACCTCGCGCTGTATCAGCGGTATCATCGCATAACCGCCGCCGAAGGTAAAAGCCCCGATCTTCATAAAGGTCAGGAACAATTCAAGATTCTTATTCACAATATCACTCCTACAGAAAAATTATACCAAATGAATTAATATCCGTCAATATCCGGAAATGCAGAATTATACTTGACATAAGTCAATAAATATGTTATAATCGACATAAGTCAGAAAGGAGATGCTATTATGCCAAGACCTCAGAAATCACGCCGTATCTGTTGTTATCCCGATTACTGGAGCTTTGCGCCCGATCAGGATACAGCAAACGATACGGTAGTTATGTCGCTTGACGAGTTTGAAACGATACGTCTGATAGATTATCAGTCAAAGACGCAGGAACAATGCGCTCAGGAGATGAACGTGGCGAGAACGACTGTCACGGCAATCTATGATACCGCAAGAAAAAAACTTGCTCAGGCTTTGGTCGAGGGCAGACGCATCGTCATTTCAGGCGGAAATTATACTCTTGATAACACGATCTCGGAGAAGATTGCACGGAAAGGAAGCACAATTATGAGAATCGCAGTAACCTATGAAAACGGACAGATTTTTCAGCACTTCGGCAGAACAGAGCAGTTTAAGCTCTACGATGTTGCTGACGGAAAGATAATAAACGAGCAGGTAGTTGGAACAATGGGCGCAGGACACGGCGCACTTGCGGGATTCCTGAAAAACGCTCAGGCTGACGTTCTTATCTGCGGAGGTATCGGCGGCGGAGCGCAGAATGCCCTGGCAGCTGCGGGAATAAAGCTTTACGGCGGCGCTGACGGGGATGCGGACGAGGCCGTGAATGCCCTTCTCAACGGCAGTCTCAGCTATGATCCTTTTGTAATGTGCAGTCATCACGACCACGGCGAGGGTCACAACTGCGGCTCGCACAGCTGCACAAAATAAATTTCCCAAGGCATGACATGAAAGGAATGAGCATATGAAAATAACGTTTAATCCCGATGAAGAAGTGGTGAAGCTCATCAAAGAGGGGCTTGCCAAAAAGGGCGGCTACTGCCCATGTCGGCTTGAAAAGACCGAGGACAACAAATGTATGTGCAAGGAGTTCAGGGATCAGATAAAGGATCCTGATTTTGAGGGCTATTGCCATTGTATGCTGTACTATAAATCAAAGTAAAGGAGCATTGTTATGAGTGAAATTATGATAACCTCCGAGAATTTTGACAGAACTGTTATGCAGTCGGAAAAGACTGTGCTTATCGACTTCTGGGCAGGCTGGTGCGGCCCATGCAGAATGCTTGCTCCCATAATCGACGAGATCGCAGAGGAATATGCCGATACCGTTACTGTCGGCAAGATAAATGTTGACGAGCAGCCTCAGCTGGCGGCGGCTTTCGGCGTTGAAAGCATTCCTACCCTCATTGCCTTTAAAAACGGCGTTCCTCTGGGAGCGCTGGTGGGACTTCAGACCAAGGAAAGCGTCATTGACCTGATAACAGGCTGATTGTCCTAATACCGAAATTATCGGCATATTTATATATGGGTGATAATATGCTGAAAAAAATTCTGTCGGTAATTTCCGCTTCTGTTATAATGATGAGCGCAGTGAATGTGTCCGCCGAGACCATATCGGAGGAATATTCCCGCAGCTACGTGCTGATGGAGGCGGAGACACATACCGTTATCCGTGAAAACAACGGCGATAAAAGAGTAAAAATGGGCTCGTTCAACAAGCTTATGACAGTTCTCCTTGCGGCGGAAGCCATGGACAGGGGAGAGCTGTCTCTTGAAACAGAGCTTGTTGCCAGCGAGCACGCCAACTCCATGCAGGGTGCACAGATATGGCTAATGCCCGGGGAGAAAATGACCCTCGGCGACCTGCTCAAAGGCGTGATAATAGGCAACGCCAACGATGCCTGCTGTGTTATTGCGGAAAAAATTAGCGGCAGCGAGGAAAAGTTCACGGAGCTTATGAACAGCCGTGCCGCCGAGCTTGGCATGAACGATACTCTTTTTACCGAATGTACGGGCTATTACGGCGATGATGCCCAATATACCACTGCCCATGACGCCGCTCTGCTGCTGTGTGAGCTTTCAAAGCACAATGAGCTGACGGAAATGTTCACCTCACGCATTGACGAGCTGAAAGGCGGAGAGGTGCAGCTGGTGACGGCCAACCGAATGGGTCACAGATATAAAGGCTCTGTGGGCTTTAAATGCGGTACGGGCCCGTCATCGGGATATTTTGCCGCCGAGGGTGCAAGGCGTGATGATATCTGCTTTGTGACCGCCGTTATGGACTGCCCCGATGAAGATATCGCCATGGCACTGGCAAAGGAACTGCTTGACATCGGCTTTGACGGGTATATGATAACCTCGCCGCCCATACCTGATGACCTGCCCGAAAGTATCCTTGTGAAGCAGGGTTGCGCCGAAAGCGTGCGGTTGGCGGTGGAGCCTGTGGGCAACGTAGTGGTGTCAAAGGGCAGTGCGGGGAACATCACAGCGAGGATATCCCTGCCAACAGGAGTGTATGCTCCGCTGAAAAAGGGCGACAAGGTGGGGGAGCTGCGGCTGTACATCGGCAAAAGGCTCCTAAAGACCTGCGATATCTGTGCGGCAGAGGATATCTGCAAAAAAGATTTCAAAAATGTGTTGTCAGAAATGCTGAAAAATTTGTTTTACTTTTAGTTAAATCAACTAATTTTCAGCTAATTAAGTTAATGTTGCCAAAAAATCTTGCAAAATCCCCGAAAATATAGTAATATAATAATGGCTATGGAATGATGCGTATGTGCATTTTGTACTGCGCAATATATATTGGAGGATAATGAAAATGGCACCTTTACATCTTAATACAAAGTATCTTGAGAGCTTTATCGCTCCTCATGAAATGGAAGCTGCTAAGGCTCAGGCTGAGCTTGCTGCAAAGATCCTTGAGGATAAGAGCGGCGCTGGAAATGATTTCCTCGGCTGGACTGATCTTCCCGTAAACTACGACAAGGACGAGTTTGCAAGGATCAAGGCTGCTGCCAAGAAGATCCAGCAGAATTCCGATATACTTATCGTTATCGGCATCGGCGGTTCCTACCTGGGCGCAAGAGCTGCTATCGAGCTGATGAAGTCTCCTCTTTACAATAATCTGAAGAAAGACACACCCGATATCTACTATGTGGGCAACAACATTTCCCCCACATATCTCAATGAGATCGTTTCTCTCTGCGAGGGCAAGGATTTTTCCGTTAACGTAATTTCCAAGTCCGGTACAACTACCGAGCCTGCTCTTGCTTTCAGAGTATTCAGAGAGATGATCGAGAAGAAGTACGGCAAGGAAGGCGCTAAGG
>ERZ825525.2957-NODE-2957-length-9846-cov-7.584414_pt1 | contig 9846 bp, 7 predicted proteins | sample MGYA00519930_ERZ825525 | MGnify/ENA primary metagenome ERZ825525 (study PRJEB31778, sample SAMEA3449203) | human gut metagenome | biome: human gut; feature: human-associated habitat; material: faeces | place: United Kingdom | collected 2010/2012 ... | reverse complement strand
TGTTCGACGGGATTTATACTAGCACATTTCTATTTACAACACAATCCCCATAATCCACATTATGCCAATACCAAAAATACGCTATGTTATCAAAAATGCAGTCTGGGAGTTTCTTTGAAAGCTGCCCTTAAAAAAATTCCATACTTGGAAGATACAATGATAAAAATTGGGGGTTTTCAAATTAGAATGTATGTGGTATGATGTTTGATGAAATGCGAAGAAGAGAAGTAGTAACCATAGAATGGAATGCAGAAAGCTGTTGGTTGATGCGAAGCAGTGGAAGTGATATGGCGAACTCGTCTCGGAGCAGCCGGTTGAACTTTAGTAGATCAGGACGGATTCCCACCGTTAGAGGGGAAAGGTATTGACAAGTTGTTGATGTACCTGTGAGCGCATGATTTTCATGAATAAGAGTGGTAACGCGGATGATCCGTCTCTATATTATATAGAGACGTTTTTTACATTACGAAAGAATTTCACGTTGATCCTTATACAAACTCTGACAGAATGCACACAGATGCGCAACGCATTACAAGGACTCAAAGGGGAGTCTGGAAAGTGAGGTTATTTATGAAAGGATTTGAAAAGTATCAGAAGAGTTATTTTATGCCACCGGAGGATTGCTATGAATGGGTAAAGAAAGATGCAATTGATAAACCGCCGGTTTGGTGCAGTGTTGATTTACGTGATGGCAATCAGGCTTTGATCGAGCCAATGAGCCTGGACGAGAAAATAGAGTTTTTTAAGATGCTGGTTAAGATTGGATTTAAGGAGATCGAGGTCGGTTTTCCGGCAGCATCCGAGACAGAGTTTACTTTTTTGAGAGCACTGATCGATCAGCATCTCATTCCGGATGATGTAACGGTTCAGGTACTTACACAGGCAAGAGAACATATTATCCGCAAGACATTTGAAGCAGTGGATGGTGCACCAAATGCAATCGTTCATGTATATAATTCTACATCTGTAGCACAAAGAGAGCAGGTGTTCCGTAAATCCAAGGAAGAGATCAAGGAGATTGCAGTAAACGGAGCAAAACTGTTAAAAGAGCTTGCTGCAGAGGCACATGGTAACTTCCGCTTTGAATACAGCCCGGAGAGTTTCCATGGAACAGAAGTAGATTATGCAGTAGAAGTATGTAATGCCGTTTTGGATGTATGGCAGCCACAGGCAGATGCACCGGCGATCATTAATATCCCTGCCACTGTCGAGAATGCAATGCCGCATGTTTTTGCAAGCCAGATTGAATATATGTCTAAGTACATGCACAACAGAGAAAATGTTATTATTTCTCTTCATCCACATAATGACCGTTCGACAGGTGTTGCTGATGCAGAGTTAGGACTTCTTGCAGGAGCAGACAGAATTGAGGGAACACTTTTTGGTAATGGTGAGAGAACAGGTAATGTAGATATTATTACACTTGCGATGAATATGTATATGCAGGGTGTTAATCCTGAACTCAATCTTTCTGATATGCCACATCTTGCAGAAGTATTTGAAAGACTTACACAGATGAAGATTGATGACCGTCATCCATGGTGTGGTAAGCTTGTTTTTGCAGCTTTCTCAGGTTCACATCAGGATGCTATATCTAAGGGAATGCATTACAGAATTGAAAATGATCCTAATAAATGGACAGTTCCATATCTTCCAATTAATCCAGAAGATGTAGGACGTACATATGATTCAGATGTTATAAGAATTAATAGCCAGTCTGGTAAGGGTGGTGTTGCTTATGTTCTTGAACATAACTATGGAATGGTTGTACCTAAGGCTATGAGAGAAGATCTGGGTTATGCTGTTAAGGATGTATCGGATGTTAATCATAAGGAGCTTTCAGCAGATGAAGTTCTTGAAATATTTGAGAAGAGATATAAGAAATACACACCAGTATTCAAGATTTCTGAAGTACATTTCAAGCAGATTAATGGAATACAGACAGTCGTAACTATTAATGAGAATGGTGAGAAGTACAATGTTGAAGATGGTGGTAATGGTCGTCTTGATGCTGTAAGTAATGCTCTTGCCAGTCATTTTGGAAAGCCTTGTGATATCTTCTGTTATGAAGAACATTCATTAAAGAAGGGTTCTGATTCTAGTGCCATTGCATATGTTGGTATTACAGGAGAGGATGGAAAGAATTACTTTGGTATTGGTATTGACCATGATATCATCAGAGCTTCTATTGATGCGTTAGAGTCAGCTATGAACAGAAGCCTTGAAGCATAATATTTAAATTGAATAATGTGTAATATAACCCATGTCCGGAACGTATACTAGAATGATACTGATTCAGGATATGGGTTGTTTTATTAATGTAGAATTAAAACCCCCCAAAAAGGGGGAAGCAGTACTTTGGTACTAATGCTATTATACGCTGAGAGAGGGAAATATAGTTAAGGGGAAACTATTGGTTCAGACATTTTTGGAGGGATAGTAATGTTTTTTAGAAAACGATTAAGTGGTTTGGATGTAAAGATTAAGAAAACTGCAGTTGGCGTTCTTTTGGTTGCAATAGTTGCAGGTTCTGTGTTTGCTGGTACGTCTTTAAGAGCTGGCGCATATTCAAAAACACAGGATGTCCTTAATGAATTATTAGGAGCAGCAAAACCTTACGGTGTAGTTGCTGAAGAATTTAAGAATGGTAATCACAATCAGACATGTTTCGCGACTAACAAGCTTGTAATAACAGATCAGTGGATGAGTGCATGGCTTGATATGAGCGTTGGAACAACATATATCAAGAGTTTTGATAATTCTGGTTCATCAGAGGTTAATGTGGATAGGAATGCATTTAATAATCTTGTGCTTGGAACTGATTATGATTATGAACCCAGAGAGAATAAATATTATATTAAGGATGCTAACGGAAAAAGAACAGGTGCTGTTATTAATGTTGCTAACTGCAAGGATACAATCAATGTTTATTATGCAGAGGATTATATGGATGTAACTGCAGCACTTGATAATGTATACGATAATTTCAAGGCGTATTCAGATACACCAGATTCGGAGGCTGATATAGTTATTGGTGCTTATGATGATAGAAAGATTGATCTTGCTTCATTTAAGAATAAGCAGATTGTAGTGGTAAATATGTATGCTAATAATTATATTGACTGGCAGGGAAAAGAAGTTTCATCTTATTATGGAGAAGGACAGCTCAACATAACAAATAAAGCACAGGGACAGTTTGTTATCATTAATCTGCTTGGCGGTGATGGTGATGCAGACATTAAAAGATTCAGCATTAATGGAAAGAATACAGGCGGATTAACAGATGTTGATGTATCAGACACGGTTATTTTCAATGCTGTTAATGTAACTGGTAATATTAATATAGGTGAGGTATGTGGTATAGTTGTTGCACCAAAAGCAGATATTACCTTAACATCTACATGTAATGGAAGAGCAATTTCTAAGTCATTTGTTAATGTCAATGGACAAATGCATTTTATATCAGATAATCAACAGCAGGAGACGACACAAAAGGAAACAACATCTGTAGCACAGTCTTCATCAGAAACAACAAAGTCAGAAGAGACAACAACTGCACAGGAAACAACAAAGTCAAACGAGATAACAACTGCACAGGAAACAACAAAGTCAAACGAGACAACAACTGCACAGGAGACAACAAAGTCAAACGAGGCAACAACTGCACAGGAGATAACAAAGTCAAACGAGACAACAGTTGCACAGGAGACAACAAAGTCAAACGAGACAACAGTTGCGCAGGAGACAACAAAGTCGAATGAGACAACAGTTGCGCAGGAGACAACAAAGTCGCAGGAGACAACAGTTGATGCTGGTAAGGAAACTAAGCCGACGAAACCAGAATCAAACGAAACAACAGCTGCGCAGGAGACAACAAAGTCGAATGAGACAACAGTTGATGCTGGTAAGGAAACTAAGCCGACAAAACCAGAATCAAACGAAACAACAGCTGTTAATGAGACAACAAAGTCAAATGAAACAACAGTAGATTCTAATAAACAGACAAAAGAACATACAACTTCATCAACTCAGGTCACAAAGAAGACTGGTGAAGTTGCAGGAGATGAAGAATTAGTTACAGGAAAAGAAGATGAGACTGTTGATGGCTCAAGAGTCAGAAAAGCTGGTGAAGTTGCGGCTGATGAAGAGGTTGTAAAGACTGGTGACAATAATCATGTATGGGTATATATTGTGATTCTTGTAGCAGCAGCTGTTATTTCTGGAACTGTTATTGTGATAAGCAAAAAGAGCAATAAAAGATAATAAATGTTAATGATATCAGAGAGGCACAGCAGTAATGTTGTGCCTTTTTTATTGGGGTGGTATTGAAGCACTCTGCTTTTTTATGCTATAATGCAATATGTATGAGTCGAAGTAGGCTTTGAACACAAAATACAGTGAAGAACAAGGAGATGGAAGTTTTATGAAACATTTGATACTTGCATCGGGTTCACCAAGACGAAGAGAATTAATGAGTCAGGTAGGACTTGATTTTACTGTTGTTACAAGTGATGCAGATGAGAATATTAAAGAGATGGAGCCTGAAGATTATGTAAGAGAATTATCTTCTATTAAGGCACAGTCTGTATTAGAGCAATATGCAGATAAAGATGATTCTGTAATCGTTATAGGTGCAGATACTATTGTTTATCATAAAGGAGAGATTCTTACCAAGCCTAAGGATGAAGAGGATGCATTCAGAATTCTTAAGTCTTTAGAAGGTCAGATACATCAGGTGTATACAGGTGTAACTATATGCAGCACACATAAGAATGTAAGTTTTTATGAAAAGACTGATGTGTGGGTATATGATATGACTGATGAGGAAATCAGGGATTACATAAGCACAGGAGAGCCTATGGATAAGGCTGGTGCATATGGTATTCAGGGAAAATTCGCAGCATACATTAAGGGTATTGAAGGCGACTATAATAATGTTGTCGGTCTGCCTGTTGCAAGACTTGTACATGAGCTTAAAACATTTTAAGGAGAAAATATATGGTTAAATTCGTAGCAAGTGACCTTGATGGGACATTGCTTCTTAACGGAGCACAGAGCGTCGATGAATCTACGATACAGTATATCAATAAACTTGTTGATAAAGGCGTTATATTTGCACCGGCTAGTGGCAGGCAGATAACGAGTCTTAAGAGACTTTTTGGGGCTGTCAGTGATAAGCTTGCATATATTGCAGAGAATGGTGCACTTGTGGAATACAAGGGTGAAACTATTGGAAAGACTGCGATGGATAGGAAGCTTGCGTTAGAGATAATTGAGGATGTAATTGAACAGCCTAATTGTGAGGTGCTTGTATCAGGAGAACATACGTCATATATTAAGCCTAAGTCTCAAGAATATTATTACAGGATGACCAAGGTGGTCAATTATCATACTACATTAGTTGATAAGTTCACAGACATTGACGAGGATATATTAAAGATAGCTGTGTGTGATATGACAGGAATTAAGAACTCTAAAGAACATTTTATTAACAAATGGAGTGATAAGGCTTCAGTACTTGTATCGGGAGAACTTTACTTAGACCTTATGGACACTAATGTTAATAAAGGAAGAGGAATTGAGCAGGTTCAGCAGTATTTTGGACTAAAACCTGAACAATGCATGGCATTTGGTGATAATTATAATGATATCGCTATGTTGGATAAGGTATATTATTCATATGTTATGGAGAAAGCTGTAGAAGATGTTAAGAAACACGGGCGTTTCGTAACAGGATGGGTAGAAGGAACATTAAGAGAGCAATTTAAAGAGATAAGATAAGGAGATTTAAGTTATGGATAAACATATTGATGAGTGTGCGAAGGTGTTTTTAAGAGATCAGAAACAGCTTTTCGATGAGCCTGTTGCATATGATTTAGAGGAAGCTAAGGAATTCTTAGAGGACTGTATGGCGGTATACTGCAAGGATATTAAAGAATTAAGAGAAGTGATGGATGATGAGGGAATGGATGTATCTGACTTAAGCAATGATGAGCTTCTTGAGCAGTTAGAAGTATTCAGGCTTGATAATGGCGGATATTTCTTCGTGGAAGGATAGTACAGATGCGTATAAATGTTGTATGTGTAGGCAAGATTAAGGAAAAGTTTTATACCCAGGCAGTTGAAGAGTATTCTAAGAGACTTTCAAGATACTGTAAGCTTGATATTGTTGAACTACCTGATGAGAAAACACCGGATAATGCAAGTGATATAGTCAATGAACAGATTAAGAATAAGGAAGGGGAGAGAATCCTTTCTGCCATTAAAGATGATGCTTATGTATGTGCACTTGCAATAGAAGGGAAAATGCTTGATTCTGTTGAACTATCAGAAAAGATTGAAAGACTTGGAATAGAAGGAACAAGTAACATAACATTTGTAATAGGAGGCTCTTTGGGACTTGCAGATGCAGTACTTAAGAGAGCTGATTATAAGCTGAGTTTTTCAAGGATGACATTTCCGCACCAGCTTATGAGAGTTATTCTTTTGGAACAGATATATAGGGCTTACAGGATTATGAAGAATGAGCCATATCACAAATAATTAAAGAGGATAGAATATGAAAAGAAGAAAAAAAACATTTATTATATTAGCAGTTATTCTTGTTGTAGTTCTGTTAGTTGCAGGATATATTAAGTTCTTTAATGGACGTCTGATATATTTCACAACAGGAATGAAGAGCGGTGAGCTTATTAAGACAGCAGGACAGAAGACAACTAATACATGCGAGGCAGATATTCTCATGTCTGATGTGAAGAAGGAATATGAGGAAATGTTTGGCAGTAATATATGGAGAGAGAAAATTGGTGATGCTGATTTTGAAAGCTATATTAAGGACCAGATTAAGAGTAAGTTAATGCGCGTCAAGGCTATGAATGTTAAGGCTAAGGAACGCGGTGTTGTGCTTGGAAGAGAAGAAAAAGATTCTGTGGGTAAGGCTGTTGATGCATTTTACAATGAATTAACTGAATCGCAGATAAGCAGTACAGGAATAACTAAGGATAAACTGAATACAATGTTTACTGAATTTGCAATAGCACAGAAACTCTACGATGACCTTACTTCCAGCATGGATATTGAAGTAAGCGCAGATGAGGCAAGAGTTATTGATATCCAGTATATTGTATCAGATTCAGAGGAAGATATTAATAAAGCATATAATCTTGTGAATTCAGGAAGTTCATTCTTTGCTGTTGCCAAGGAGTACAATGCGGATGGCGAATATGAGTACGAACTGAAACGTGGCGAGATGGATGCAGCATTTGAAAAAGCAGCATTCAATCTGTCTACTGGTGAGATGAGCAGTATAGTTGAGTCAGCAGGCAGATATTACATTATAAGATGTACATCGGATAATGATAAGGCTAAGACTGAGGTTAATAAGTCTGCAATTCTTGAAAAGAGAAAGTTAGAGCAGTTTAATACTGATTTTGAGAAATATGAAGCTGGTATATATATGGAATTTAATAATAGCGAATGGAAGAAATTAAGTATTCAGGATGCGTATACGTTGGGAAGCAGCTTTGAGGATATTTTCAATGCGTATTTTGGAAAGTAAAGAGGAGAGTAATTAATAATGGCAGCTAATAAATATGATGCTAACAGTATATCAATACTCGAGGGTCTTGAAGCGGTTAGAATGAGACCAGGTATGTATATTGGAAGTGTCGGAACAAAAGGTCTTAATCATCTTATATATGAGATTGCGGATAATTCAGTGGATGAACATCTTGCGGGTTTTTGTACACAGATAAATGTAACTCTTAATGATGATGGAACAGCAACTATCAAGGATAATGGACGAGGTATTCCTATCGGAATCCATCCTAAAGCCGGAATACCTGCGGTTGAGGTTGTATTTACAGTACTTCATGCAGGCGGCAAGTTCGGAGATGGCGGATATAAGATATCTGGAGGACTTCACGGCGTTGGTGCATCTGTAGTTAATGCACTTTCTGTATGGCTTGAGGTCGAGATAAGAGTTGATGGTGGTGTGTACAAGCAAAGATACGAGCGTGGAAAAGCAACAGCGCCACTTGAAAAGATTGGTACATGCAGAAAAAATGATACTGGTACAACTGTTACATTTCTTCCTGATGGAGAAATATTTGAAAAGACAAGATTCAAAGCAGACGCGATAAAGAGCAGGCTTCATGAGACTGCATATCTTAATCCGGGGCTTACAATTGAGTTTGAAGATAAGAGAAAGGGCAGCGAGGATAAGGAAACTTTCCATGAGCCTGACGGACTTAAGGCATATATCAAAGACCTTAACAATGGCAAAGAGACAGTATGCGATATCGTCTACTTTAAGAAGAAGCAGGAAGATATTGAGGTTGAAGTAGCATTTCAGTTTGTTAATGAATTTGAGGAAAATATTCTTGGCTTCTGTAATAACATATACACTCAGGAGGGTGGAACGCATATTACAGGCTTTAAGACCAAGTTTACAATGATTATCAACCAGTATGCGAGAGAACTTGGCATCTTAAAGGATAAGGATGCGAACTTTACAGGTCTTGATGTAAGAAATGGTATGACTGCAGTTGTTGCAGTTAAGCACCCTGCACCAAGATTTGAGGGACAGACCAAGACCAAGCTTGATAATCCGGATGCTGGTACAGTTGTTGCAAATGTAACAGGAGACGAGGTACAGCTTTATTTCGACAGACATTTGGACGACCTCAACGCTGTAATTGCATGTGCTGAAAAATCTGCGAAGATACGAAAAGCAGAAGAAAAGGCTAAGACAAATATGCTTACAAAGCAGAAGTTCTCTATAGACAGCAACGGAAAGCTTGCCAACTGTGAGAGCAAGAATCCGGAGGAATGTGAGGTGTTCATTGTTGAGGGAGATTCAGCTGGAGGTTCAGCAAAGACTGCTAGAAACAGAAGGACTCAGGCAATTCTTCCAATCAGAGGTAAGATTCTTAATGTTGAAAAGGCAAGTATTGATAAGGTACTTGCCAATGCCGAGATTAAGACAATGATTAATTCATTCAACTGTGGATTCTTAGAGGGCTATGGTAATGACTTTGATATTAGCAGATTAAGATATAATAAGATTATTATCATGACTGATGCCGATGTGGATGGAGCACATATTGATACACTGCTTCTTACATTTTTCTACAGATTCATGCCTGAGCTTATTAATCAGGGACATGTATATATTGCTACACCACCTCTTTATAAGGTTGTTCCTAAGAAGGGCGAGGGTAAATATCTATATGATGACAAGGCACTTGAGGATTACAGAAAGAAGCATACGTCAGGAACATTTACACTTCAGAGATACAAAGGTCTTGGAGAGATGGATCCTGACCAGCTATGGGAGACAACTCTTAATCCTGAAACAAGAATTTTAAAGCAGGTTGAGATTGAGGACGCAAGGCTTGCAACTGAGGTTACAGCAATGCTTATGGGTACAGATGTACCACCTAGAAGAGAATTTATATATACGCATGCTAATGAAGCTGAGATTGATGCGTAAAAGCTAAAGGAGTAGAAAATGGCTGAGAAGATTATAAGGACTGAGTATTCTGAGGTTATGCAGAAGTCCTATATAGATTATTCCATGAGCGTTATTACAGCAAGAGCACTTCCTGATGTAAGGGACGGTTTAAAGCCGGTACAGAGAAGAGTGCTGTATGCCATGGACCAGTTGGGGCTTAATTACGACAAGCCTCACAGAAAGTCTGCACGTATCGTTGGTGATACAATGGGTAAATACCATCCACATGGTGACAGTTCAATATATGAGACACTCGTTGTACTTTCACAGGATTTTAAGAAGGGTATGGCTCTTGTTGACGGACACGGAAACTTCGGTTCTATCGAAGGTGA
>ERZ825525.2952-NODE-2952-length-9869-cov-2.847972_pt1 | contig 9869 bp, 8 predicted proteins | sample MGYA00519930_ERZ825525 | MGnify/ENA primary metagenome ERZ825525 (study PRJEB31778, sample SAMEA3449203) | human gut metagenome | biome: human gut; feature: human-associated habitat; material: faeces | place: United Kingdom | collected 2010/2012 ... | reverse complement strand
TAGCGCTCGGCCGTGCTATCGTACGTGATCCTCAGGTCTTCCTGCTTGACGAGCCGCTGTCCAACCTGGACGCTAAGCTCCGTGCACAGATGAGAACCGAGCTCTCCAAGCTCCACAAGAAGCTGGGTACTACATTCATCTATGTAACTCATGACCAGACAGAGGCTATGACCATGGGTGACAGAATCGTTGTTATGAAGGACGGCTACATTCAGCAGATCGATTCTCCTATCAACCTTTATGAGAACCCTGTTAACAAGTTCGTTGCAGGCTTCATCGGCTCTCCGCAGATGAACTTCATTCCTGCTAAGCTCATCATGGCTAACGGCAAGTACACCGTTGAGTTCGGTTCTGAGGACACCAAGACCTCCAGAGGCCGCAAGTTCTACGTTGAGCTGCCCTCCGCAAAGGCTGACAACGAGGGTCTGAAGTACTATGTAGACAAGGAAGTTATCCTCGGTATCCGTCCTGAGAACATTCACGATGAGGAGATGTTCCTCTCCACCGCTAAGACTGGTATGATCGAGGCTACTGTTGACGTAACCGAAATGCTCGGTGCTGAGACATTCCTGTACCTCACCTGCGAGGGTATCCCGCTCACCGCTAGAGTATCTCCGAGATGCACTGCACGTCCTCAGGATACTGTTAAGCTCGCTCTCGACCCGAACAAGATCCACCTGTTCGACGCTTCCGATGAGCACTCCCTGCTCAACTAATTGTTGAACAACAACATACGCTGACTGCGGCGCAGCTTTCGGGCTGCGCCGTTTTTGCAGTTTCTCCGACATGCAGGAGGTGTATATTGATAAAGCTGAAATACGCCGGGCTTTGCGCCGCAGGGTTAGCCAAGAATCTGGCATGCCTGCCGATTGACTGGCTGTTCTGCTACATATTTGACTTATTTTACACCGTTTCGATCGGCTTATTTATTATTGTTGGCGCAGTACTTTGTATCGGCTCGGGATTTTTGCACGTCGCCTTTATGAACATAATCAGGAAAAGGCTCATGATAAGTTCGAAATGGTATTTCCTCACAGTTTTTGCCGCACTGGTCGTGCTTTGCGGTCTGGGGATAATACTTACGTTTGCGTTCAGCGAAAGTATATGGGCTGGTTGGGACGGACTTGGCAAGGCGATGACGCTTTTTTTCTTCTCAATAGGAATCGGAGGCGTAGCGATAGTCAGCGGGATATCAACATTGTGTATTCAACCGCTTTTAGGCGTCGCCGAACCTGACAAGAATGAGGAACGTGACCAATGAAATATCTGAAATACGCCGGGCTGTGCGCCGCCGGATTTTTTACCGAATATCTGCTGAGCGTGGTGTTTTCTGCGTTTGTAACTCTATTGGTGCTGTATCCTGCCGCAGCTATTCCATGCGGTATACTGTCAGGAAAATTACATGTGCTTTATACTAAAAGGATACGTGATGAGCTTAGCATGCCGCTGGTGGTGTACTGTATAACTGCACTGGGGCTTCCGGTGCTGGCGGGAGCCGCAGGAGTATTTATAAACATATCAGCGCCGGAGCTGTTAACGCCGAACATAAGCAGCATGGAAGGAAGCTACGCAGGTTTGGTGAAGCTGCTGATTTTCGCGGCAGTACTCGTGAACACCATCATCATAACCGCAAGCGGAGCGTATAACGTGTATAAGGAGCAAAAAAATGAACAACAAGGTTGAACAGCTTATAAATAACATCGAGCGCTCGATAATCGGAAAGCGCCCGGTAATAGAAAAGGTAGTCTGCGCAATGCTTGCGGGCGGTCACGTTCTCATCGAGGACGTCCCTGGAGTTGGCAAGACCCTGCTCGCGGAAACGCTTGCAAAGAGCGTTTCGGGAAGCTTCGGGCGCATTCAGTTCACGCCTGACCTCATGCCGTCGGACGTTATCGGCTACACGGTGGTGGACATCAACACGGGTAAGGGAAGCTACAAGCCGGGCGCGGCGATGTGCAACTTCCTGCTTGCAGACGAGATAAACCGCGCCTCGCCGAAGGTGCAGTCCTCGCTGCTGGAGGCGATGGAGGAGCTTCAGATAAGCGTCGACGGCGAGACTCACCAGCTTCCGAAGCCGTTCATGACCCTCGCAACGCAGAACCCGATAGAGACTTTCGGCACGTATCACCTTCCGGAGGCTCAGCTTGACCGCTTCCTCATGCGGATATCGGTGGGGTATCCCGACCGCGCCGCCGAGATGAAAATGCTGGAGGTCATGCCGCAGCGCCAGGAAACTCAGCCGGTGATGGCGCTTGAGGAGCTGATGGAGCTTCGCCGGCAGGCGGCGCAGGTGAAGGTCGCGGATAACGTCAAGGCTTACATACTGTCGCTGGTGACTGCAACGAGATTCCTACAGCAGGTGAAGCTCGGAGCAAGCCCGCGCGGCTCCATCGCGATGTTCCGTGCGGCTCAGGCGATGGCTCTGATGAACGGCAGGGACTACGCGACCCCGGACGACGTAAAGGCAGTCGCGATTCCGGTGCTGGCTCACCGTATCGTGCTGGCTTCCGGGCAGACGGACTACGGCGCGCCGCAGGACATCGTTGCTGAACTCCTTTCAAACACTCACATTCCGATGTAAATAAAAAAGGTGGGGCGTAACGCTCCACCTTTGCTGTATGCTAGTTTGTCAATCAGACCTCCGATATGTCCAGAACCCTTGAGATACCGTCCTCGGTCTGCTCGAAAAGGAATCTGAGGTTACGCTCGCCGAAATCCGCTGTGAGCGCATTTTCGCTCTCCGTGAAAGGAGTTCCGTTCTGGTACAGGAATCCCGCTGCGAGAAGCCTGTGGTCGCAGTAGAATCCGCTGATTATCTCGATATACTGCCGCAGGAACGCCGTGCTGTCCACCGGGGCAAAGATATCCTCGGGAAGTCCGGAAATCGTCACCAGTGCGGCGCCGCCGTCGTAGGGACATCTGTAGTAGCAGAGGTTCTCGTGTGAAACTCCGCAGGAGATCATCGCAAGGTCGTGGCCGTTGTGGACTTCGTCCAGCATGAACTTCCCGGTCTGGAACTCGGGAAGCTCCGGCAGGAGCTTCTTGACTCGCCTGGAGACAGCAGTGGAGCTTTCCGGCAGACCGCTCTCGGTGTGCGCCCAGCTCCAGAGCCAGGTGTTCTGTATCTCGGATTCAGAGCCGAGTATTCCTGCGCGGAATTCCCGATTGCCGAAGCGTATCATGCCCTTCATCGGGTCAAGCCCCCAGGAGTTGTCGGCGATTATCTGCTCGCCTAAACGGTTCTGGCAGAGGATAGCCCGCCCCGCCGAAAGGGAAAGCATGTCAAGCATGTTGGTCTTGTCGAAATAAACCGGGCATTCAAGCACCGAAAAATTGTTCATAATTACTCTCCGATATTTATATTCTGACCGAATTTGCGCAGAATGTCGCGCATAAGAACCTTGTCGATCTGGTACATTTTAGTGTGTCCGTGCGGGAGGTCGTCCACCCGCAGCTCGAATCTCATGTAGATTTCCGAGAGGTCGTCAGTATACCAGAATGTGCAAAGCAGGTAGCGATCCTTTGTCGCGTAGTAGTTCACCGGGGAAAATCCCAGCACGGCGCGGATATCCGCGTCAAGAAGCTGTTCGGCTTCCGCGACCTTCATCGGCTCGAACTGCACTTTTTTCGTCCTCGGGAGGCTCTCCGCGCGCTTTTCCTCCTCGGTCTTGAGAATTTTCTTTTTAAACAGTCCGAACATACGGCACCGCCTTTCTCACATGCTACAATTATACTATATTCCGCCGGGATTGTCAATACAAAAACAGCGCACCGGGAGGAGTGGTGCGCCGTCAGTTATGTTGTAAATCTGTGCTCAGCCAGCGCCGAGACCCTCGGACATTCTCTCAATGAACTCATGATCGCGCAGGGGTCTGCCGTTGAAAATGCCCTCGATTAGGTCGATTTCGGAGCCGCCTATCGCCGTCAGGTCGGATGGGCTGTCGACGTCCTTCGCGCATACCGCGATACCCTTGCTGTGCGCCTTCTTTATCAGCGAGCGCACGAATCCCGAGGACACGCTGTCGCCGCTGAAGCGGTCGGCGCGTATCTTTACGGTCTTGACCGAAGCGTTGCTGAGCGGAGCGTCCGTGAAGTAGCCCATCCCGGTGTCGTCGGCGATGATGTTCATTCCCATGCGCGAGAGCGCCTGGAGGTAGATACCGCCGCTGGTGAGGGTGCCTTCCGCCTCGGTGACGGAAATGCTTATCGCGCTTGGCGGCAGGGAATACTCAAGCAGTGTGCTCTGGAGCACGTCAACGGAGATTTCGCTGTTGAGGATATTCTCAGGCATTTTGAAGCTCACGCGGAACTCCGGATAGCCCTGCTCGCGCACGGAGGCGCAGAAGCTGCATATCTTGTCGCAGGCGAAGCGGTAGAGCTGCCGCGAGTAACCGAGCTGGTCGATTATCGGCAGAAATCTGCTGCGCGGCACGGTCATATCTTCATTGCCCCAGAACAGCGTAGCCTCGCAGCAGTGGAGCCGTCCGGTCTTCATCTCAAGCACCGGCTGATAGAGGTAGTAGAACCCCTTGAAGCCGTTCTCGGCGGCGTCGGTGATGAGCTTCTTTACCATGCGGTTGTCAGTGAGGGCGTCCTCAAGTCCCTCGGAGTAGCACACGGCGTCATCGCTGAGATGTTCCTTTGCGAGGCGAAGGGTGTGAGTAGCAGCGCTGACAACGGTTTGGATATTCTCCGCGTCGTGCGGGTAGATCGTGAATCCGGCATAGACGCGGATATGATGTTCGTTATTGTGGAGATACCATGGCGAATGGAATTTCGTCAGCACCGCCTGGGCGAACTGCCGCGCTTCCTCGCGCTGGATACCGCTGAGCGATATGAACAGAATGTCGCTTGAGAAGCGGTAGACCTTCTTCTGCGAACTGCACGGGAGCGCAAGGATATACTCCGCGCAGCTTTTCAGGATATCATCGGCGTATTCGAAGCCGTATATTTCGGAAATGCTCTTGAGGTTGGAGAATTCCACAGCGATGACAGCGCCGCTGCGGTTTTCGGAGATCTCCTCGGTGAAGTCGCGCTCGAACATGCTGCGGTTCGGCATTCCGGTGCCTACGTCGTAGTATGCGAGGCGCTCAAGCTTGTTCTGGGAGTTGCGCAGCTCTTCCTCCATGAACATTTTGTAGATAACTGTGGAAAGAAGCTGGGTCAGGGATTTGAGCAGGCTGCGTTCGCGGCTGCTCCATTCGCGGTTCGTGGTGCGGGAGGTGTAGAGCAGCACTCCGCGGTTGGATCCCTGGTCGTATGTGCGGGCGAGTACGCAGCTAAGGTTTTTGCGTTCCCTGTCCATGCCGATGGTGCGGAGATCCGTGCATACTATACCGCTGTAATCCAGCTCGTCGCGGATATCCTGCTTGCAGGTGAAATTGACAATTACCGGGAGCACCATGCCGGTGCGGTCGAGCTTATAGGCTCTTCCGGAGTTCTGCTCATCAGTGCAGAATTCGATCTCGGAGAGGTCGAAATGCTCGGTCATGAGCAGCGTGATGTTCTTTATTGCGGTCTTGGTGTCGGGGCTTTGCAGGAATATCGAGTAAACGCCGTTCACCATTATCTGATCCTCGAAGTTCTGACCGAGGAGCTTGTTTGCATTCTGGGAGGTCTCCATCTCGTCGACAAGTGCAACGTAGGAGTTCGCAACGATGGAGATGGTGTGCACCATAGTATCCAGAAGCTGCGCGTTATTATCGACGATATCCTGATCCTCGCCGGTGATGAGCCATGTTCCGATGGTCTGGTGACGTACGCGGATACTCTTTTTGCGCTGGTAGTCCATCTTGTTCAGATTGATTTTCCTGTCCTGACCCTTGGGGAGGATAACCGCGCCGTCGTTGTCGGTTATCGCGGAGAACAGCCCGCTCGCCTGGGAGAGCGGCTGCTGAATGCGCACTAGGTAGTCCTCGCCGAGAATATCCCGCAGAGTATACGTGGACTGGTCGTTTATCTTCACGGAGTGCTTGCTGCGGTAGCGGCGCATTACGATGTCCTCGCCCTCGCAGTCGAGGTAGTCGGTGACGTTGAACATCATGCCCTCGATGAATTCAAGGGGGCTTCCGCTGCGGTGGACCTTACCGGTGATATAGAACCACTGGTAGTCGCCGCCGTTATTGAGCCGCGCGTGGAGCTTTATTTCATCTGCGGTTCCTGCCGTGACCTGCGCTATTACCTCGCAGAACGGCTGGTAATCGTCCGGGTGAACAACGTCGCCCATGATTATAGTATCCCCTGCGGAACCTATCGGGTTTTTTCCCGCGAGTATCCGGGCAGGGAAGCCCTGTTTGAAACTCATTGTGAAGGCAAGGTTGCCGCTGCTCTCAATGGCGCGCAAGAGCGGCTCTGGATCGGCAAGCGCGGGTGTGGTGGTGCGCGCAGTCAGCTGAACCGGGCGTTCGCTGATTATCGGAATGGGGTCTGCGGGTCTGCGTTCAGACGTCCGCTTATTCTGTGCTGTCAAGTTTATCACCTCATGGGTATTGTTAAATAATTATCAACCAGGCCGTGTTATATAACGCTTGTTTTCTATCAAGTACATTTTACCATAAAACATTTAACGTTTCAAGCCTTTTTTTGTGCTTTTTTCAGAATTTCACACAAATTTCAGAATAGCTAAAGTAAATTAAGTAAATTTAATCTAGTTACTTCACAAGAAAAGCGGGTCAGAGCTGCGGACTGGCCGCAGCCCCGACCCGTAAAAATGTCGGTGCAGAGTAAATATATGCGGATATCGTCATGGATATGTCAATTCTACATGGCTAATCGCTGCTTATCGCTTTTTGTATCCGCCGAGGTAGTTCATCTGATCATCAAAAAGATACAGCATATCGCCGTCTATCACCAGGCAGAAGTCTTTGTTTTCCACCGGTGAGTTAGCCCAGTAGAAAACAGATATATCAGCGGGCGGGGCAGCGTTCTTAACGGCGTCGTATCGCTCGCCGTCGGCGGTCAGCCAGCCCTGCGGGGAGCGCACGATCACCCAGGCGTCGCCTGCCGAGGGATTCCCGCGGTCGTCGTCAGGTTCATATGTGGCTTCCCAGGAGATGGATATTTCCTCGGTGGAGTCACAGCAGTCCAAGGTTTCTGCCCACGAATCCTCGGTGGAGCTGCTGTTATCGCTGGTGGTATTTCCCGACGTGTCGATTACGCCGGATTCCGGATTGGGGCGTTCATTGTCGACCAGAGACTCGTCGGTGGAATCTTCAGGTACTTCATACGTAACCGGAACGAATTCGTTCGCACTGCCGTCCGGAGCAAATGCCGGATTGGTGTGCCCCTTGTTGGTGGAATCAGAAATTGAATCCGCCGCGCCTTCGGCCGGTACAGCCTCTGCCGACTGTTCGGGTATCGGTGCGTCGCCGGCTCCGGGGTTTTCATTTTCGTATCTGTTATCGTTGTATATAATGCCGTCTGTACCTGCGATTCCGTTGTCGAAACCGTATGCGTCGTCTGCCGGAGCCTCGTCTGCGGCTGCTTCCTCGGCGATATCCTCTGCGGAGCCAGCCGTGGCCGCGTTCTGTATCATCGAGAATTCCGGAGCGGCAGTTTCATTGCCTGCAATTTCTGCGGCTGACGCCGATGAATCGGCAATAGCACCGGAAGATATCATTACATTGGAAACCTTAAGAGAGGGAACGAGATTCACCGCAGCAATGGTGATCGCCGCGCATGCCGCGACTGCTCCGCCGATGTACGCGATACGGCGCAGCGGGAGCGGTTTCTTAGGCTCCTCAAGCGGCTGAGCGGGAGCGTCCGGGTGCTCCTGTAGCTCCTTCAGGACTGCCGCCTTCATTCTGTCGATAGTTTGTCTGTCGGGGTTCATGTTTTCCGCTGACTTCTTATATTCTTCGCTGAATTTCATCAGAAAACCACCTCCCCTGCGGGTTCTGCGAATTCACTCAGCAGCGGCTTCAGCAATTTGCGCGCGCGGCTGAGCTGTGATTTCACGGTAGATTCACCCGCGCCGACCGCGCTGCTTATCTGCGCGACCGACATGTCCTCAAAGTAGAACAGGTGTATCACCGTGCGGTATTTTTCGGGCAGCTTCATCACCGCGTTCATCACGGCGAGCCGCCTTTCGGTTTTTTCGAACTGCTCCTCGCAGCAGGAAGCCATCGGCTCGTTGTCCGGGTCGTCAAGGTTCTCGGTCAGTTCGCCGCGGCTTCTGTGGCGGTTCCACGCGGAGCCGGCGACGTTCTTGGCGCAGTTCACGGCGCACCGGATAAGCCATGCCTTCCGGTGTTCCTCGGATTCGTATGTCAGTCCTGTGCGGAAGTACCTCAGGAATACGTCCTGGGTGACGTCCTCGGCGTCGCTTCGGTCGGCAAGGCGCGCGAAAGCGATCCTATACACCATTGGCATATAGAATTCCATTACCTCCTCGAAGTTTTCCGCAGCGCAGAGCGATAGTGTCAGCATATCATTTCTCCGTCGGATACGGGCTTACGTCCGTATGAATTCATATATAATACCGTGCAGATCATTAAAAGGTTGCAATTTGCACAAATTTTTTCAGATTATTTTGTTCACAGCGACTTTACCCCGGATTGCCGTAAGCAGCGGCTGGGTCATCATGCTGACCGGTTCGTTGGCGTAGAGGGTGAAATCGGCGTCCTTGCCGGGCTCCACGGAGCCTATGCGGTCGGAAACTCCGAGTATCTCGGCGGCTGTGATGGTGATGCCGCGGAGCGCTTCCTCCCTGGAAAGTCCGCCGCGGACTGCAAGCGCCGCAGTCAGCGGGAGGTACTGTATCGGGGTCTCGGGGTGGTCGGTGCAGAGCGCGAAGCGAAGTCCGCTTCCGGACAGCACCGATGGGGTGGAGATGTCGTGGTTTGCAAGCTCGGGCTTGCCGCGGTCGCCGAAAATCGGTCCGAGGACTATCGCGGGGCTGTCCTCCGCGAGTTCGTCGGCGATGAGCGCGCCGTCGGTGCAGTGTATCAGCACGTAGTCAAGGCCGAACTCGTTCGCGAGGCGCTGCGCGGTGAAGATATCGTCGGCGCGGTGGCAGTGGAAGTGCGCCTTGAGCGGGTGTTCCTTGTCGAACAGGGGAAGTAGCGCTTCGCACTTGATGTCAAAATCCGGGCGGGAAATTTCGTCCTCGGTGCCTTTCAGGCGCTCGTATTCCGCGATATCTTCGCTGTAGCGCTTTGCCTTGATGAGCTGTTCACGGATTATCGCAGCGGTAGCCATTCGTGTGACCGGGGTCTCGTCGCGGTCGTTGTAGGTGTTCTTGGGGTTCTCACCGAGGGCGAATTTAATGGCGGCGGGGGATTTGACGATCAGTTTGTCGACCCGCTTGCTTCCCCAGGTTTTCATTATAATAAATGAGCCGCCTATCGGATTCGCGGAGCCTACGCCGGTACACACTGAGGTCACGCCGGCGTTCACGGCGTCCTCGAAGCACCTGTCCATGGGATTCACGCTGTCTATCGCGCGGAGGTGAGGCGTGGAGGGGTCGGTGTCCTCGTTGCCGTCCTCGCCCTCGAAGCAGAGCGCGTCGTTCCACATGCCGAGGTGGCAGTGAGCGTCGATGAATCCAGGGTAGAGGGTAAGCCCCTTTCCGTCGATGACCTCCTCGCCGTGGACGGGAGAATAGTCGCACATATTGCCGACCTTTGTGAATACTCCGTCCCCGCAGCGGACGAATCCGCATTCGCTGTCGTAGTATGCGTCCTTTGACATTGAAACTATTTTAACGTTGATTACTACCATTATTGTCCTTTCATTCTGGGTTCGTTGCTTTTTAGAGATCGTTCTGAAACAGTCCGCCGGACTTTTTCAGAGAATAGGATCAACAAAGACAATGTGTTGCTTGTGGGGGAAAACTCTTGTTTTCCCCCACACCCCTTTAGCGCTTTTGA
>ERZ825525.2950-NODE-2950-length-9875-cov-2.628921_pt1 | contig 9875 bp, 11 predicted proteins | sample MGYA00519930_ERZ825525 | MGnify/ENA primary metagenome ERZ825525 (study PRJEB31778, sample SAMEA3449203) | human gut metagenome | biome: human gut; feature: human-associated habitat; material: faeces | place: United Kingdom | collected 2010/2012 ... | reverse complement strand
CGGCATTTCGTTTCCCGAAAAAGCCTATATGAAGGCGTTCTCCGGACGGAGTATCATTAAGGCTCATAGGGTAGGTACCTCCTGATATCAGAATTTTATCTGATCTATAACTTCTCTGAGAGCCGCAGCACTTGCCTGAAGCTTCTTTATTTCCTCGTCAGTGAGCTTGGGAGTAACCTCACGCTCGATGCCGTTGCTTCCGAGAACAGCCGGCAGACTGAGACAGATATCATTGATGCCGAACTTATCGTTTATAAGATATGAAACGGTGATGATATTATTTGCGTCACGGAGGATAGAATCGCAGATTTTGTTTACTGCCATGCCGATAGCGAAGAAAGTAGCTCCCTTGCGCTTGATAACCTCAGAACCGGCAAGACGTACTTCCTCGATGATCTGGTCGTCGTCGAATTTCTGGTGATTCTGTGACTCCATGTATTCATCCATTTCAACGCCGGCGATGCTTGTCATAGACCACGGGATAAATGAAGAATCGCCGTGCTCACCGAAAACATATGCATGAATGCTGTTGGGGCTGAGTTCAAGGTGATCTGCAAGAACAGCACGCAGACGTGATGTATCGAGCGCAGTACCGGAACCGATTACCTGATTCGGTGTAAGATTTGTGCATTTGAGTGTGACGTATGTAAGGATATCAACAGGGTTGCTTACGATGATGTAGATTGCGTCAGGTGCAGCTTCTGCGATCTGAGGCATAACTTCCTTGATGATATTTACGTTTGTCTGAGCGAGGTCAAGACGTGTCTGACCGGGCTTTCTTCCAAGACCGAGAGTAACGATAACGATGTCGGAATTAACAGCGTCGGCATAGTCTCCGTCGATGACTTCAACGTTATGACCGAATGAAACACCCTGACGGATATCCATAGCTTCGCCCTTTGCTTTTTCCTTGTTTATATCAATAAGTACTATATCGGAACAGGTTCCGCAGACAGCGAGTGTGTAAGCGATAGTTGCACCTACGTTGCCCACGCCCAAGATAGTTATTTTTGTACCTTTTTTCTCTCTCATAGTATTACCTCCTGAGTGAATTATACACTTCTATTATATCATTTTTTTTGTTCGATTTCAAGGGAAAAACAATATTTCAGAAAAAAATTGTAAGCATTTACAAATAGGCTGTATTTTTATTGTTGGAAAAATATTTTGTGTGAATATTATGCGCATATTGGTGAATATTTTCTTAAATAATGAATATTTATGCAAACCCTCTTGACATTGTAAATATTAGGTGTATAATAGTATTAATCTTATATTTTATCAGGAGGTACATTAAAAATGGCTAAAAAAGATATTAAAAAGGTAGTTCTTGCATACTCTGGCGGACTTGATACTTCTATCATCATTCCGTGGCTCAAGGAAAACTACAATAACTGCGAAGTTATCGCTGTTTCCGGTGACGTAGGACAGGGCACAGAGCTTGACGGTCTTGAGGAAAAGGCTATCAAGACAGGCGCTTCTAAGCTCTATATCGAGGATCTTACAGAAGAGTTCATCGAGGATTATGTATATCCAACAGTACAGGCTGGCGCTGTTTATGAGAACCAGTACCTCCTCGGCACTTCATTTGCTCGTCCGATCATTGCAAAGAGAATAGCTGAGATCGCTATCAAAGAGGGTGCTGACGCTATATGCCACGGCTGCACAGGTAAGGGCAACGATCAGGTTAGATTTGAGCTTGCTATCAAGGCTTTCGCTCCTGATATGGAGATAATCGCTCCTTGGAGAATCTGGGATCTTAAGTCAAGAGAGCAGGAGATCGAGTATGCTGAGGCACACAACATTCCTCTGAAGATAAACAGAGAAACAAACTACTCCAAGGATAAGAACCTCTGGCACCTTTCACATGAAGGTCTTGACCTCGAGGATCCTGCAAACGAGCCTCAGTATGAGAAGCCCGGCTTCCTTGAAATGGGCGTTTCTCCTATCGAAGCTCCTGACAAGCCCACATATATCACACTCCACTTTGAGAAGGGTGTCCCCACAATGCTCGACGGCAAGGAGCTCAACGGCGTTGAAATGGTAGCTGCCCTCAACAAGCTCGGCGGCGAAAACGGTATCGGTCTTGCTGACCTCGTTGAAAACCGTCTTGTTGGTATGAAGTCCAGAGGTGTTTATGAAACTCCCGGCGGCGCTATCCTCTACCACGCTCACGAGGTTCTCGAAACAATCTGTCTCGATAAGGAAACAGCAAGAGTTAAGCAGTATCTCGGAATCAAGTTCGCTGATATCGTTTACAACGGTCAGTGGTATACTCCTCTCCGTGAAGCTATGACAGCTTTCGTAAACAAGACTCAGGAAACTGTTACAGGTGACGTTAAGCTCAAGCTCTACAAGGGCAACATCATCAATGCCGGCGTAACTTCACCCTATACTCTCTATGATGAGGAAGTTGCTACATTCGATGAGGATGACGTTTACGATCAGAAGGATTCTGCTGGATTCATCAATCTCTTTGGTCTCCCAATCAAGGTTAAGGCTCAGCTTGATAAGAAAAGAGAGCAGAATAAATAATTTCTGATTGCGTAGGGGTGAACTTTGTTCATCCGGAAAAAATGTTATATATGGCGGGCGAACACAGTTCGCCCCTACAATGTAACTATAATATAAATATTCATCAGGCAGGGGAGCCGTTCTCCTGCCTGTTGCGGTTTTATATAATGCGTAATGCGTAATTCGTAATGCGTAATTATATGGATCCGACTGTGATGATTCAATATGTAGGACGCCGTCCCCTACACAAAAGAATGAAATATTAAGTGATATTAATGAAGGTTGAAATCAGAAAAAATGTATATTGCAGTTATGATAATATGAAAAAATATCTTAATCAGCAATATTTCGAACTTGTAAATAAGAATTTTTATGGAAAAACAATTAATATAGTTTGCTTTCCGACTGATATAAGAACAGTAACAAGCACAAATGTAAAGAAAGTAATGAAGAAATTCAATGATAACGACGTTATAACGCTATATTTTGCACATTGTTTTACAATTGATGCAATTAATCTGATAAATGAAAAAAATGATGCTGCGTGTGCTGTTATTGAATTTCCGTGGACTGATGAAAGATATAAACAAATCAGAGGAGATCCGCCACTACAATGCGAACCGTAATTTAACGGCGGAAGCAAGTATCCGTCTTGAATAATAATTACGCATTACGCATTACGAATTACGAATTAATAATTTCGCATTAAATCAAAGGAGAAATATTATGGCAGATATGATGTGGGCAGGAAGATTTTCAAAGCAGGTTGACGCCGGAGTCAACGCTTTCAATTCTTCGATTGCCTTTGACGGACGTATGTACCGTCACGATATACAGGGCAGTATAGCCCACGCAACTATGCTGGGCGACTGCGGAATAATCTCAAAAGAGGACAGCCTTGAAATTATCGGCGGTCTGAAAGAAATTCTCGCTGACATTGATTCAGGCGCACTTGCACTTGATCCCAATGCTGAAGATATACATATGTTCGTTGAAGCGGAGCTTACAAAGCGTCTCGGTGATGTGGGAAAGAGACTTCACACATCACGTTCAAGAAACGATCAGGTCGCAGTTGATCTCCGCCTTTATCTCCGTGACGAGATAAGAGAGATCATCGGTCTTGTGAAAGATCTTGCTGAAACTCTCATTGAGCTTGCAAAGAAGCATACTGAAACTATCATGCCGGGATATACTCATCTCCAGCGAGCACAGCCTATCACGCTTGCACATCATCTCATGGCTTATGTGTGGATGCTCATCCGTGATATCGGCAGACTTTGCAATACAGCTGAAAGAATGAACGAGTGTCCTCTCGGATGCGGTGCTTTAGCCGGAACTACCTACAAGACAAACCGTCAGCAGACAGCTGATCTTCTCGGATTTGACGGAGTTATGGAAAATAGTCTTGACGGTGTTTCTGACCGTGACTACTGCGTTGAACTCAACTGTGCACTGTCGCTTATCATGACGCATCTTTCACGTTTTTCCGAGGAAATAATTCTCTGGTGCTCATGGGAGTTCAAATTCATCGAGCTCGATGACGCATTTGCTACAGGTTCGTCTATCATGCCGCAGAAGAAGAATCCTGATATCACCGAGCTTATCAGAGGAAAGACAGGACGTGTCAACGGAGATCTTGTCACTCTCCTCACGATGATGAAGGGAATTCCGCTTGCATATAACAAGGATATGCAGGAGGATAAGGAGGCTATCTTTGACGCTGTTGACAACGTAAAGCTCTGCCTTAAAACTTTCACTCCCATGCTTGCGACTATGAGAGTACTCAAAGACAACATGAGAAATGCCGCCGCAAGAGGATTCATCAATGCTACCGACTGCGCCGACTATCTCGTTAAGAAGGGTATGCCCTTCCGTGATGCTTACAAGATAACAGGAACTCTCGTTGCTGAGTGCATTGAAAAGGGTCTTACTCTTGAAACACTTCCGCTTGAAGAATACGCAAAGATGACAGAGCTTTTCACTGAGGATGTATACGAGGCTATCAGCCTTGACACCTGTGTCCGTGAAAGAAAGTCCTACGGCGGACCTTCTCCCGACGCAGTAACTCAGCAGATAAAGAATGCTGAGATACAGCTTGAATGTACACTTGCAGACAGCACTGTCTACGACTTCTGATCTTGACTATGAAGAAAAAAGATCTGATTTTTACACTGGGTCTGACCATCTTCATGGGTGTTCTCTGGGTGGTCGGAATGCTTGTCATGGGACTGTGGATTCCCGTCAGACCTAAGGCTTACATATGGTGGTTTGTGGGTATCGTTACGGTGACTCTTGTTATAAATGTGTGGCACTCCATGAAGGAGGATCAGTCTGATTTGAAGGATCCCAAGAGGGAAAAGTATCAGCGCAAGGTCAACAAGAGGAAGAAGAAAAAGTAATCGTGCAGTTCTGTGCAATATAGTGATGAATAAATCAGGGGAGACCTGCCGGAAGTGGTGGGGGAGGGCGCAAACAACGCAGATACGTTGTTTGTGCTTACCTCTCCCCTGAGCAATAAAATGCAAAATAAGGAGTAAAAATATGTCAGTTAAAGTATATATCGACGGTCAGGAGGGCACTACCGGACTTAAAATTCTCGAAAGATTCGAGGGCAGAAATGATATCGAACTGCTTCGCATAAGCGAGGACAAACGTAAGGATCCGGCAGAGCGTGCAAAGTTTATCAACATGTCAGACTACACATTTCTCTGCCTTCCGGATGAGGCTTCAAGAGAGGCAGTCTCATTCGTGGATAACGATCATGTGAGAATCATTGACGCTTCAACTGCTCACAGAACAAATCCTGACTGGGCATATGGTTTTCCGGAGCTTTCACCGGAGCACCGTGAGAAGATAAAAAAATCGAACAGAGTTGCTGTTCCCGGATGCTACGCAAGCGGATTTGCTTCAATCGTTTATCCCCTTGTAAAGAACGGAATCATTCCGGCTGATTTCCCTGTGTTCGCTTATGCTACATCAGGCTACAGCGGCGCAGGCAAAAAAGCTATTGCTGTTTACGAGGGAGAGGATAAGCCTTACGAGTACGGAAGTCCCCGTCAGTATGCGCTTTCTCAGCAGCACAAGCATCTGCCGGAAATGAAGGCTGTTTCCGGACTGGAATATACCCCAATGTTCAATCCTATCATCTGCGATTACTTCAGCGGAATGGTCGTAAGTGTCCCGATTCAGACAAGAATGCTCGGCAAGCCCGTGACAGCAGAGGAAGTTCATGCGATGTACGCAAAGCACTATGAGGGTGCAAACATGGTAGAGGTAATGCCTCTTATGAGCGCAGACGAGCAGAAGTCTTTCTTCCTTGCTTCAAATACGCTCAGCGGTGTGAATAAATTACAGGTATTCGTTTTCGGCAGCGATGAGCAGATTCTTCTCTGCGCACGTCTTGATAATCTCGGTAAGGGAGCAAGCGGTGCGGCTGTTCAGTGCCTTAACATTATGATGGGAATTGACGAAACTACAGGGCTTGTTTGATGCGGAGTTCGGAATGCGGAATTCGGAATTAATTATATTATCCGAAAAATAGTTTTAGAAATATGAAGAAAAATGTTATTGCAGAAAAAAGTAAGACGTTTGCTTTGCGGATAGTGAAAATGTATCAATATCTTACAGCAGAGAAAAAAGAATTTATTTTATCCAGGCAAGTTTTAAAGAGCGGTACAAGTATCGGAGCAAACGTAAGAGAAGCAATAAGAGGTCAGACCAGAGCAGATTTCTATGCGAAATTAAATATTTCTTTAAAGGAAGCAAGTGAGACCGAATATTGGCTTGAATTGCTTTATGAAAGCGGATATATCGACAAAGTTCAATTTGATTCTATATATACAGATTGTCAGGAGATAATCAGCATATTAGTATCAATAACAAAAACACAAAAAAATGATATTTGAAATGCGGATATATAATGGAGATATTTTAGATAATTGCCGTAAGGCACACCGAAAATTCCGAATTACGAATTCCGCATTCCGAATTAAAAAAGGGAGTTGTAATATGAATTTACAGTCAGTTGGTAATATAAAATTCGTTGAAGGCGGAGTTTGTGCCGCTAAGGGTTTCCGTGCAAACGGAATTCAGTGCGGACTTGCTCATGCAGGCGCTCATGTAACGAAGAAAAAGAACGACTTAGCACTTATCGCTGCTGATACAGAATGTACAGCAGCCGCAGTTTATACCACAAACAAGGTAAAGGGCGCACCTATCCTCGTGGCAAAGGAGCACCTTAAAAACGGAAAGGCAAAGGCAGTTATCGTGAATTCCGTGAACGCCAACACTTGTAATGCTGACGGCGTTGAAAAGGCTTCAAAAATGTGCGAGCTTGCTGCCGCAGAGCTTGGAATCAGTCCGGAGGATGTAATCGTTGCTTCAACAGGAGTTATCGGTCAGATTCTTCCTATCGAGCCAATCGCAAACGGCATGAAGGAACTTGCAGAGGGACTTACATACGACGGAAATCCCCGTGCTGTTGAAGCTATCATGACTACTGATACAATGCCTAAGGAAGTTGCAGTTCAGTTTGAGCTTGACGGAAAAATCTGCACTATGGGCGGAATGCTCAAGGGCAGCGGAATGATTCACCCCAACATGGCAACAACTCTGACATTCATCACAACAGACGCCGGAATTTCTCCGGAGCTTCTTCAGCGTGCGCTCAGCGAAATCGTAAAGGTTACGCTGAACAGAGCAAGCGTTGACGGAGATACTTCCACAAACGACATGGTATGCGTACTTGCTTCGGGAGCTGCCGGAAATAAGGTTATTTCTCATGAGGACGCTGATTTCGAGGCATTTGAGAATGCTCTCTACGCAATCATGATGAATCTTGCAAGAATGATGGCTCGTGACGGCGAGGGCGCAACAAAGCTCATTGAGTGTGCTGTAGGCGGAGCTGATTCCGAAAAGACAGCCGAGACAGTTGCAAAATCTGTTATCTGTTCAAGTCTTTTCAAGGCAGCGATGTTCGGTGAGGATGCAAACTGGGGACGTATCCTCTGCGCTGTAGGCTACGCAGACGCAGAATTCGATATAAATAAGGTAGATGTAAAAATTGCTTCTGCAAAGGGAAGCATTGACGTATGCAAAAACGGTGCCGGAGTTGAATTCTCTGAGGAAAAGGCTAAGGAGATTCTTGGCGAGGAGGAAATTCAGATTCTCATCAGAATCGGTGACGGCGGATTCAGTGCCATTGCATGGGGATGCGACCTTACATACGATTATGTCAAGATAAATGGTGACTACAGGAGCTGATTATGGAAAACAGGGATTATAACTGCGGGGAGAACTTTTCCGGAGACTGCGACCACACGGAAAGCGAATTCCGGCGTGAGCTTTACGTCGGTGAAAATATATTGTGGTGCAGAGAATACAAGGAAACAAATCATATAAGCTGGCAGGATGAAAAAATCTGGGCGATAATAATTCTGGTTTTCATATTTATCGGTTTTTTAGTGACAGCAGGATTCAATCCGGGAATTATAGTATTGCTTCTGCTGCTTGTGTGGGCTCTTTATCCTTACCTTAAAAAGAAGCCGGAATTCAGCAGCTATGCCATAACTGACAGACGTATTATTCTTAACAACAACGGAACATTCACTTCCGACGAACTCAGCGATATTAAATGTATCGCATACAGAGAGCTTAAAGACGGTATCGGTTCGCTCGGATATTCGCTGAAATACAGCAAAGTGAAGGTTGCTCCTACAGGAAGGGCTTATTCTGTAATGACAAGAGGAAAGCCCTCTCCGCTGGGAGTAACTACAGTTTACGGTGTGGAGAATCCCGAAAAGGTTCACGGAATTCTTGAAAACGCTATACTTCGTTCAAAGGAGGAGTACGGCTATGACTCATGAATATGATCCTTATGAGGTGTTCGGCGTAAAGCTTGAACAGGACGAGGAAATACTTCATTCCGGACTTGCCCATGACGCATCAGGATGTCTTATGGGCTGTGCAGTGATGTTTTTTTTACCGGTACCGGCGTTCTTTCTTATCTTTTCTCTTATAGCCGGAGAGTATATTGCCGCAGCTGTGGCAGCTGGGATAATTATAGCGGTTCTGATTGCGTTTTTCGTGATAAAGCTTAGTTCTCAAAGCCTTGCTCCTACCGTTATTACAAGCAAGAGAATTCTCTCAAAACTCGGCAAGGATTTTCAGTCGGTGTATTATGATGATATCCACGAAATACACTTTGACCGTAAAACAGGTGCGATAACAGTTGTGGCATTCAGCACGGCAAGACTTGTCATGTGCAGTAAAATGACAAGGAATAAGGGCAGACACGACTTCAACCCCTCGCCGTATCTGCATCTGCTGTTCAGCTTTACAGAGAATCAGGAGGAAGCTTACAGGATACTGAACGAGACTGCGGCTCCTTTTATATATAAGGAAAAGTGAGGTGGCTCTGTGAAAAATAACGACGACAACAGAATGGAAGAAATCGTCAGTGAAAGACTGAAATATATGCTCACCGGCGATGAACAGGTTCTGTGGACGGGAAAAACAGAAAGCTATGCTAAGCTAAAAAGGAATACCATATTTATTGTCGTAATGCTTCTGATAATGGGATTTCTTCTGTACAAAGTGATTGAATCTATTATTGTATTTCCGGTTGCAGCGATAATTCCGGCAATTCCGCTTCTTATTCTGCTGGTGATATTCAAGGCTTTTCTTTCTCAGAAAAAGTACGGCTATGCGATAACCGACCGCAGACTTATCATAATAAATGAAAGATATGAAAATGCTGTTGCTCTTGTGAATATCTATGATTTACAGATAGAATACGGCAACGAGGGGACAGGTACTATAGTTGTCCGGAGAATGGATAATCCTTATTCAAAGAATGAAACGGATAAATTCGATCACTTTTATATTCAGGGAATTTCAGAGCCGGATAAAGTATTCAGGATACTCAGCGATGCATTGGAGCTTGCCAGAAAAAACAAGTAATTGCATAGGGGAAAATAATGTTCTGGAAGAAAAAAGACGGCTATGAAAGCTACAACGGCGGAGATTACATCCGCCCGACTGAGGAATATCGTGCGGACTGCTCCGGTCACGATCACGGACAGACCTACGATAATTACAGCGTCGAGCAGAAATTCTGCGACGAGAGCAGCAGATTTGAAAAAAACTTTGCTCCGTACCTTGCAAGCGGAGAGTATATCCTCTGGTGCGGACGTGCTGAAAAAAACGCTACAGCTAAGGAAAAGGGTACAGGCGGATGTCTGCCGATCGTGTTTATTGCGCTTCTGTTCTTTCCGCCGCTTGCAATATTCGGACTTATAGTTTATGCAGTTTCGGCTTTTGGAGTTAAAAGCCGTGCGTATGCAATTACGAATCAGAGCGTG
>ERZ825525.2940-NODE-2940-length-9915-cov-2.605984_pt1 | contig 9915 bp, 4 predicted proteins | sample MGYA00519930_ERZ825525 | MGnify/ENA primary metagenome ERZ825525 (study PRJEB31778, sample SAMEA3449203) | human gut metagenome | biome: human gut; feature: human-associated habitat; material: faeces | place: United Kingdom | collected 2010/2012 ... | reverse complement strand
GGTGACGGGCGGGGTGACGGGCGGCGTGACGCTGCTCTGCCCTTCCTCCCAGACCAGCACGAAGGGCGAGAACCCGCCGGGCGTGACCTCAAAGCTCAGGCCGTTTTCCGTTTTCCGGACCGGCACGCTCTCCACCTTGGGCCAGTTGGCGATGACGTCGTCGGTGAGGAGGTGCACGCTCCGGTGCAGCCCGGCGAAGTGCAGCAGCGTGAAGGAGGTGTGCTCGTCCGTGCCCTCGGGATAGCCCCAGTGCACCGTCACCGGGCCGCTGGCCGTGACCCAGGCGTTGCCGTCGTCGGCGTCCACGAGGTCGAGATACCGCGCCTCGTAGTTCACTTCGCCGCCCATGATGCGCTCCACCCGGGCCCTGAGCGCCTCGAGGGAGCCGCTGCCGTCATAGAGCCCGTCGAAGAGCAGGCCCACGCCGGTGCCGCTCGCGGGGACATCGGTGTCGTTGAGCATGTAGCTCGTGCCCGCCGGGGCCGTGACGGCGGCCTCGCCCGCGGGGAGGGGCTCGCTCAGCGCGGCGCTGACGCCGTAGACCGGGTTGCCGCTCATGTTCTCCACGACGTACCGGACCTCCAGGCTGCCGCTCTTTGTCCGCACGGTGTAGATGCCGCCGCCCAGCTCCGCCGTGACGGCGCCCGCGCCGCCGCGGTAGATGTCCAGCCTGAACTGCATGCTCAGTCCGCCGAGCCCGCCGGGGTCAAAGCTGTCGCTGATGTGCACCTGGCCGAGGTCGTCCGTGACCTGCACGCGCACCGGGTCCTGGTTCGGCGCGGGGCGGATGTAATAGAGCGGGCTGCCCTCGGCGTCGCCGCCCGCGAGCTCCAGCGTCCAGCTGCGGCCGCCCTCGCCCCTGAGCGTCAGGCCGTCGGCGCTGCCGCCGCCGGGGAGCTTGACATAGAAGAGCGGCTCGGGCAGGGAGCTGCTCTTCACGGGCTCGTCCCCGCCGCCGACCACGGCCTCATAGCCCTTGTCGCCGCCCATGTAGATGGTGATGTCCGCGGGGGTAAGCTCTATCTCGCCGTCGAGGCGCTTGACGCTCACGGAGGCGGTCGAGCTCAGGCAGAAGACGCTCGCCGTGTTCTCGAGTACGCCGCTCCAGCCCTCCGCGGGCCGCGCGAACTCGCGGCAGCAGTAGAGCACCGCGCGCCCGTCCGGGCCTATCGTGCCCGTGCCGTCGCCGCCGATGAACACGGCGAGCGGGTAGTCCACGGTGAACACCGCGCCCGGCGTGCCGGTGACGGCGAGCTCATAGAGCAGCACGGCGCCGGTCTGCTCCGCCCTGAGCAGCACCTCCGCGCTGCCGCCGGTGGTGGTGACCTCGTCGGGGCGCACGCCCTCCGGGAGCGTCACGCCCTCGGGCAGGACGGAGAGCACGGTCTTTTCAAGGCTGCTCACCATGTGGACCTTCACCGCGGCCTCGGCGCTCTCGGTCCGGCTGCCGACCGTGACCTCGGCGCTGTTCGTGAGCTCCAGACCGGCCCGGTCCCCTGGGAGGCCGGTATAGGTCCGCTTGAAATAGAGCTCCGCCGAGGCGGGCGCGGCCTGCGTGCCCGCTTTCGCCCAGGTCACGGTGACGGAGCCGTCGGGATTCTCACTGACGCTGAAGCCCTCGCCGGAATACCCGGCATAGGCCGCGCCGGGGTCGGTGACGAGCGCGCTGTCGCCGTTCACGGCGGTGACGATGACGCGGTAGAGCAGCGTGACCTCATCCGCCTGCGGGCAGACCGTCACGGAGAGGCGGTCGGCGTCTGCCGGGGTGTACTCGGGCGCGGCGCCGCCCTTCCAGACGGCGTCCAGCTCGGATGCGGTCTTTATGACGGCCTGCTTTTCAATGGAGGTGCAGGCCTCGGCCGTGGGCACGCTCACGCCGTCGCTCGCGGAGAACTCGCCGAGCGTGACCGTGGCGGTGTTGTCCACGCTGCCGCCGATGTCGTCGGCGGTGACGGTGTAGCGGTAGGTCAGCACGGCCTCACCGCCGGGGGCGAGCGCGTCGATGACGAAGCCCTGCGCGCCCATGTGTCCGCTCGCGCCGCTTATCGTGACGTCGGCCGGGAGCCTGGCGTCGCTGACGACGGCGCCCGCCGCCGGGCCGCCGCTGTTTTTGACCGTCACGGTGTACTCGAGCACGTCGTTGACGCTGACCTTCTCCTCCGCGCCGAGCGGCCGGGGCCCGTCGGCGTCCACCAGATACACGGCCTTGTCTATGCCGAGCACCGGCGCCCCGGCGCTCCAGACGGCATAGAGCGTGGTGTCGGAATATATGCTGAAGCTCCGCGCCCCGGCCGCGGTGAACTCCGCCTCAGCGGCGGCGCTGCTCCTCGCCCAGCCGAGGAACTCATAGCCCGGGCGGCTCGGCGCGTGGTCGAACAGGACGTCCACGCTGCCGCCGCTCTCATGCGTGGCGTTGTCCTCCGGGATGTAGCCCGCGCCGCCGTTGGCGTCATAGCGCACCGTGTAGTGCGGCGTGAGGCTGAGCGTGACCATGGCGAGGTTGTAGCCCTCGCCCTTGTACTCATAGTTCAGTCCGCCGTCCGTGCCCAGCCCGGGCTCGTACCGGAGCGAGAAGCTGTAAGTCCGCTCCGCGCCGCGGAACACGCCGTAGTTTCCGGCCCACTCTATCTGCTGCGCGCCGTAGGCGGTCTTGAGGTAGCTCTCTATCTCGGCCTGCACCTGCTGGGCCGTGTGCGGCGCCTCCGAGGAGAGCGTGGCGATGAAGCTGCCGCCGTAGCTGTCGTTGAGCTCCACGAGGTAGAGCGGGGGCGGCACGATTATGACGCCGTCGAGGTGGTTCGGGTAAGCGCCCAGCAGGCCGCCCTTGAGGACGTAGCCCTGAAAGAGCTTGCCGAAGGAGTCGGAGGTGAAATACTCCCGGCTCTCGGCGTCCATGCACTGCACCACGCCGCTCCACCACTCGGCGTTGTTCTCCATGCCCAGGCCGCAGGTGACGGCGGAGATGACCTTGCGGCTCTCCCAGTCCGCGGCGCCCGCGGGGTAGCGCTCCAGCAGCGCGTCTATGTCGACGCTCGCCATGCGGAAGGGCACGTCGTTGCCGCTCGGGCCGTAGAACTCCGGGCCCTTGCCGGGACTCTCCGGGTGTACCGGGAGGTTGCTGTCGTAGAGGTAGTAGAACGCGAACTCGCTCTCCCCGTAGCCGCCCCCCGCGGCCAGCGCCCCGGCGGGCAGAAGCCCCAGCACGAGGGCTGCAAGACATAATATGCCAATCAGTCTCTTTAGCTTGTCTCCCATATTTTCCTCCATAAGAGGGGACAATAATCAACATAGTGTCCCCTATTTGATGTATATCTATATCATATCATAGGAGTTAGGAGAATACAACAAAAATAATAATGATTTTTATTTTTATAACTATACAGACAATATTTCCCTGCGAGCCGCCCGGGCATTGAAAAACCGTGCCCGCGCCCCATTCCCCCGCCGCGCCGCCCGGTATTTTATTCGCTCATGGCCCTGTCTCCGCTCCCGCCGGGGCATGTAGAGCTCTGCGCCGCCGTCGGGCTCATATAAAAAAACAGCCCCGTTGACCGTGGGTCAACGGGGCTGTCTGTTGTTTCAGAGGTTTACCATTCTACATATTGCTCACAGAACCGCATGAGCATCGCGGCCGTCTGGGCTCTGGTGGCCTCTCCGCGGGGAGCGAGCGCAGACTCGCTTATGCCGGTGATGACCCCGGCGCCGCAGGCCCACTGCATCGCGGAAACCGCGTACTCGGCCACGTCGGCGGCGTCCGAGTAGGACAGGATGTTGGTGTCCTCGCCGACGGACACGTCGTCGCCCCTGGCCTGGGCGTAGCGGTAGAGGATGGACGCCAGCTGCTCGCGGGTGATGTTGTCATCAGGCCCGAACAGGCCGCCGCCGTAGCCGTCCACGATGCCCTTGGACGCCGCCCAGGTCACTGCGTCGGTATACCACGCGCCGTCCGCCAGGTCGGAAAAGCTGCCGCTGCCGGTGACGGCGGGACGGCCCTCCATGTTGTAGAGGATCTGGCAGAGCTGCGCCCTGGAGAGGTCGGCATTGGGGCCGAAGATGGCCTCGCTGAACCCGCTCATGAGGTCGTGGCGGTAGACATAGGCCACGGCGTCCTCATACCACGCGCCCGCCGCCAGGTCGGTGAAGGGCAGGGCATGGCTCTTGCCGTCGAGCACGAGGGCGTACTGTCCGGCGCTGCCGACGGGCAGGGACGCATAGCCGTTCCCGTCCACCAGGGAGGAGGCCGTATAGACCAGCTTCCCGGCGGCCTCGTCGTAGTGGTAGCGGTTGGCCCACAGGCCGGCGTTTTTCGCGCCCACGGGGGCGGTCAGGGTCATGGTGAAGCCGAACTCGCCGTCGTTCTTGACGGTGAGCTGCACCGTGCCCGCCTCGCCGGCGACGGAGTTGACGGCCTCCGCGGGGATGGTCCCGGTGTCCATGTCCACGCTCAGGTCAAGGTCGGTGAGGTCTGCGCCCGCGGGGATATCCTTCCCGTTCACCGTCCATGTGACGCCGCCCGGCACCTTGACCTCCAGCGTTGCATCCTTGCCGGACAGCTCCTCAAACACTTCCTTGTCCAGCTCGGTCTTGCCCGTGGTGAGGTCGACGTTCACGGTTTCCCCGCCCTGGGCGCTCTCTATCTTGTCGACAGCCTGCTGGCTGGCATCCTTGCCGGGGGTAGTCGGGACGGCGGGGATGATCGGAGTTGCCGGCTCGCTCGGAGTGGTGGGCTCGCTCGGAGTGGTGGGCTGCTCGGGGTCTTCGCCCTGCCAGTCCTTCAGGGTGACCTCCTTGGCCGCGCCGGTGAAAGTATAGTTGTTTTCATCATATACGGGCTTCGCGCCGCTGGGCGCTATGACGGCGTAGGTATCAGAGTAACCACCATACGACTCAACGACCACAGCCTGCAGCTCATAGCCCTCCGGCAGATAGCCCGCCGGCAAGTTGATGATCTCACTCGCTTCCACGATGTCATAACCAAAGCCCACAATGGCAGCGTTTTCGCCTTTTCCTGTGACCGTGCCGCCTGTCATGGTCAAACCGTAAGTATCAACACCCCAGCCGGTACCTGTGCCGGTGCCGGTGCCGGAGACCGTGCCGCCATTGACAGTAATGCATTCGAAAGAAACAATGCCGTCAGTACCTGTACCAAAAACCGTGCCGCCGTTCACTATAATACTGCTTTCGCAACAGATACCAATGTACGTTGAGCTGGTGCCGCTAACTATTCCGCCGCTGTTTACGATCAGGTCGCCAGACACATCTATGCCTTCTCCTTCACTGCTGCTGCCGGTGACGGAGCCGCTGTTTACCGTCAGGTTTCGGTATACACGTATTCCTGCTGCATTGCCTCCCTTAGCTTCCAGACTGCCGGTACCGCTGATGGTAAGATCGCCGTCAATGTAAACGCTGGCTTCAAGCTGGTCGCTTTCGACCGTAGAAGTGCCCGTCAATTCAATGTTCAGGTCGCCATTGGCATAGATGCCGTAGGTTTTTCCAGAGACTTCATATCCGTTCGTGATTTTCGCATCGGTCAGCGTCAGGGTGTTGGAGGCTGCGTTGTAAGACGCGGTGCCGCCTTCGCCGCATTCGACTACACCATTTTCGTCAACCGACATATTCTTGCCGTCTATCCACAGCTGTTTCATTGGCTTGTAGGTCGATTCGGTGACGTCGCCGTTCTCCACCCTGAGCTCCGTTGTATCATTGTTCGGTGTGTATTCTATGTCGTCCACCATGATCGTGACCGAGCTCAAGAGATTAATGATGTTGCCCGGAGTTTCAGACGAGACTATGACCTTGGCCTGCTTGCTGATGGTGACAGCCTTATCCTTGAAGGTGTTTAGACCGTAGCCGTTTTTGCCATTGGCGCGGGCAGTGACGGTGCCGCCGGTTATCGTGAGGTAGTCCATGTAGATGCCGTAGCAATTTTCGCCGTTGCCGGTGCTGGTGACCTCGCCGTCTTCTACGGTCAGGCTGCCATTATCCTCTATATAGATGCCGCTGCTGTAATAACCTTCGCCGCTGCTGGTGACGGTGCCGCCCTCTACGGTCATACTGCCGCCATTTATGTGGATGCCGTGGCTGTCTTCACCGGTGCCTTTGCCGGTGACGCTGCCGCCGCTTACCGTAAAGTTGCCATCTGTTGATTTTACATAGATGCCATAGATGAAATAGCTGTCTTCACCGGTGCCGGTGCCGGTGAGGGTGCCGCTTTCGACTTTAATGCTGTTTTCGACACAAACGCCCTGAAGACCGCTGCCGGCAACACTGCCGCCGTTCACTGTCAGGGTGGAGGCATGGACACCTTCCTGTGTTGAGCTGGTGCCGCGAACTGTTCCACCGCTGTTTACCGTCAGGTTGCCATGCACATCGATGCCTGTATCATCTGTGTGGTTGCCGATGACGGTGCCGCCGTTTACCGTCAGGTTTCCGCTCACATCGATACCTGCTTCATCATCGCCCGTGGCGGTCAGACTGCCGGTGCCGGTGATGGTCAGATCGCCGTCCATGTTGACGCCTGCGTCAAGCTTGTCGCTTCCGACCTTGGAAGTGCCCTCCAACACGATGTTCAGGTCACCATAGGCATAGATGCCGTAGGCTCCGCCATAGACCGTGTGGCCCTCCGTGATTATAGCGTCGCGCAGCGTCAGGGTGTTCGAGTCTTTGTCGTAAGACGCGTAGCCGCCGTCTTCGCCGCACTCTACTGTATAAGGGTCGTTCAGCATATTCACGCCGTTCACCCACAGCTCTGTCAGTCCTGACTCTCCCTCGCCGCCGGAGGCCATGGCGCCGGCGGGCAGCAGGCTCATGAGCAGCACAAGAGCCAGCAGCAGTCCTATTACTCGTTTTTTCATACGTTCCCCTCCAGTATCAGTTCATCTGCATCGTGTCCAGCAGCTCGTTGATGGACGCCCGTACGCAGCAGCTTCCGCTTTCCCACACGACTTCGCCGTCCGCCAGTCTGGCCGACGCAAACAGCTCCGGCGACGACAGCCGTCCGAATCGGATGGCGCGTAATCTGTGGCTCATGTTGATGAGCGCTTCACTGCCGTTTGCAAAACGCAGCTTGAGCTGATAGTCCGGCAATACCTGCAGCGTCACCCCGGTCATATCCATTGCGTGACCTCCTTTGCGCATAAAAATAACAGCATTGGGTTCCTGCTTACAGCATACAGCAACCCAATGCTGCGCACATCCCCCGAACGGGGGATTTGGGGGGATCATTTCAGCAGATCCACCAGCTTGCTCCGCCGGTCGATGTTCGTCTTGTTGAAAATACTGCGGATATGGCTCTTCACCGTCTCCTCGGAGATAAAGAGCCTCTGCGCTATCTCCTTGTTGCGCAGTCCCTCCGCCGCCAGCGCGGCCACCTCGCGCTCCCGCTCGCTGAGCCCCGTCATCTGGTCCGGGTACTTCTCCAGCATGGCGAAGATGCGGCTCTCCTCCGCCTTGGTGTAGTGTATCTCCAGCGCCCTGATCTCCGCGATGGCGGTCTCGTGCTTCTTCCTTATGGAGGGCAGCAGGAACAGCGCGGCGAGGTATTTCCGGAAGCAGGCCAGAAACGTGTAGTTGTGGTCCGGCGCCGCCAGCGTCAGGGACTGGTCCAGCCACTCCGCCGCCTTCGGTATCGAGCCCATGGCCAGGTAGCACAGCGCCAGCCCCACGCACATGAAGTTGCGCGTCGAGAGCGAGATGAGCCGGCTGTCCAGCTGGAGCGAGGCCTCCACGCTCGCGATGGCGCGCTTGTACTCCTTTTTCAAAATGAGGTCTGTTATGCGGTTGGTCTTGACCATGAAGTTCGTGAACGTGAGGTCCCCCAGCACGTCCGCGGAGCCCCTGGCCCAGGCCGCCGAGCGGTCCGGCTCCATCATGAGGCCCAGGAGGTATGTACGCACCGTCTCCGCCATCTGCGTGTTCAGGGCGGTGTGCTGCAGGAAGGGGCAGGCCAGCGCCCTGGTCTCCAGGTACTCGATGGCCTTTTGCAGGGAGATCATGTCCGACTGGTAGATGGCGTTTATGCCCAGCAGCAGCGCCGCGCCGTAGGTGACCGTAGCGTTCTGCCGCTGCTCGGACAGCATGGCCGCGCGGTGGGCGTAGATGTCCGACTCGTCGAAGCGGCCCTGGACGCTGAGGGCCTCGCCCATATACAGCTCATAGGCCCCGGCGCCGTGATCGCCGGTGAGCGGGTCATACACCTCGAGCATGTCCCGCAGCTCCTCCGCGGTCTCCATCATCCTGCCCGGCGTGCGGTAAAAGAGATACCACATCGACGTCGTGCCGAACATGTACGGCTCCCGCCGGTTGAAGAGCTCGGACGGGGCGCTCATCAGCTTCGCGGCCTCGAGATAGCGCGCTTTCATGCGCGGGATGTCGGGAAACTCCCGGAAGGCGGAGAGGAGATACCACTCACCCATGAGCTGGCTGTCCCCGAGCTTCTCCAATATCGCCCGGCTCTTCTCCAGCGCGGCCTCGAAGCCGGCAAAGTCCGCGCCGCCGAACAGCGCCAGGCACAGCCGCAGCATGGAGAGCGGATATCGCTCCAGCGTCTCCGGGGCGCACCTCTCCAACACGCTTCGCGCCAGGGCCGTATAGCTGACCGGGCCGAATTGCTCGCCCAGGAGCGCTATGAGCTCGCAGGAGAGCAGCCGCTCGTCATTGCCCGCCTTGAAAAAGCACTCCACGGCCTTTTTGTTGTTCCCCGTCCGGCGGTAGACCTCCCCGGCCATCTCATAGACCTGGCAGCGGAAATCCGGCGGCATGGTCTCCAGCATGCCCAGCAGGAAATGCCGCAGCAATTCATGGGGATAGCTGGCCCCGGCCCGCGGGTCGTAGTGCATGAGCGGCGTCCGGACCAGGAGGTTTTTCAAGGCCGTCTCCTGCCCTGGGGCGATCTCCGGCAGCTGCTCTGCCGCCGCCCGCAGCAGCAGCTCCTGCTCCCGGCCGGAGACCTTCCTCCAGAAGAACTCGTAGAGCAGCCCGTCCATATCCTGAAACTCCGGCAGCTTGTCCGGGCTCTCCTTCAGGTTTCTCAGATACAGGGCCACCGCGACGGCCCAGCCCTCCGTGTTGCGGTGAATGGCGTCCAGCTGATGTCTGTTCAGGACGAGGCCCAGCTGCTGAGCGTAGCGCAGGATGTCCCGTTTGCCGAGCAGGAAGTCCCGGGAATTGAGGCTGGTCACGCCGGAGGAGCTCTCGAAAACAGCCCGCAGCTTTTTGAAGTTCTGCGAGATGAGCACGACGTGCAGCCCATCCTGGTTGCGGTCAGCCAGAGCCTGCAGAAGGGGCAGCGGCCAGTTGTCGCCGACCAGCTGAAAGTTGTCCAGGATGAGATAGCAGGGCTCAGCTGTCGAGAGCCGGGACAAGATGTCCGCAGCATCGCTCACATTGCTACGGTTGAGAAAGCCCAGCTCCCGCAGAGCGTTCCCCGCAGAGGCATCCAGGCTGCCTATCTGACGGATGAACCAGTCCAGACTGGTGTCCTGCTGAAAGCTCACCGCGGTGAACCAGCGGACCTGTTCGGCAGGCAGCTTCTTCATCGCCCAGCGCACCGCCGTGCTCTTCCCGTAGCCGGCGGGAGCCTCGATCATGGTGAGGCCGCTCCGGTATATGCCTGAAAGTTTGCGCTGTATCTCATCCGAAAAGTATAACTGCTCCATGTGCGCATCCCCTCTTTTCTGCAACTATATATTATATGTAAAAAGCGCCGGGATGTCACTCCCCCAAAATGGGGTTTTGCAGGAAGCGCACAAAGCCGCCCCCGCCGAAGCAAAAGAAAAAAGCCTTGAAACTTTCGTTTCAAGGCTTTTTTACCTGGTGGAGATAAGCGGGATCGAACCGCTGACCTCTTGAATGCCATAGTCGCGTTTTGAAAATTTCCGAATAATATGATCATACATAATGGACGTATTTGCAAAA
>ERZ825525.2938-NODE-2938-length-9921-cov-2.862457_pt1 | contig 9921 bp, 7 predicted proteins | sample MGYA00519930_ERZ825525 | MGnify/ENA primary metagenome ERZ825525 (study PRJEB31778, sample SAMEA3449203) | human gut metagenome | biome: human gut; feature: human-associated habitat; material: faeces | place: United Kingdom | collected 2010/2012 ... | reverse complement strand
CGGCGTAGAGCTTCTCGTTGAAGTCGACGCTGAGGGGGAAGTAGTCGATGCCGTCGCGCGGGCGGGGAGAGGCGGTGACGGCGACGAGGACGGTGGTCTCGCCGTACTGCACGAGGACGGCGGCGTTGGCGAGCTCAGCCATGCGGCCGACCTCCATGCGGAGGGGCCTGCCGCAGTAGTCTATCTCGTAGACCTTTTTGTTGGGGAATTCCTTGTGCTTGATGATCATTCAGTTGTGCTCCTTTCAGGTGGTCTGATTTGTGCGGAGCTTGGCCATAGCACTTGAGAAAGTGTCCGGCATCCGGGCGCTTTATCAAATACTAAGGCCGCCCCGCGGGTTCGGTGGGGTAGGCGGGAAAAGGCAAAAAATATGTGGGGGACGTATTCAATTGTCCCCCACATAAAAAACCTTCATACCCTTCAAAAGATGCCGGGGCCGGCGTCCTTACTTGCGGATGCCGAGCTTGGCGATGATGGCGCGGTAGCGCTCAATGTCCTTCTTCGCGAGGTAGTCGAGCAGGCGGCGGCGCTTGCCGACCATCTTGTACATGCCGAGACGGCTGTGGTCGTCCTTCGGATGCTGCTTCAGATGCTCGGTGAGCTGGCGGATGCGCTCGGTGAGGATGGCGATCTGGACCTCAGGCGAACCGGTGTCGCCCTCGTGGGTGGCGTTGTCGAGTATAACGGTGGTCTTCTGCTCTTTGGTGATCATTGTGCGTGCTTCCTTTCTGTTTTCTTTTCTCCAGCGGCTGAGTAACGGGGGTGAAAGGAGCCTCCCGCAACCAAGCACGCGGACGTACTCAAGTACATTAACACATTCTGCCCGATTTGTCAAAGCTTTTTCACAGTCCTGGGGCCCCGCAAAGGCGCAAATTTGCATAAAACTTAACCGTAATTAAAAAGGATTATTGACAATTGCATAAAGGTGACGTTAAATAGAACAGACAGGTTTATTCGATGACTACATTACCATATATTATATTATAGAGAGGAAGCAAAATGAGCAGAACACCTGAGCAGTTCAAGGTCACGGAAGAGGAAATTCTTGACGTTTCCCTCAAGCACTTCTCGATGCACGGCTACGAGGGGACGAACCTCAATGATATAGCCAATGAGCTCAATATCACCAGGACTCCCATATACTATTACTTCAACAACAAGCTGGGACTGTACGAGAGCGTGACAAAGCGGCACCTCCTCAGCAAGAAGGCGCAGTACACCAGCATCTTCACAAGCGATCTGCCTTTTTTTGAGAAGGTCCGCAAGGACCTTCTCGTATCGTCGCACCTGAGGCTGTCCGAGCAGGTCCTCTTTGCGGGCATCGACACCAACCCCAAGCTGACGGAGGCGCGGGACATACAAAACCAGGTCATGCGCGAGATCCACGAGATGAAGACCGAGAACATCCGCAAGGCCGTGGCCGACAAGATCCTCCGCCCGGACACCGACGTGGAGCAGTTCATGATCTACTTCTACGTCATCTCCCTCGGCATAGAGGCCGTCGACAAGCAGACGGAGTACGAGATCACCGAGGAGAGGATGGACAAGCTGGTCGACACGGTGCTCGACGGTATCATCAGCAAATACAAGGCCATCTGAGCGCCGCCGGAAGCGAAAAAACGCCGCCCGAGAGGGGCGGCGTTTTTCTTTGCTCATTTACGGTAGTCGATGTCGGAGAAGTAGATCTCGTCGACGACGTAGTCCTTGGCGGGCAGGTTGGCGGCGGCCAGATAGCCGGCGCTGACGGCATAGACGGCCATGCCGGGCTTGTCGCTGTCGCCGAGGTTGAACACGTTCTGGAAGCGGTCCTTGACCTCATCGTAGAGCGCGTGGTCGGACTTGACGCCGAGGGCCACGATGACCTTGTCGCGCGGGAGGGACTTCTCCTCACCGGTGGCCATGTCGGTGACGACGACGGCGCTGTCCTCTATGCGCACGACCTTGTGGGCCATGAGGATCTTCACTCCGGCCTCGCGGGCGTAGTTGAGGTCTAGGCGGTGGTCCGTGATGGGCGGGATCTCGTCCGGCAGCATGTCGACGACCGTGACCTCGTTGCCGGCAACGGCCAGCATGCGGGCGGTCTCAAGGCCGGTCTGGCCGGCGCCGAGCACGATGACCTTGGAGTCCTTGATCTCCGGGCGCTCGCACAGATAGGAGCGGACGGGGATGACGCCTTCGCCGCCGATGCCGGGCAGGGGAGGGATGGCCTCGACGGAGCCGGTGGCGATGAACACGGCGTAGGTTTGAGCTCCTCGAGCATCTCGGGCGTGCAGGTGGTGCCGAGGCGCACGGTGACGCCCAGCTTGCGCAGCATGTTCTCGTAGTAGCCGATCATCCAGCCGAGCTTGTACTTGCCGATGGGCATGCTGGCGAGGTTGATGTTGCCGCCGAGCTTGTCGCCCTTGTCGAAGAGCGTGACCGCAAAGCCGCGCTTGGCGAGCGTCACGGCGGCCTCGAGTCCGGCGGGGCCGGCGCCGACTACCGCCACGGGCAGGCCGTCGCCGTTCACGTTCAGCTCGCGCGGGATGCAGAACTCGCGGCGGCCGCGGGGGTTCACGGTGCAGCCGGGCTGATTCGGGCCGAACTTGGTCTTGGTCAGGCAGTGCATGCAGGAGACGCAGAACTTCAGCTCGTCCTCGCGGCCCTCGGCGATCTTGTTGCAGAACTCGGGCTCGGCGAAGAGCTGACGGCCCAGCGCGACGAGGTCGCACTTGCCGGCTTCGATGATGGAGTCGATGTAATCCGGGTGCCGCAGGGAGCCGCAGGCGGCCACGGGGATGGAGACGCGCTTTTTCACGACCTCGGCGAAGGGCACCTTCCAGCCCTCCTCCTCGTTGCCGTCGGCGCTCATGCCGGTCAGGCGGGAGATGACGCCGCCGCCGTTGACGGTTATCATGGACACGCCGTGCTGCTCGAGGATGACGGCCGCGTCGCCCAGCCACTGCATGGAGGCGGTGCCCTCGTGGAAGTCGCTGCCGTTCATCTTGGCGATGACCTCAACGCCGGGGCAGGCGGCCTTGATGCGGTCGATGACCTCGACGGAGAAGCGCATGGCGTTCTCGACGTTCTGCGCGCCGTACTCGTCGGTCCTGTGGTTGAAATAGGGGCTGTAGAACTGCTCGGGCAGGTAGTTGTGGGCCATGTGCCACTCGATGGCGTCGGTGCCGGCTTTGGCGCAGCGCACCGCAGCGTCCACGTACTTCTGCTGTAGCTCGGGGATCATCTCGCGGGGGATGTAGTTGACGGCGGCTATCTTCTGGCCGTTCTCCTCCGGGTAGTCCTCCTGGGTGTAGGGCAGGTGGCCGGGCATCCAGAGCTGGCAGGCGAACTTGGCGCCCTCCTCGTGGACGGCGTCAATGGCCATCTTCAGGCCGGGGATGTACTTGTCGTCGTTCAGGAAGGGCTGCTCGTGCTGGCCGTACCACTTCGGCTCGACGCACATGATGCCGGGGATGATGAGCGCGGTGCCGCCGTGGGCGATGTTGCGGTAGTACTCGCAGTACTCGCGGCCGATGTAGCCGTTGGTGCAGAAATATTTTGCCATGGCGGAGAGGACCACGCGGTTCCTCAGCTCCATATTACCTATTTTGATGGGCTCAAGTAGCTTTCTCATTTCCTGTCTCCTGTTCTGAATCGGTTGGTTTATCGCTTATCTGTGCAGCAGGTCCGTCATGTAGGCCCTGACGTTCTCCTCAGTCACGGGGCGAGCGGACATCTGCAGCAGTCTCTGCTCACGCATTACGAACTTCACGAAGTTCTCGTAGTCCTTCTCCATCGTGAAGCCGAGGTCCCTGGGCATGGGCAGCTCGACGGCGGCGCTCAGGTCTTTGATAGCGCCGACAACGGCGTCCTTGACCTCGACGTTGGAGGCGCCCTCGGGCAGCTGCAGGCCGAAGGCCTTGGCTATCTCGCGGATCTTGGGGGCCTCGGTGTCGCACAGGTGCTCGACCACGTAGGGCAGGGCCCAGGCGCAGGTGACGCCGTGTGCCGCGTGGGTGTAGGCGCCCAGGGCCTGGCCGATGCCGTGGCCGATCTGCACGCCGACGTCGGCCATGCCGCCCATGGCGATGTTAGAGGCCAGCAGCATGTTGTCCCTCGCCTCGAGGTCGTCCGGGTGCAGCCAGGCGTTGTAGAGGTTCTCGTACACCATCTTCATGCTCTGCAGGCACAGCGGGTCGCTGTACACGTGCGCCTCGGGCTTGAGATAGCCCTCGACCGCGTGGGCCATGGCGTCGAGGCCGGTGGCGCCGGTCATGTCCTTGGGCAGGGTCACGGTCATCTCGGGGTCGAGCAGGGCGTAATCGGGGACGAGCTTCTCGCGGTCGCGCGTGGAGATCTTGCGCTGGTTCTCGACGTCGTGCATGACGGCAGTGAACGTGACCTCGGAGCCGGTGCCGGACGTGGTGGGTATGCAGATGAGGTGCGCGCCCTTGTTCGGGTAGAGCTCCGTGCCTATGTTGGTGGTGTAGTCGCGGCAGGTGCCGGGGTTGGTTATGAGCATGCGGGCGACCTTGGCGGTGTCCATGCAGCTGCCTCCGCCGATGGCGACGCAGGTGTCCACGCCCTCGCTGCGGCCGAGAGCCGCCGACTCCTCTATGGAGTGCATCGGGGACTCGATCTCCACCTTGTCGTAGACGACATAGGGAACCCCCGCCTCTTCAAGCGATTTGAGGCAGGGGTCGACAAGCCCGGCTGCCTTCACGTTCGGGCCATGGAAGACCATGACCTTCTTTGCACCGACTTTCTTCACGATATCACCGAGCTTGCGCGCGGCGCCGACTCCGTGATATACCTTCGTGATGAAAAACTCAAATTCCTTCTGCATTGATTGCTCCCCCTTTTTGCCTTGATTGATTGAGGGACCAGGTCAGCAGCGGTTAAATATGTGCGGCAGCGCAGTTATTAAATTTGCGTGTTTATTAACGAAGTTAGTGTAACACTCTTTTCAAAAAATTCAAGCGTCAGAAGCTGGAAAATCGGAAAAATAAAAGCGCAAGTCGAAATTTGATTAAAACTGCACAAACACTGTCCAAATTATTTGGCGATAATAAATGTGCATGTTTATTTAAGAATTGCTTGACAAATAATTATCGATAGCTATAATTGAAAACGAAAGACCGAAGAACTTGTCGAAAGGGCTGGAGCACGTGAGCTCCACCCGTCGGCCGGGACTGCAAGGTTATAATGTAGCTGCTTTGAAGGCTGAAAAAGCGAATAGGGGTGATACCAGGCGCGCCGGGGGGTATGGCGCGGTGAGCACAGGGGTAAGTCTGTCTGCTGTTAATAAACATACAAGTTTATTTAATCTTTATCATGCAGCAGTCCGACTTCAGTTTGCGCTGTTTATTAACACACTTTTGCAACAGCAATTACCTAAAAAGGAGTAACTCAAATGGCTTACAGTTTTCTAGAGCCCATCCGCGTTGGCAAAATGGTCCTGAAGAACAGGATTATCGTACCTGCAATGGCGCGTTACCTGTGTGAAGATGGATTTGCCACCGAGGACTATATCCGCTATTATGAAGCAATGGCCAAGGGCGGCGTGGCCATGGTCACCGTGGGCATCATGCCGATAGACCTCGGCTGGCCTAGCACGATGCCCTCCCAGCCCTGCCTTGGCGACGACAAGTACATACCCCAGCTTCAGAAGGCGGTCACGGCGATGCACGCCGCCGGCGCGAAGGTCTCCTTCCAGCCCTGGATGCCCGGCCGCGCGCCCTACACCTACGCCGACGCCGTTGAGCGCGCTCAGGACATCGCCATAGTCAACAAGCTTACCAAGGACGAGATACTGAACATCGAGCGCAAGTATGTCGCGGCCTGCCTGCGCTGCGCCGCCTGCGGCGTGGACGCCATCGAGTGGCACAACGCGCACAACTACCTCGGCGAGCAGTTCTTCAGCCCCTACTTCAACCACAGGACCGACGAGTACGGCCAGCAGAACGTGGAGAACTCCATGCGTTTCGCCCGCGAGTGCATAAGCAAGGCGCGCCGCGCCCTGGACGAGGCCGGCTATCCCAACATCGAGATAATCGCGAAGCTCAACGGCTCCGACATCCTCCCCGGCGGCGTGACCCCGGAGATCCTGGCCGCCAGCGCCAAGGAATTGGAGAAGGTCGGCGTGGCCATGATAACCGTGAACGCCGGCGGCGGCCTCACCAGGCTCGAGGGCATGAGCGGCGACGGCCACAGGGCCGAGGGCTGGAAGGTGCCTCTGGCCGAGATCGTCAAGGCGGCGGTGTCCATCCCCGTTGCGGCGAGCGGCAACCTGAAGCACCCGTCCTATGTCGACAGCATTATCAAGGATGGCCGCTGCGACCTGGTCGCCCTGGGCCGCACGACCATCGCGGACCCCTACTGGGTCAGCAAGTGCGCCGCCGGGCGTGAGGACCTCATCCGCTACTGCCTGAGCTGCATGCACTGCATCTACGCCCAGCCGCGCAAGGAGTGCGGTTGCACAATGAACCCGCGCTGCCGCCGCGAGTCCTTCGTGCCGGAGATCGAGAGTCTGCCCAAGGTCGGCAACGGCCGCAAGGTCATGGTCATAGGCGCCGGCCCCGCCGGCTGCGCCGCGGCGATAGCCCTCGCCCAGAGGGGCTTCAAGCCCATCATCTGCGAGAAGGCCGACTACATCGGCGGCATGATGCTCGTCGCCGGCATGCCGATAGGCAAGCAGGAGTTCCAGTATGGCATCGGCTACTATATGAACATGCTCAAGGAGCTGAAGGTGGAGGTCCGCCTGAACACCGAGGCCACCCCCGAGCTCATCCGCGCCGAGGCGCCCTACGCCGTCATCTGCGCGGTCGGCTCCAACGAGCTGGTCCCGCCCATCCCGGGCGTCGACGGGCCGAACGTCATCACGGTTCGCAGCTATCTCGTCGACAGGCCCGAGTACCGCAACCGCCGCATAGCCGTCATCGGCGGCGGCCAGACCGGCCTGGAGGCCGCGCACATGCTCCGCTCCGTCGGCAACGACGTGGTCTGCGTCGAGATGCAGCCGCGCTCCTACGCCACGCTGCTCGAGCACAAGCTCGACCTCGAGTACGCCGAGGAGTCCGGCGTCAAGATGCTCTTTGAGCACAAGGTGCTGGAGTTCGGCGTCAACAGCGTGGTCACCGAGAACCTCAAGACCGGCGAGAAGGAGACCATAGAGGCCGACGTCATCGTGCTCGCCTTCGGTGTGCGCCCGAACACCGCCGAAGTTGACAAACTGCGCGAGTGCGGAGTTGAAAAGTTCTTTAACGTAGGCGACAGCAGCAAGCCTGGCATGATATACCAGGCCGTCGCCGCCGCCCACGATTGTGCCATCGCGCTCGAATAGAGCGTGGGGAAAAGGGAAAGGAGATAAATATGAAAGCGTTTGAGACCACTATTAAGCCGCTTGTGAAGTTCGGTGAGGGTTCCTCCCTCTGTGCCGGTGAGAAGTTCAAGCTCCTCGGCTGCACGAAGGTCCTGGCCGGCTATGATGCCAACATAAATCCTGCGGTTGTGGACGCCGTCATCGGCTCCATAGAGAAGGAGGGCATAGAGGTAGTACGCTATGCATGCTCCTACTCCGACGGCAAGGACGACGGCGTCATCGAGTGCCGCCAGCTCGCCCTTGACAACAAGGTCGACGGCTTCCTGGCCATGGGCGGCGGCAGCACTATGGACATCGTCAAGGCTGCCAGCCTGCTTGTGAATGTGGATCTCCCCGAGGGCGCCAAGTCTCTGGTGAACTACTTTGTCGGCCACTACAACGGGCCCGACCTGCCCCGCCACGCCGGCCTCATCAGCATCCCCACCACCGCCGGCACCGGCGCCGAGGCCACCCGCAGCTGCATCATCGCCTCCAGCGCCCTGGGCGTGAAGGCCACGCTCTCCTCCCAGGCCGCCAAGGCCGACTGGGTGCTGCTCGACCCCGAGATGACCAAAGATCTGCCGCCCTACTTCACCGCCATCACCGGCATGGACGCCATCGCCCACGCCTGCGAGGCCCTCTGCTGCACCCGCAGCAACATCTACACCGAGACGATCTGCGGCAAGTCCCTCGAGCTCTCGTGGAAGAACCTGCCCATCGTCTACAAGGAGCCCCACAACATGGAGGCGCGCGCCAACATGAGCCTCGCCGCCTACCTCGCCCTCACCGGTGAGAGCTACGGCAACTGCGGCCACTCCATGGCCCACGCCATCGGCGCCGACTTCCACGTCCCCCACGGCCACTGCTGCGCCTGGACCGCGCCCGTCGCCCTCTACTACACCAGGAACGACTGCGACCACGAGATCCGCCTCATCGCCCGCAGCTTCGGCCTCGACGACAAGTCCCCCACCGTGGCCAAGGACGTCGCCAACGCAATGAAGCAGCTCGTCTGGAGCCTCGGCATCAAGACCCCCGCCGAGATGGGCATCAAGCGCGAGGACTTCATAGCCTCCGCGCCCAAGGTAATGGTCGACCCCATCCACCTGTGCTGCCACACGCCGCTCACCGAGGACAAGGCTCGCGAGCTGCTCGGCGAGGTCTACGACCAGAAGCTGTACGAGTGAGTTGTTCCCGCGCAAAGCGGGTCTGAAAAGAAAGGGAGAATATTTGTGGAAGGCAAACTCAAACTGACACAGAACCCCAAGTTCATTGCCGTTGGCTGTTTCCTGCAAATGTTCCTTGGCATGGGACTTTGCAGCACATTCTCGATGATGCTGCCCGAGATGAGCGCCCATACCGGATTCAGCACGGGCGTCATCTCCTGGAACCTCACCTTTGCCTACACCGCATCGTTTATTGTATCCGTTTTCCTCTTCAAGCCCCTGCTAGCCAAGTTCGGCGCCAAGAAGCTGCTCATATTCGGCGATCTGCTGCTTATCGGCCACTATCTGCTCTACTCCTATGCGGAGAGCCTGTGGATGCTGCGCATCTGCGGCACCCTGGGCGACCTGGTCACCCTCTTCGCCTGCGCCACGCCGGTTTCCGTCGTCATAACCAACTGGTTCGTGGACAAGCGCTCCTCCGTGCTGGCCGTCATCATGGGCGGCTACGGCTTCGGCGGCATGATAATCATGCCTGTGATCGGCAGGCTGATAGCCGCTTACGGCTACCAGGTGGCCTACCGCGCGCACTCCGCCGCCGGCCTCATCCTGCTGCTCGTGACCATCATCTTCATCCGCGACACGCCGGAGCAGATGGGCGTCAAGCCCTACGGCTGGGAAAAGGCCCAGCAGATACAGGCCGAGCTCGAGGCCAAAAAGGCGCTCAACGACGCCAAGGGCGGCATAACCCTGGCGACCGCGCGCAAGACCAAGAGCTACTGGCTGCTCTGGATCGGCCTGGCCATCTCGTCCTTCCCCGGCGTTGCGTTCCGCTTCTACAACGGCGCCTTCTTCAAGGGCCCCGTCGGCCTCGACACCGTTACATACTCCGACTGGGCTGCGGTGCTCTCCGTCTGCATTGCCGCCGGCATGCTGCTCATGGGCATCATGAGCGACAACATAGGCGCGCCGAAGATGGTCATCATAATGCACGTCGTATCCATCGCCGGCTACGCCTGCGCCATCGTGCTGATGAAGCACAACACCTCCTTCGCGCTGCTGCTGATCACCGTCATCCTCTGCGGCATGAACGGCCCGCTTGACAACGCGACCGCGCCCTATCTCATCCCCGCCAATCCGGACAGCGCCTTCTTCCGGGGCGGCGTATGGGGCGCGCTGCTGGTTGCCGCCTGCCTGTATCCGGTTTGGCAGGCTCTGCGGCGCGCCGAACCACGCGTTCCCGCCCGTGCCGCCGTGCACGAATTCCACGTAATACGTAGCCGTTCCTACGGTAGCGGGGATGGTATACACCATGTGCAGCCGCTCCCAGCCGTCCGTGGGCAGTTCGTTGCCCGTCGCCGCCGCCGTCGTGCCCGTCACCATTTCGCTGGTGACCGTTGGCGCGTTTGTCGAACTGAACAT
>ERZ825525.2936-NODE-2936-length-9927-cov-3.169773_pt1 | contig 9927 bp, 8 predicted proteins | sample MGYA00519930_ERZ825525 | MGnify/ENA primary metagenome ERZ825525 (study PRJEB31778, sample SAMEA3449203) | human gut metagenome | biome: human gut; feature: human-associated habitat; material: faeces | place: United Kingdom | collected 2010/2012 ... | reverse complement strand
AGATCTGGTCGCAGATCTTGTCGGGATGCCCCTCGGTGACGGACTCGGAGGTGAATAAACGCTTTGCCATGATTCTTCTTTCCTTTCTTTTCTCGCGGGAGCACAAAAAAAGCGCTCGGCCGAATCGGTCGAGTGCGAAAACTTTTTTGCTTTCCCTCATCTTTCGATTCGTTCGACGGATTTGGCACCTTGCGCTGCAGGTTGCCGTGGTATCATCGGGCCGTTCCCTCCACCACTCTTGATGAAGTATGAACTTGTCTGGTATTTGCTGAAATTATTCTACCCGGATTCCCATGTGATGTCAACAGATATTTCAAGAATTTGTGCAAATGCTTGACTTTGCCCTTTCTTATGCTACAATAGCCACAGCAAGAAATGCGAGAGTCATCGGAGGACCTGCGGCCGCAGCCGCAGCGGTCGAGAAGATGTCGGATGCGTCCGGTCAAAAAAGGGACCGGATTTTTTTTGCTCATTTTCAAGAGGGGAGAGAGTGTCATGGTATTCAGCAGCGCCAGCTTTCTGATCTTTTTCCTGCCGTGCCTGCTTGTCCTGTATTTCCTTGTGCCGCGGCGCTGCCGCTATCTGAGGAACCTTGTCCTGCTGGCCTTTTCGCTGGCGTTCTATGCCTGCGGCGGGCCGAAATTTCTGCTGCTCATGCTGCTCTCCATCGCCATCAACTACGCCGGCGGGCTGCTGGCGGGACCGGCGCACCGCCCAAGGACGCGGCGGCTCGGCATGACGCTTGCCGTGGTGCTGGGGCTTGCGCTGCTGGGCTGGTTCAAGTACGCGGGCTTCTTCGGCGAGATGCTCCACGCTCTGCTGCCGGTCGTTCCGGTGCCGCAGGTAACGCTGCCCATCGGCATCTCCTTCTTCACCTTTCAGGGCCTGAGCTACGTCATTGACGTGTACCGCGGCGACGCTGCGGTGCAGCGCGACCCGCTCAAGCTCGCGCTTTACATCGCCTTCTTTCCGCAGCTCGTCGCCGGTCCCATCGTGCGCTACACCACCGTCGCGGAGGAGATCGACGAGCGGCATGAGTCCGTCTCCGAATTCTCCGCCGGCGCGGTGCGCTTCCTCTTCGGCCTTGGCAAGAAGATGCTGCTGGCGAACGCCGTGGCGCGGATCGCGGATGCGGCCTTTGCCGCCGTTATGCCCTCGGTGCTCTTCGCGTGGCTGGGCGCGGTGGCGTACACCTTCCAGATCTACTTCGATTTTTCTGCCTATTCCGATATGGCCATCGGCCTCGGGCGAATGTTCGGCTTCCACTTTTTGGAGAATTTCAATTACCCCTATGTCGCGCGGAGCGTCACGGAGTTCTGGCGGCGCTGGCATATTTCACTTTCCACCTGGTTCCGCGACTATGTGTATATCCCGCTCGGCGGCAACCGCTGCTCGAGGACGCGCAATGTGTGGAACCTCTTCGTCGTCTGGTTCCTGACCGGAATGTGGCACGGCGCGAGCTGGAATTTCATCGCCTGGGGACTTTGGTTCTTTGTGCTGCTCGTGGGGGAAAAGTTCCTTTGGGGCAAGGCTCTGGAGCGTCTGCCGTCGCTCGTGCGCCACGCCTGCGCGATGGTGCTGGTCGTATTCAGCTGGGTGCTCTTCCGCGCCGAGACGCTCACCGCCGCGGCGGCTTACTTCGCCGCCATGTTCGGCAGCAGCGGCGTGTGGTGCGGCAGCCGCGTCGTCTATTACGCGCTGGAGTTCTGGCCGGAGCTGCTGTGCTGCTGCATCGCCGCGCTGCCGGTGAAGCAATGGCTGGAGACGGCGCTTCAAAAGCGGGACGCCGCGCCTGCCCGCGCCGTGCTGACGTGGGGCCCGAAGCTCGCGGCGATGGCGCTGCTGGCGTGCTCATACTGCAAGCTCGTTACGGGCTCGTTCAATCCCTTCATCTACTTCCGGTTCTGAGAGGAGGCGCCGCTATGAAAAAATTCAGCGAGTGGGTGATGGCCCTGCTCTTTTCCGGCACGCTCCTGGTCCTGATGGCAGCGACCATCCTGCTGCCGAAGGAGCGCTACTCCTACTACGAGAACCGCAACCTCTCCGCCTTCCCCGAGATCAGCGTCGAGAGCATCGCAAACGGTAAGGTCTTCGGCGAGCTGGAGACCATGTTCTGCGACTACGCTGCCTGGCGCACCGCCGCGCTTCGCGCGGTGACCTGGTGCGACCTGAATCTTTTTCACCGTCCTGTGGTGAACGAGGTCGTCGTCACGCCCGACGCGCTGCTCGAGGAGCTTTACACCATGCCCGACACCGCCGAGGATATCGTGCGCGAGGCCGACACCGTGGCGGCGGACAACGCCGCGCTGCGCGATCAGATCGAGGCCTACGGGGGATACTACTGCTATCTCGCCGTGCCCTGCCAGTACGCCTACTACGAGGACGCATATCCCGCCTACCTCGAAAACCGCGCCGCCTACACCGCCGCCGAGCGCGCGGCGCTCCGCGAGGCCATGGAGGCGCGGGGTATCGCCTATGTGGACATGGGCGAGATCTTTGATGCCGAGGGCCATCTGCCGGAGTTCAGCTCAAAGGTGGACAACCACTACGGCCTGCGCGGCGCGTATGTGACCTACCGCGCGGCGGCGGAGCGGCTCGCGGCGGACGGCTGCGCGCTCTGCGTTCCCGAGGAGGGGACGGACGTGACCTTCTCCGCGCTGCCCAATCCCTACATGGGCTCGCGCACGCGCAAGCTGCTCGGCCTGCGCGGCAACGATGAAAAGCTCCTCACGGCCTCGCTCGCTGAGGACATCCCCTTCACCCGCTTCGATAACGGCGCGGCGGCGGAGGCCACGGTCTACGCGCTTCCGGGCAGCGACGCCGAGCCGCTGACCTACGGCCTCTACATGGGCGGCGACATTGCTGAGACGGTCATCCGAACCGACCGCCCCGAGCTTCCCAACGCCCTGATCTTCGGCGACAGCTTCACCAATCCGGTGGAGTGCCTTGCCTACTACAGCTTCAACGAGCTGCGCTCGGTCGACCTGCGCCACTACACGGTGCAGAGCCTGAGCGACTACATCGCGGCCTATCAGCCCGACGTGGTGCTGTGTGTCCGCGACTATCAGAGTCTTCTCCTGCGGGAGTTCAACGGAGATTTCTTCAGTTAACTGCCGCAAAAGCCGGACAGAAAGGAGGCAGAACGCCTTGCGGATCACGCTTTCCGATCATTTTACCTACCAAAAGCTCCTGCGCTTCACGATGCCCAGCATCGTCATGATGATCATCACCTCGGTCTACAGCATCGTGGACGGCTTCTTTGTCTCCAACTGCGTGGGCAAGAACGCCTTCGCCGCGCTCAACCTCATCTTCCCCGTGCTCATGGCGCTCTCCGCCTTCGGCTTCATGGTCGGCACCGGCGGCAGCGCCCTCATCGCCAAGACCCTCGGCGAGGGGAAGACGAAGGAGGCGAACGGCATCTTCTCGATGCTCGTCGCGATCCTGGCGGTCGGCGGCGCGGTGCTCGCCGCGGTCTTCTTCGTGTTCATCCGACCGATCTCCTATGCCGTCGGCGCGACGGAGCTGACCATCGACGACTGCGTGCTCTATGGGCGCATCCTGCTCGTCTCGCTGCCGCTCTTCATGCTGCAAAACAGCTTCCAGAGCTTCCTTGCCACGGCGGAAAAGCCGGGCTTCGGGCTGAAGGTGACGGTGTTCGCGGGACTGACGAACGTGGTGCTCGACTTCCTGCTCGTCTATGTCCTTCCGTTCGGACTTGCGGGCGCGGCGCTCGCCACCGCCCTTTCGCAGGCGGTCGGTGCGGCCATTCCGCTCGCCTACTTCCTGCGCGAGAACGACACGCCGCTGCGGCTCGGACGGCCGTGCTTTGACCTGCGTGCGCTTTGGCGGGCCTGCTGTAATGGCTCGAGCGAGATGGTGAGCAATCTCTCCGGCTCGCTTGTCGGCATTCTCTACAACATTCAGCTCATGGCGATCGCGCGTGAGAACGGCGTGAGCGCCTACGGCGTTCTGATGTACGTCGACTTCATCTTCAAGGCATTTTTCTTCGGCTATTCCATCGCCGTCACGCCGGTCGTCGGCTACCACTACGGCGCACAAAACCATGCGGAGCTCAAAAGCCTCCTGCGCAAGAGCCTGATCATCACCGTGCTCGTGAGCCTCGTCATGACCGGCGCTTCCGTGACCCTTGCCGGCCCTATCGCCGACCTCTTTGTGGGCTACGACGCGGCGCTGCACGATATGACGGTCAACGCCCTGCGCATCTACTCGGTCTCGTTTCTTGTCTTCGGCTTCAACATCTTCGGCTCGGCGTTCTTCACCGGGTTGAACGACGGCACGGACAGCGCGCTCATTTCGTTCCTGCGGACGCTGGTGTTTCAGGTCGCGGCGATCTTGCTGCTGCCGAGGTGGCTGGACATCAACGGCATCTGGCTCGCCGTCACCGCCGCGGAATCGCTCACGCTGCTCGTCACCGTTTCGCTCCTTGCCGCGAAGCGGAGAAAATATCACTACTGAGCCGAAAAATTCCCGCCGCGCGGCGGGAATTTTCGCGGAATTTATAATTTGGTAATGACTTTTTCCGCCGCATAGGGTACAATGCAGGATAAGCTATTTTCACGATCGGAGGGATCGACCTTGAATTCTCTGCGCCGCCGCATCGACCGCTTCTGCGTGCTGCATCCGAACTTCGGCATTCCGAACCTGATGCTCTACATCGTCATCGGCAACATCGCCTTCTATCTGCTCTCCCTGTTTTCCTCGCTCAACAATACCTCGTTCTATTCCATTCTCAGCTTCAGCTGGGCGGGCCTCAAGCAGGGGCAGCTCTGGCGGCTGCTGTCCTTCAGCTTTCTGCCGACGGACACGCGACCCTTCTGGCTGCTGGTGAGCTGCTATTTCTATTACTGGATCGGCTCGACGCTCGAGCGGCAGTGGGGCACAGCCAAGTTTACGACGTATTACCTGAGCGGCATGCTGCTCACCGTCGTCGGCGCGAGCATCGTCAGCCTGATCACGGGCTACAGCATCCCCGTCTACGGTGCAAATTATGTCAACTTTGCCATGTTCATGGCCTTCGCGCTCCTCTATCCCGATGCGCAGGTGCTGCTGTTTTTCGTCTTCCCCATCCGCATGAAGTGGCTCGCGTATATTGACGTATTCTACTTCTTCTTCGACATTGTGCGCTACATTGCCGCCGGCAGATGGTACTATTCCATCATGCCCATTGTGGCGCTTTTGAATTTCGTCATTTTCTTCTGGCCCGAGCTTACACGGTTTTGGGGACTCGAACGCCACCAGAGCAAGCAGGCCACGCACTTCCATAACACCGTGCGCGCCCAGCAGCGTCAGGAGCAGTATCAACAGCAGACGCAGGGCTTCCGCCATAAATGCGCCGTGTGCGGCCGCACGGACGTGACAAATCCTGAGCTGCAGTTCCGCTATTGCAGCAAGTGCGCAGGGTACCACTGCTTCTGCTCTGACCACATTTTCAATCACGTCCACTTTACGGACGAGCAGCCATAAGCAAAGAGAGGCAATCATTATGGCATATACGAAAGAACAGGCGTGGGAGCTGCTCACGCAGTACAACAAGGGTGAATTCCACTTAAAGCACGCCAACACCGTCGCCGACGTGATGCGCTGGTACGCGGAAAAGCTCGGCTACGGCGACGAGGCGGACTTCTGGGAGATCGTCGGCCTTCTCCACGACCTTGATTTTGAGACGTATCCCGACGAGCACTGCATCAAGTCGCAGGAGATCATGCGTGAAAACGGTCTCGACGAGCGCCTGATCCGCGCCACCGCCAGCCACGGCTATGGCCTGCACTTTGACGGCCTTCCCGAGCCGCAGCACGAGATGGAAAAGGTCCTCTTTGCCACCGACGAGCTCACAGGCCTGATCGGCGCGGTCGCGCTCATGCGCCCGAGCAAGAGCGTCAGCGATCTTGAGGTCAAGTCCGTCAAGAAAAAGTACAAGGACAAGAAGTTTGCCGCCGGCTGCTCGCGCGAGGTCATCGAGCGCGGCGCGGAAATGCTCGGCTGGGATCTTGACACGCTCATTGAGCAGACGATCCTCGCCATGCGTGCAAGCATTCATGTCGAATAATTTCCCTGCATAACATTTTACCGGTCATCTATTACCTGCGGAAAGGAAGGTGTTTTTATGAGCGATTTTACCCCTACGCCCACGCCGAGTTACAGCGGAAAGCTCCGCAACCATATGCTGATGGTACCCGAGTGCATCAACGAGTGCAGCGGCATCCGCATCTTCGGCAGAACGATCAAGTCCTTTGTCTTTTCCACTGACGTTGCCACCATCGCAAGCGTCAATGCCGATGCGGTGATTGCCGTTTATCCCTTTACCCCGCAGCCGCGCATCGTGCGCGCCGTCATCAGCGTGGCGGATATGCCCGTGTTCTGCGGCGTCGGCGGCGGCTTCACGTCCGGCGCGCGCTCTGTCGCCCAGGCGATGGAGGCTGAGCACTGCGGCGCTTACGGCGTTGTGCTCAACGCGCCCGTTTCGGCGGATATCCTGCGCGACATCAAGTCGCACATCGACATTCCGGTCGTGGCGACCATCGTCTCCGCCACGCAGGACACTGAGGCTCGTATTGCCGCAGGCGTTGACATTTTGAACGTCTCTGCCGCGTCGGAAACGCCGCAGCTCGTCGCCGCGCTCCGCGCCCGTCATCCCGAGATCCCCATCATCGCCACTGGCGGCCCGAAGGATGAGACTATTCGCAAGACCATCGCGGCAGGCGCGAACGCCATCACCTACACCCCGCCCGACAACGGTGTGCTGCTGGCTGAGATCATGCACGCACACCGCGAGCGCTACCGGTAAATGACATAAAGAATGCTGGCTCATAAGAGCCAGCATTCTTCTTTTGTCTTCACGCTTCCTTGTTCGACACAAACTGGTAGCTGCCTTTGCTGCCCTTCAGCGTGACGATCCCCTTTTCACCGCTCTCCTGCTCATAGGTGAGCGTGATAGTCCCGTCCTCGTTCTGCTCGAGCGAGGTGACCGTGCAGCGCTGGAAATTCGTATCGCCGTGGAGCAGATAATAGGCGTCGTACTCCTCGAGATAGATGAACTGGTCGAGATTCTTTTTGTTCGTCTCGTCCAGTGCCACGCCCAAATACTCCTGCAAAAAGGCATCCATTTCCGTTCTCTGCGTTTTGATGGGATAATGCTCAAACGCCACCGGGCCGATTGCTGTCTGTTCTGCCTCAGTGACCTCTTCCTGTATTCCTGTCGGGCCATTATAGAAGAGCTCATAGAGGTCGATGTCCGCGGCGGTGTCGTAATAGCTGCTGAGCAGCATATTCGTCATGCACACGCCACTGCCCACATTGAAAAATTCCGTGTTGAACCATTCGATGTCCACCGCAGACGTCTCATCATCCGGCGGCGGTACGTCGTCCGCGGGCTTTGTGCCGCAAGCGGTCAGTGCGCAGCACAGGGTAAAAAGCAGCAGAAAGATTTTTACTCTCTTCATTTCTCTCATCCTCCGTAAAAGTGGTCCTATTATGATCGCTTCTGCGGCGCAGCCGCACTTTTTACGCCATGGGACTCTCCTCCCTCTCTCCTATTCTCTCAGTACGGGCACGGGAACGCTGAGAACACCGCGTGGCCGTCGACGAGGGTAAATGGATATTCGTAGGCTTCTGTTTTGCCGGTATCCGCCCACGCCTGCGCGGTGTCGTCCCACGCAAGCAGCGTGACCGTCTGCGTCAGCACGCCGCTGTCGCCGTCGAGCGCAGCCGTGCACGTGTATCCGCCCAGGCTCTCGTTGCCGCCGCGGCCTGCGGACATGACATAGAGTCTGCCGTCAATATCACGGTAACGCTGCTCAGTGCTGCCCAGCCATTCGTCGGCAAGTTCCGGTGTGACATACCGCAGCAGCAGCGCACGGAGGCCCTCCAGCGTTTCCACGCCCTTGATGTCCGCCAGATCATAAAGATTGCCGTCGACCTCGGCTGTCACATTGTAATCCATCGGCGGATCGTCCATATAAAACCACGACCACAGCGTCGCCGCCGCCTTGAAATCCGCTGTCACGGTCTGCTCCTGCGAGACGTCTAAAATCGTCTTCGCGTGCTCACTGAGCGCGTTGTAGAATTCGCTGTACGGCACCGAGAACACCTGCGGCCCTGCCGCATACGGCGCGATGACGTACTGGTCGAACGTGACCGTCAGGCCGTTTTCCGTAAAGTTCAGCGTCGCGAGCGTGGGGAAATCCTGCAAATAAGAGTCATAATCGTCAAAATATCCTTCGCTGAGGCCCTTTTGCGCGATCTGCTCGTAGATATTCCAATAAATGCTCTCCTGCAGCGAGTTTCCCCGCAAATCGCCCTCCTCCGAGGCCAGCGCGTCCAGCGTCAGGAATTCGCCCGTCGTCAGATCAAAGCTCCACGCGCGGGTGGCGGAATTCGGATGTACGCCGCCGTAGTAAGTGTAATTCTCTGCCGCGACGCTCAGGAGCTTCCCCTCGGTCATGTAGGTCTGCGTCAGGCTCAGCTCGTTCGTCCAGTAGCTTCCGTTCAAAAAGACCGATGTGCCGTTTTCCGCATAGAGCTCCTTGGCCTCCGCGGCCATCTGCGCCGCCTCGGACTCAAGACCCGCGAGCACGTTGTTCATCTCCGTGTTGAAGGCGTTCTGCGCCGTGAACTGCGCGGGGTTGCCCGTGCCGCCGTTCGCCGTCACGTTCTCCGCCAGCGTGTAGAGCTCGCCGTCCTCCGTGCGCAGTTCGAGCACCGGCAGTTCGTAGCGCTCCGCCAGAAGCACCGTGCCGTCGTCGGCCTTGTACTCGTTTTCGTAAACTTGCGTCGCGACTTCAAAGTGCAGCGCGCTCGCCTGCGGCGGCGCGTTGTCCTCCGGCCCGCCGGGCGCTCCTGCGCCGCAGGCGGTCAAATTCAGCGCCAGCACGCAGCAAAGCAGCAGCGTCATCCATTTTTTCATTCTGTTCTCCTTTCGAGGTCTCGGTTCCTTGCTCAAACGATCACAGGCCCCTCCGTCCACGCGCTGCTGCCTCTGGCCGCGCGCAGCTCGGGATAGGCGAGCACGTATTGATCCGCCGCGCGCGCCGTCAGAGCGAAGAGCTTCTGCGCCTCCTCGCTCAACGCGCGCACATCGGCGCTCTTGGTCAGCACCGGTGCGCTTCCCGTTTTTTTGATCGTTTTGAGCAGCTTTCGTCCCCGCTCATTGCACGCCAGCACGCGCAGATAGGGGACCTCCGACGGCACATCCGCCGCCGTCACGTCCAGATACGCCGCAAGCAGCATCCGCCGCAGCCGCGCATAGGCATAGCGCTTCGTCTTCACCGCGGAGAGCAGCTCGTCGACGGACGCTGCCGTCCGCGCTGCGTCATAAAACCGGCGATAAAGGCCTTCATTCCCGCTGTCATAGCGGGCGAAGTCCTCCTCGCACATCGCGCGCAGCCGGGAAAGCACCGCTCGCTCCGCATTCTGCATCGTCACCGGCGCGCGGCCCGCTGCGCATTCGCGCGCATAGATGGCGGCGCTCTCCGCCGTCAGATACGCGGAGGCGTCCTCTCCGTTCGTGAGCAGCTCGCGGATGTGGCTCGCCGAGGCGAAGCCCTTCGCCGCACCCCCGTTGTGCCCGACGACCTTTCGCAATATTGCCAGCGGCGCGATGGTACTGCCGCTTTGCAGCAGCGCCTTGCAGTATTCTACGCCGAGGATATCGTTTGGCTCCCGGAGCACCGCGGCATCCTCGCCGATGAGCGCCCTCGCGGCGCTCTCCCTCGCCGCGGCAAAGGACAGGCCCTTGGCAAGCTCCTCTCGCAGCGCGTCGGGAAAATCCGCCCGCAGCAGTGCCTTTGCCGCGCGCTGCAATTTCGCCGCGTTACCGCATTCGCTGCCAAAGACCAGCGTGTCGACCACGCCCGTCGCCGCCAAAATGCTCACGCCGCCGCGGGCAAAGCCCTCCGCCGACGAAATGGC
>ERZ825525.2930-NODE-2930-length-9949-cov-3.098241_pt1 | contig 9949 bp, 10 predicted proteins | sample MGYA00519930_ERZ825525 | MGnify/ENA primary metagenome ERZ825525 (study PRJEB31778, sample SAMEA3449203) | human gut metagenome | biome: human gut; feature: human-associated habitat; material: faeces | place: United Kingdom | collected 2010/2012 ... | reverse complement strand
AATCTTGCGTATATGGATTATGCGATGATTTTTTGTCTATAGTTTTATTGGGGATTAGTATCATTATCCGTCCCCCGCTTCTTTTTAGAAAAATTTCTCCGCCGCTGTTTATTTTCAAGATAAGCGGTAAAAATATAAACAGACGATAAATTCCGATATCAGGAAAGGATGATAGCAAAAATGTCTGTTAAAAGAGGAGAAATATATTACGCCGATCTCAGCCCCGTGGTAGGCTCCGAGCAGGGCGGCATACGTCCTGTACTTATCGTTCAGAACGATGTGGGCAACCGTCACAGTCCCACTGTTATAGCGGCTGCCATCACAAGTCAGCGTGAAAAGGCAAAGCTGCCCACCCATATCGAGGTACACGCTGATAAATGCGGCCTCTCAAAGGACAGTGTTGTGCTTCTGGAGCAGATACGGACCATTGACAAAAAGCGTCTGAAAGAACGCATGGGCGAACTGGATACGCCGTCAATGAACCGTGTTGACAACGCTTTATCCATCAGCTTCGGATTAGGTTCAGGCGGAGCTACATAACGTTCCGCCATAATATAAAAGGCTGTATCACGAAAAATGATACAGCCTTTTGCTTTGCATTATTTTACAAAATTAACTATCATTATTCCCAGACCCAGCACCGCAAGCACAACGCCTGTAGCACGGTTCAGCGTCTTTGGCGACGCCTTGTTAGCAAATACCGCAGCGACTCTCGCCCAGATAAGCGTGAACACAATGCAGAGAATAAGCACCGAGATATCGGGCATACCGCCCATTACCATATGCGAAACAGCACCGGTGAGCGCCGTAAAGGTCATGATGAAAACGCTGGTTCCAACAGCTGTTTTAAGCTCATAGCCCAGAACGCTTGTAAGGATAAGGAGCATCATCATTCCGCCGCCTGCACCGATAAATCCGCAGATAAAGCCTATAAGCACGCCGCAGACAATAGACTGGATAACTCTCTTCCTGGGAGAAACGCTCTCCATCTTCTCCTTGGTGGTCATAACCGGCTTTACTATGAACTTGATACCCAGCAGGAACGTCATGCAGACGGAAAATCCGCCCATTGCCGAGTTTGGCACAAGCTTTGAAACATAGCTTCCCACAACTGTGAATACCAGCACGGAAGCCATCATTATAAGTCCGTTTTTAATGTCAAGATTTTTGTTTTTGCCGTATGTATATGCCGAAACTGCGCTGGCAAGCACATCTGAGGCAAGGGCAATTCCCACAGCCTCATATGCGGGCATCCCGAGGAACGTTACCAGCATTGGAGTTATCACCGCAGCCGCACTCATTCCCGCAAAGCCTGTTCCCAGACCTGCGCCCATTCCTGCCAGAAAACAGACGATTATTGTTATTATCCAGCCTGACATTTTTAATTATCCCTTACCTTATTTTAACTTTGAAGCTCTCCCTGCACTTAGGGCACTGAACGGTATGCTCACCCTTTTGCTTGGGGAGCCGCAGAACTGTCTTGCACTTGGAGCACTTTTTATAGCAGTGTTCCTTATCTGTCAGCATGGTCTTTGTCATATTAAATTTGCGTTTTGCCTTGTCGGTAAGCTGCATGAATTTGATATTTTCCTGCTGGCGCTTGTAGATATTCTTGGAAAACGCCCTGAACATTCCCCATATGAGCAATGCCCATATAAGCAGATTGAGTATGATCGAGCGGGCAAAAAGATTGATTATCATCAGCACGATACAGGCTATCATAGTCGCCTTATAAAGGCTGTCTGGGCCGCTTCTGCCATACATAAAGTTTATAAATTTATTCCTGAGCTTGTCCATTTTAAACGCTGCCTTTCATTAAAAAGTTAAAAAGGGAAAGAAAAGAAAACCAACCATTCTTACAATAAACATTATCGCCAGCACCATTGCAATACCTGACAAAAGTCTTGGGATAAACCTGTGTATCTTCAGCTTAAAGCCATGCTTTTTATTGAGCTGTGCCGCATAATCAGCATACACCCTGTTGGTGCTGTCCATACGTGCCGCCTGCTCTGCATACTGCACCGCATCGGAGAAATTCTCCATGCCCTCGCTGCATTCGGCTGCGTAGAAATACCACCTGGCATCTCTTGCGGAGACAGAAAAACGGTTCAGCACAGCGGCAGCGTTCTGATAATCGCCGCTTCTGAGGTAGTTGTTGATACGTTCAAAGGCTTCCTCGGCGCTCATGGTATCGGAAGTGTGCATATTAAAGCCAAATCCGCCGAAAAACGCCTTAAAGATATCATCAAAGTCATTGATATCGGCATACCGGTAATAATAATTTGTTCCGTTTCTGGTATAGGTTCCGCTGGGGGCGGAGCTGCTGTATGCCGCACTGCCGTATGGGCTCTGACCCGTATCCCCTGACTTTATGCGCTCGTAAGCGTCGTTTATCTCGCTCATTTTGCGGGCAGCCTCGGGGTCATCGGGGTGAAGGTCGGGGTGGTACTGCTTTACCAGTGTACGATACTTTTTCTTTATTTCATCATCGGTAGCTCCCGGCTCAAGACCGAGAACTGCATAGGGATTTTCACTCATATCAAGTCTTCCTTTTTATCGTGTAAATAGAGCATTCTGCTATACTTTTATTTTAACACACAGAAAATCCACCGTCAACCGATAATCATAATTTTCAGCTGTTTATCACATTATTCTTTTCATTCTGTCGCAATTCTAATGGGATTTTAATGTCACTCAGGAATTCATCAGATGTTCAACAAGTATCCTTAAACCGAGAATGATAAGTATCGCACCGCCTGCGATCTCCGCCTTGGACTTGAATCTGGTTCCGAAAGCAGAGCCGATCTTAACGCCTGCGGCTGAGATAACAAATGTACAGACTCCGATGAAAAGTACGGCAGCAACGATATTAACATCAAGGAATGCAAAGGTTATGCCGATAGCAAGTGCGTCGATACTGGTAGCAACGGCAAGCAGTGACATTGACTTTGCAGTGAATGACGGGTCTGCGCCCTCGTCATCATTTTTGAGCGCCTCTCTGATCATATTGAAGCCTATGAGAGCAAGCAGCACAAATGCGATCCAGTGGTCAATGGCTGTGATATACTTTTTGAAATTTACGCCGAGAAGATAGCCCACCGCAGGCATAAGCGCCTGAAATCCGCCGAACCATGCACCGCATATCATGGAATATTTCAGCTTGTACTTAGGTGTGGCAAGCCCCTTACAGACTGAGACAGCAAATGCGTCCATTGAGAGACCCACAGCAATAAGAAATAATGACAGAAGATCCATTTTTCAAATCCTTTCAAGAATAATAATACATTCTATGAATATGCCGCTGCTTGTATGACCTTGCGGTCTTTGGTTCCGTACAAAACAAAAAGACTCATATACAGACAGAACCGAAACATCAGCTACATCTGTACATGAGTCTTATCAATTAAGGCAAACCGGACCTTTTCGGTCGGTATGTCGATTTGCCGCTTAAACCTTGCATCAGTCTAAGAAGATTACTCCCCCACGCAGGTATATATTCACAATATTGTAAGTTTAACATATTAAACTTATTTTGTCAAGCGATTTTTGAAATTATTTGTAATATGAGTAAAGATTGCACTTTATCATGCCGTTGTAAAGCTTTCTGCGCTTGTTGGCAGTCTTGCCGAAGAACTTTTCAAAGTCCTCATGAGGCGAGATTATTGCACAGGGGTGCTCTCTATCAGCCTTGAACACCTTGCCCATTTCGGTATAAAGCTTCTCGGCTTCCTTTATTTCCAGCATTCTTTCGCCGTAGGGAGGATTGCAGACGGTTATCTCGCCGTCCTTATTGTCATAATCCCTGATATCGGCACGCTCTATCCTTATGCGCTTCTTCACGCCTGCCTTTGCGCAGTTGTCGATGGAAAGCTGAACGCACTCGGGGTCGATATCATAGCCGTATGCGAAGAAATCGCTGTCACGGATAATGCTGTCCATTGCACGGACACGCTCCTCACGCCAGATATCCTGGGGGATAACGTCCCACTTTTCGGCTGCAAATGTCCTTTTAAGCCCCGGAGCAATGTTCAGCGCCTTATATGCGGCCTCGATAAGGAAGGTTCCGCTTCCGCAGAAAGGGTCGCAGAAAATAGTATTTCTCTTGACCATTGCCAGGTCAACTATACCTGCCGCAAGGGTCTCCTTGATAGGAGCAGCGTTGGAATTGCGGCGGTAGCCTCTCTTGTGCAGTCCCGCACCCGATGTATCAAGATAAACGGTAACGGTGTCCTTGAGGATATTGAACTGTATCTGATGAACAGAGCCTGTTTCCTCGAAATAATTCAGATGATAAACGGAAGCCAGCCTGTCAACCGCTGCCTTTTTGATAATGGACTGGCAGGCGGGAACGGAGTGCAGCGTGGAGTTGATGGAATAGCCCGTCACGGGGAACTCGCCCTCGCGGGGGATCCAGTCCTCCCAGCGCACGGCGCGGGTGCCCTGAAAGAGCGTTTCAAAATCCGTCGCGCGGAAGCTCGCGAGCACGAGCAGCACGCGCGCACCGCAGCGCAGATTGATGTTCAGCCGCGCGAGGTCGCGCTCCTCGCCGCGGCACAGCACACGCCCGTTTTCCACGCGGATGTCGGCAAGACCGAGCTTTTTCACTTCATCGCCCACCAGACTCTCGAGCCCCAGCAGGCAGGGAATGGCAAATTGCAGCATGGCGTTTCCATCGCTTTCCTCTTTCGTTTTTTCCAGTATAGCGGACGCGGCGCAAAAACGCAATCGTCCGCGCGCAAAAAAAGCATGGTAATTCCCCTCGCCCTATGGTATACTATGGAAAAGCCCCAAACGCCCCTCCGGCGGGCAATGTAACGTTAAAGTTGCGCGCCGGACAGGCAAAAACGCAAAACGCAAGCGCAGGTTGGTGGAAAAAACACGGCGCGGGCGGTAAGATAGCCACACAGAGAGAAACGGAGGAACAGGGAAATGGCCTTTGGCGAAAAGCTGCAGGAGGTCCGAAAGCAAAGCGGCATGACGCAGGAGACCTTTGCCGAGCAGCTGCACGTCTCGCGGCAGGCGGTGTCGCGTTGGGAGTCCGGCCGCGGCTACCCGGAGATCGAAAAGATCCTCTACATCTGCCACCGCTACCACACGACGCTCGACGCGCTCTTCGCCGACGAGCTTCCGCCCGTCGAGGCGGAGGAGGCCGAGGTCGAGCAGCCCATCGCTGGCAAGCCGCTCAAGCGTTCCTTTGTTGACTTTCTCAGCAATCTTTCCCCCTATGACAAGCTCATCGGCGGCACGCTGATCTTTATCGTTCTGCTCTCGCTGATGGCGCTTGCCCACAGCATGAAAGGAGGTTCGGGAGGCAACATGACATTCGTATGGATCGCCGCCATCGTCATTTTCGGCATTGCCGAGGCGGCGACGGCGGGGCTGGTCTCCATCTGGTTTGTGGCGGGCGCGGTGGCCGCGCTGCTCGCGCTGGAGCTCGGCGCGGTGCTCTGGCTGCAGATCGTCGTTTTTCTGGCGGTCTCCATCGCGGCGCTGGTCGCAACGCGCCCGCTGGCGCACAAAATGCTGGATAAGACCATCGTTCCCACCAACGCCGACCGCGTGCTGCACCACACGGCCAAGGTCACCGAGACCATCGACAACGAAAACACCACCGGCGCCGTCTACATCGACGGCAAAACATGGACCGCCCGCAGCGAGGACGGCGACGTGATCGCCCGCGGCGCCATGGTCACCATCGTCCGAATGGAGGGCGTCAAGCTCTTCGTCAGAAAAGAAAGGGAGGAACCGTAATATGCCTATCGCATCCATTTTCAACTACATCGGCGTCATCGTGCTCGTCGTGCTCGTGCTCATTCTTGTTGTGAGCAACATCCACGTCGTGCAGCAGTCCCGCGCCTACGTCGTCGAGCGTCTCGGCGCGTACAGCGCGACCTGGAACGTCGGCCTGCACCTGAAGATCCCCTTCATTGAGCGCGTGGTCAAGAAGGTCAGCCTCAAGGAGCAGGTCGCCGACTTCGATCCCCAGCCCGTCATCACCAAGGATAACGTCACCATGCAGATCGACACGGTCATCTATTTTCAGATCACCGACCCCAAGCTCTATACCTACGGCGTCGAGCACCCGATGAACGCCATCGAGAACCTGACCGCCACGACGCTTCGCAACATCATCGGCGAAATGGAGCTCGACCAGTCTCTCACCAGCCGCGACGTCATCACGAAAATGCGCCCCATCCTCGACGAGGCGACCGACCCCTGGGGCATCAAGGTCAACCGCGTGGAGCTGAAGAACATTCTGCCGCCCAAGGAAATTCAGAACGCCATGGAAAAGCAGATGAAGGCCGAGCGCGAGCGCCGCGAGTCCATCCTGCAGGCCGAGGGCCAGAAGCAGAGCCAGATCCTCGTCGCCGAGGGCGAAAAGCAGTCCACCATCCTCAAGGCGGACGCCGAGAAGCAGGCCGCCATCCTCCACGCCGAGGCCGAGCGTCAGGCTGCCGTGCTGCGCGCCGAGGGCGAGGCCGAGGCCATTATGAAGGTCCAGACTGCACTGGCAGACTCCATCAAGCTCCTCAACAACGCCAACCCCAACGATCAGGTCGTCAAGCTCAAGGCGCTCGAATCCTTCGAGAAGGCTGCCGACGGACAGGCGACGAAGATCATCGTGCCGAGCGAGATCCAGAGCCTTGCGGGCCTTGCCGCCAGCTTCAAGGGTCTGCTCGAGGACGAGAAGAAGTAAATCCCGCACCGCGAAGGAGAGCGCTTTTGGCGCTCTCCTTTTTTGTAACCGTTTTGTAGTGACTTCTCTTTGGTGATATGATACAATAGTGACATGCAGAAAAAAGCAGAGGAGGAACGACATGAAAAAAAGACTTTTTGCGCTGCTGCTTGCCGCGGCGCTCGCGCTGACACTCGCCGCCTGCGGCGAAAAGGATATTGCGGACACGCCGCTGCCCGACGAGCCGCCGGAGCCTGTCGCCGAGCAGCCCGCCGCGGACGATGAATGGACCGTCCTGCACGCGGACGATGTGCTGCTGCACACGGAGCCGTTCACCCTCTGCGAGGGCAGGACGGCGACGCTTGAGCTATACGGCTATCAGGACGGGGAGTATGACTGCGGCGTGAGCCGCATCCACCTCCTGTGGGACGACGGCGGCGAGCAGGAGCTGCGCACCGCCGACGTCGGCGACGACGTCTGGTGTACGGACGGCTACACGAACTGCTGGACAGAGGACGGCGGCCTTGCGATCGGCGACTACAACTTTGACGGCTACATGGACCTCGGTCTGCAGATCGACACGCCCGCCTACAACCTGCCCTATTATTACTGGTTCTACGACGCGGAGACCGCCAGCTTTCAGCCTTATGGCAGCTGGACCTATCAGCTTGAGATCGATGCGGAAAATGAGGCGTGCATCTGCCAGTGGCATGCCACGCCCGAGTATTACACCGACACCTACCGTCCCGATGGGGAGGGCGGGCTGTACCTCGCGCGGCGCGACACGGAGATTTACTACAGCGCGGACGGGGTAAAGAGCTTCACCGAGGTCTATGCGGTCAATGAACAGCCGCTCACCTACGCCGACCTCGACCGCGACAGCGAGGACGAGATCCTCGTCCTCACGACCTCGGAGCCGGATGAATTTGCAAAATGCCGCTACACGCTGGAGGCGAGGAAGTACAACGGTACGGTGCTCTTCACCAAGGAGGTCACCCCCTACTATACCGGTTGGGACACTTTCTTCCTCTGCTACGGAGAGGATGAAAACGGCGTGTGGGGCGCGGATGTGCTGTGCTATCAGACCCATGAGGACAGGGGTGTGGGCAGCTGCTCCTACGATTTGATCTCCTACGCCGGCGGGCGGGAGCGCTACCTTGACGGAAACACCATCACCTTTGTGCTCGAAGCGGACGGCACCGCGCCGGTTCCCGACATCGACCGTGCGACGCAGGCGGAATTTGTGCGCTTCCGCGAGGGGGTGGCGTCGCTGCTGGAGGGAAGTTCCTATCTGCTCTTTTGCAGCGGTCCTGCCGAGGACCCCGACACACAGCAGGCAGTTGAAAATATCCTTGCCGGGCTCGACGCGCTGGAGGCCCGTCTCTACTCCAATGCGGGCTGAGCGCGATGCGCGCGTCTGATGCTCATCATCAGCTGTGCTTATCAAACTGTGCAAAACCATAAAAAGCGCCCGAAAACGGGCGCTTTTCTCTCTCTTTTTTTGGTCCCTCCGTCACCTTGTTTTTCTTGCGCAAATGCTCTATCATACGATACAATATCTACAATGGCAGCACAGCTCGCGCACTTATATTATACGACAGGAGGACGGTCCCATGGAACTGCTCAAGGAACGCATTCGCCGCGAAGGCAAGGTCCTGCCCGGCAACATCATCAAGGTCGACGGCTTTCTCAACCACCGCGTCGACACCAAACTGCTTGAGGCTCTGGCCGATGAGTTTGCGAAGTATTTTGACATCAGCAAGATCACCATGGTTTTAACAGCGGAGGCAAGCGGCATCGCTTTGGCCACGATCTGCGCTCAGAAATACGGTGTTCCCATGCTGTTCGCCAAGAAGGCGAAGAGCGATAACATCGAGGGCGGATTGTACCAGAGCGAGGTCTTTTCTTATACCTATAAAAAGAAGGTCACGCTGATCGTCAGCCATGAGTGGCTGCACGCGGACGACCACGTTCTCATCATCGATGACTTTATGGCCAAGGGCTACGCGATGCAGGGTCTCATCGACCTCGTAAACGCCGCGGGCGCGACACTCGAGGGCATCGGCGTCGCGGTCGAAAAGGGTTTCCAGGGCGGCGGCGACAAGTTCCGTGCCTCCGGCGTACCGTACAAGGCCCTCGCCGTCATCGAGCAGGCAGACGAGAACGGCATTCTCTTCCGTGAGGACGACTGAGATGAAAAAGGTACTGGTATTGGATTTCGGCGGGCAGTACAATCTGCTCGTCGCGCGCCGCGTGCGTGAATGCGGCGTCTACTGCGAGATCAAGCCCTACACCATGTCGATGGACGACATCCGCGCTTTTGACCCCGCCGCCATCATCTTCACCGGCGGCCCCGCGACGGTGTTTGAGCCGAACGCCCCCGCGCTCGACAATGCCATTTTCGAGCTGGGTCTGCCCATTCTCGGCATCTGCTACGGCCAGCAGTTGATGATCCATCAGCTCGGCGGCGCCTGCCGCAGAGCCGAGGTCCGCGAGTATGGCAAGGTGGAGCTGACGCACGACGGCACGAGTCTGCTGTTCGACGGCATCGAGCCGACGAGCATCTGCTGGATGAGCCACGGCGTCGAGGTCGAGCGCCTTTCCCCCGGCTTCCGCGCCATCGCGCACACCGCGGGCTGCGCCTACGCCGCCATCGAGAACGCGGAACGAAAGCTCTACGGCGTGCAGTTCCACCCCGAGGTGCTGCACACCGTCCACGGCACCGAAATTCTGAAGAACTTTCTCTATAAGGTCTGCGGCCTTGCCCCCGAGTGGAGCATGGCGAATTACGTCAGCGAGGCCATTGAGGAGGTCCGCGCCAAGGTCGGCAGCGGCAAGGTGCTGCTGGCGCTCTCCGGCGGCGTGGACAGCGCCGTGGCCGCCGCGCTCCTCTACCGCGCGGTCGGCGAGCAGCTCACCTGCATCTTTGTCGACCACGGCCTGCTGCGCAAGGACGAGGGCGATCAGGTCGAGCGCGCCATGCACGACTGCCTCGGCATGCGCATCGTGCGCGTGAACGCGCAGGAGCGTTTTCTCACCAAGCTTGCCGGCATCTCCGAGCCGGAGCGCAAGCGCAAGATCATCGGCGAGGAGTTCATCCGCGTCTTTGAAGCGGAGGCCAAAAAGCTCGGCCGCGTCGATTTCCTCGCGCAGGGCACCATCTACCCCGACGTGGTGGAATCCGGCGTCGGCGGCGAGAGCGTCGTCATCAAGAGCCACCACAACGTCGGCGGGCTTCCCGACCATGTGGACTTCAAGGAGATCATCGAACCC
>ERZ825525.2928-NODE-2928-length-9954-cov-2.863724_pt1 | contig 9954 bp, 10 predicted proteins | sample MGYA00519930_ERZ825525 | MGnify/ENA primary metagenome ERZ825525 (study PRJEB31778, sample SAMEA3449203) | human gut metagenome | biome: human gut; feature: human-associated habitat; material: faeces | place: United Kingdom | collected 2010/2012 ... | reverse complement strand
GCGAATACCCGCAGACGGAGGCTCCGTTCATTGCAAGCACTTTACACAACCAGCTTCCCTTGAAGCCGGTATGACCCGTCACCAGCACCTTCCTGCCGCGGTAAAACTCAAGTCCCATATCAATCCTGCCATTTCTTCCAGGGAGCGTTCCCGCTGTCCCAGAGTGCCTGTAGCGTATCCATCTCGCGTTTTGTATCCATGCACTGCCAGAATCCATGGTGCATGAACGACATCAGCTCGCCCTTTTCCGCAACGCTTTCAAGCGGATACTTTTCAAATACGGTATCGTCTCCGCTTATGTAGTCGAATATCTCCGGCTGAAGCACCATGTATCCGGCGTTTATGGGTGCGCCGTCGCTCAGGTTCTTCTCACGGAAGGAGTGCACGGCGTTGTCTCCGCCGATGTCAAGCACGCCCTTCTGCTGCTCGAGCATTACGGCGGTGAGGGTCGCCAGCTTCCCGTGAGACTGGTGGAACTTCACCAGCTCCGAAATGTTGACGTCACACACGCCGTCGCCGTATGTCATCATAAATGGCTCGTTTCCGATATACTGCTGTACGCGCTTGATTCGCCCGCCGGTCATCGTGTGAAGCCCCGTGTCGACTACCGTGACCTTCCATGGCTCGGCGTGCATGTTGTGTACGATAATGTCGTTGCCCTTTGTGAAATCGAACGTGATGTCAGAAGTGTGCAGAAAATAATCCGCGAACCACTCCTTGATGATGTGCTGCTTATAACCGGCGCAGATGATGAATTCATTGAAACCATAATAGGAATATTCCTTCATAATGTGCCAGAGTATAGGCATTCCGCCTATCTCGATCATAGGCTTCGGCTTATACGAACTTTCCTCAGAAAACCTTGTTCCAAAGCCTCCCGCCAGGATAACAGTCTTCACTTATTTTCCCCCTTTTACCAACCAGGTCCCAGGTACCTGATGAGTATTTCGCGGTCAGGATCATGCGATTTATACTCAAACTCAATTGATTTAATTATACACCATAGTAAAGCATTTGTCAACAACTCACAGCAATTATATACATATTATTCCATACACGTAAGCAGATCAAGCGCCTTTTTGACCCAAAGCAAAAGGGCAGGTGCGCCGCCTGCCCGTCATTATTTTTGCCGGAAGCGGCAAGTCAGAAACCGCTCCATAGCCTGTTAATCAGATGATTATTCCCCGATAGCCTGAGCCTCGGTCTCCTTAGCGTTAGCCCTTGCAAAAAGCTCGTCGACCTTCTGCCTGTCGACCTTGGTGCAGAGGGACACGACAATTACGGCAGCCAGCGCGATAATGAACGCAGGCAACAGCGAGTAGATACCGGTTGCAGCGGAGAGACTTACAAACGCGCCGTCTGCGGGGATCATCGGGATAGTCTCCCAGATGACAACGGACGCGCCGCCGGAGATAATACCGGCAACTGCGCCGTTCATGGTCATGCGCTTCCAGAACAGCGAGAGCAGCATAGCCGGACCGAACGCCGCTCCGAGGCCTGCCCATGCGTAGGAAACCAGACCCATTACCGAGCTGTTCGGGTCGAGGGCGATGATGTACGCAATGACTGCGACCGCAATAACGGTGCCGCGGCTGATCCACATGAGGGTCTTTTCCTTGGCGTCCTTCTTGAAGAGCTTGAACATATCGTTGCTCACAGAGGAAGCGGTCACGAGGAGCTGGGAATCCGCGGTGCTCATGATAGCCGCCAGGATAGCCGCGAGCACGATGCCCGCGATGATACCGGGCAGGAGCTTACCGCTGAGGAACATGAAGATCCTTTCCGCGTCGCCGATGGCGTTGAATTCAGCCAGCATAGCCTCGTTGCCTGCGGAGTTCAGGAAGATGTAGCCGAAAATTCCGACCAGCACAGCCGCGCCGAGGGTAATGAAAACCCAGATGGTCGCGATTATACGCGACTTCTTGATGAGGTCGCTGGACTTTATAGCCATGAAGCGAACCAGGATATGCGGCATTCCGAAGTAGCCGAGACCCCACGCCAGACCGGAAAGGATAGTGGTCCATGCGATGTCGCCGTTTACGTTCTCAAAGAGATTGAGGTAGTTGGAGATAACAGCGCCGTCAGCGTTGAGGAACTGTACTGCGGAAACGTCCGGAGTCTGGATAATGCACACCAGCGGAACTATGACCAGAGCCGCGAACATCAGCAGACCCTGAATGAGGTCAGTCCAGCAGACCGCGAAGAATCCGCCGAGGAAGGTGTAGGAAATGATGATGAGCGCGCCGATGGTAAGGGAAAGCGTGTAATCCGTGCCGAACATGTAGTTGAACAGCTTGGCGCCGCTGCTGAATGCGGAAGCGGTGTAGATAAGGAAGAACACGAAAATAATTGCCGCGCACGCGAAGCGTATAACGGGATTCTGCGTGAAGAAGCGCTTCTGGAAGTACTCCGGGATAGTGATGGCGTCGCCGGCGGCGTAGGACATCTTACGGAGCCTTGCCGCGAGTATCTTCCAGTTGAGGTATGTACCGATGAAAAGACCTATCGCGATCCAGCTTTCAGTCAGCCCGCTGACGAAGATCGCGCCGGGCAGACCCATCAGCAGCCAGCCGCTCATATCCGAAGCCTGGGCTGAAATAGCCGTTGTCCAGCTTCCGAGCTGCCGCCCGCCTATAAAGTAATCGTTCATGCTCTTGGATTTCTTGTAGGAAAAAATTCCTATTCCGAGAATAACAAGGGCATAAGCCACAAATGCGATAATTACGAAAATGTTTCCCATTTGTTTTCTCCTTTTTATTTGTATTCGTTTTTGTAATGCTTTTCAGCACATATTATCATTTTAGCATTTTTCTTTAATAATTGCAAGAGCCGACCGGAATTTTTGTGAATTATATATGTAATAAATTGCGGAAGTCCGTATATTTTGTATTGATTTATTCCCGTGATTGTGCTAAAATAATAAAGTTGTCAATATGACCTGCGGAAAAGGGAGAATTATGTCAGAGAAAACAAATAAAGTAAAGGGGAGCCGTTCGGATTACCTCCAGGGGCTTAAGGACGGGCTTCCGATAGGGCTGGGATATCTCTCGGTATCCTTTGCGTTCGGCATTACCGCGGTGGGAATGAAAATCCCGCCGTTAGCCGCGATACTCATTTCCATGACCTGCCTGACCTCAGCCGGTCAGGTCGCCGGGATAGGCGCCATCGCCGCCGGAGGCGGTCTGTTCGAAATAGCGCTGGCTCAGCTCATTATCAACCTGCGCTACTCGCTCATGAGCCTTTCGCTCAGCCAGAAGCTCAGCAAGAATTACAATCTGTTCCACCGGCTCACCACGTCGTTCGGCGTGACCGACGAGGTGTTCGCAGTCGCCAGCGTTAAGCCCGGCGAGGTCACACCGGCGTACATGTACGGGCTTATCACGCTTCCCTACATAATGTGGGCGGCGGGCACGGCGACCGGCGCGATGCTCGGAAACGTCCTGCCGGAGATAGTTACGCTGGCGCTCGGCATTGCGATCTACGGAATGTTCATCGCGATAGTGGTTCCGGCTGCCAAGCGCTACAAGGGCGTGCTTGCGGTCGCTGCGATTGCCGCGGCTCTGTCCTGCGTAATCAAGTTCGTGCCGGTATTCAGCGGCATAACCTCGGGATTCTCGGTGATAATCTGCACGGTCATCGCCGCGGCGCTGGGAGCGCTGTTCTTCCCGAAACCCACGGAGGACGGTGAAGCTGATGACTGATACATTATATCTGTGCCTGAGCATACTTACGATGGCTCTCGTGACCTACCTTGTGAGAATGCTCCCGCTTGCGGCGATACGCAGGAAGATAACCTCGCCGTTTGTGCTGAGCTTCCTGTATTACGTACCCTATGCGGTGCTGACCGCCATGACTATCCCGGGGATATTCTTCAGCACCGGGTCAGTGTTAACCGCGTGCGTGGGATTCGCGGCGGCGCTCATTGCGGCTCTGTTCAACAGAGGACTGCTGATAGTGGCGCTTTCCGCCTGCGGCGGAGTGCTTGCCGCGGAGCTCGTCATGCAATTCCTTATCAAATAAGAAAATCAAATAAGAAATGTTGACAAATCCGCTCCCGGCATGCTGTAATAATAAAAAGTTGAAAAAACTTCGCGTTTCCCCTTGAAATATTCGCGGAAATATGGTATACTGTTAATAATCGCAGGAAAATACCCTGCAATCAATCACGAAAGAGGTGTCTGATTTGAAGCACATCACAACCATCAACAAGGCTAACCTAAAGGCTTCCGCTGTTAAGGGCGGCTGCGGCAAGTGCCAGAGCTCCTGCCAGTCTGCTTGCAAGACTTCCTGCACAGTTGCAAACCAGAAATGTGAGTCTGAAAAGTAATATCCACCGATATTACACACGATGGGCGGAACTGTTCCGCCCAGTTTTTTTGATATGATCACCCCGGTTTGTATATCGCGTCCCGCGCATATGTCCCCGTTTCCGGACTATGCCCCAGCGATCACCGCACAGAAAGATATTTACATAGAAAGGCGAAATTCCGATGATACACAAGTTCAAACAGCTCGGCTACAACATAGTGCTCGACGTCAACAGCGGCGCTGTCCACCTCCCCGACGACTGCGCGTACGACATGCTCGACTTCGTTGACGCCCCCATGACCGAGGAAATGCCCGCTGACATCCCCGCAAAGCTTCCGAAGTACTCCGAAAACGAAGTGCGCGAGAGCTACGCCGAGCTTTACCAGCTCTACAGGGACGGCGCGCTCTTCGCCGAGGACGACTACGAAAAGTACAGCGACACAATGGTCAAGTCCCCGGTAAAGTCCATGTGCCTGAACGTTTCCCACGACTGCAACCTCCGCTGCGAGTACTGCTTCGCGCAGCAGGGCGACTTCGGCGGCGAGCGCTGCATTATGACCCCCGAGACCGGCAAGAAGGCTATCGACTTCCTTATCGAGCGCTCCGCCAACCGCGAGCAGCTCGAGCTTGACTTCTTCGGCGGCGAGCCTCTCATGGCGTGGGATACGGTAGTACAGACCGTTGAATACGCGCGCTCCATCGAGAAGCAGCACGGCAAGCGCTTCCGCTTCACGATAACCACCAACGGTATCCTGCTCGACGATGAGAAGATAGACTACATCAACCGCGAGATGAGCAACTGCGTGCTCTCCCTCGACGGCCGCCGCGAGGTCACCGACCGTATCCGCAAGACCATAAACGGCAAGAGCTGCTTCGACATCATCGTGCCGAAGTTCCAGAAGCTGGTTCAGAACCGCGGAACCAAGGACTACTACGTCCGCGCGACCTTCACAAAATATAATCTCGATTGCACCGACGATATCCTCGCAATGCGCGATCCGTTCAGCTTTCCGCTGAGCCGGTGGTTACCGACCCCTCGATGCCCTACGCCATCAACGAGGAGGATCTCCCCCGCGTATTCTCCGAGTACGACAAGCTGTGCGACGTCATGGCGAACCGCACCGAGGACAAGTTCAACTTCTTCCACTTCATGGTGGACCTCAACGCCGGTCCCTGCGCGATAAAGCGCCTGCGCGGCTGCGGCTGCGGCAACGACTACGTTGCGGTGGAGCCTCACGGCGATATCTACCCCTGCCACCAGTTCGTTGGAATAGAGCAGTGGAAAATGGGCAACCTTTATGACGGAACATTCAACGACGATATCAAGACATATTTCTCGAAGGTACACGTCTACAGCAAGGAAGGCTGCCGCAGCTGCTGGGCGAAGTTCTTCTGCTCCGGCGGATGCAACGCTAACAGCTTCATCTACGAGGGCGATGTGAAGAAGCCCTACAAGATAGCCTGTGAAATGCAGAAGAAGCGCCTTGAGTGCGCCATCGCCCTTGCGGCTGACAGAGCCGTGAAGGGTCACGAGGCTCCCTCGATGAGCGAGGCTCCCGCAAGCATGGGCTGACGAATATTCACAGCCGGCGGGGAAAGTGCGAATTTTCCCGCCGGTTTTTTACCATTTCCTTCAGCTTTATTTAATTGATTATTCAAATTTGTTTCACCGTATCGACACATTAGGCTGATATAATTTAATCACAGCAAGGGAGATACGGAAAACCGGGAATCCTCCCCTACATATCCGGTCTGAAAGAAAGGACGAATGATTTATGTATGACTATAACGGCATGAACGAAACACAGAATACACAGGAACTTCATGATACACAGAACGCCCAGAACGTACAAAGCGCTCAGAATACACAGCCCGAAATGAACTTTACCGAACAGCAGCCCCCGAAGAAGCCCAGGACCCACCGCACCGGAAAGATCGTAGCCATCGTGGCAGCGATAGCGGTACTCTGCGGCGGCGCGGGATTCGGCGGAGCCTTCGCAGCTAACAAGGCGAGCCAGCTTCTGATAGGCGGAGCCTCCCAGTCCGAGAGCGTAAGTTCCTCTGCGGACAGCGCTTCCGAAAGCAGCGTCCCCGAGGGCGCGCAGGACGTACTGAACACGCTTCAGTCCGGCGTTGTCGACCACACCTCCTCCGGAACTGCCGAGCGCAACAGCGACGGCACATACGCCTACACAAGAGACCTGGTATCCGCAGTCAAGGATTCCATCGTATATATTGAGGTCTATGTAAACTACCGCGGTCAGGAGACTCTCTACGGCGCGGGCAGCGGCATCATCATCTCTAAGGACGGCTACATCATCACCAACGCGCATGTTGCCGAGAACGACTACTACACCGTTACAAAGCTGGTAGTCAACGTCAACACCACCGACCCGAACAACGGCACCAGCGTGTCCACAGCGTACGAAGCAGATCTGTTAGGCTCCGACACCGACACCGACCTCGCAGTGCTGAAGATCAAGCCCGACAGCGACCTCCCCGCCGCTGCACTGGGCGACTCCGACAAGCTGAGCCTCGGCGACGATGTTGTTGTAATAGGCAACCCGCTCGGTCTTGAGACATCCGTTTCCAAGGGCGTTGTTTCCGGTCTGAACAGACAGGTTTACGACGACAACAGCATTTCCGCTATCCAGACGGATACGGCGATCAACAGCGGTAACTCCGGCGGCGGCCTGTTCAATATGTACGGCGAGGTAGTCGGCGTAGTTAACATGAAGCTCATCAACGACAACGCTGAGAATCTTGGCTTTGCAATCACTATCAACGACGCAAAGTCGGTCATCAACGACCTCATCACCAAGGGCTACGTTTCCGGCAGACCGATACTCGGCATCACCTGCGTTCAGGTAAGCGACTATGTAGGCGCGGTCAGAGGCATGACTCCGGGTCTTGTGGTTACTGATATCGACCAGGATATGGCGATAGCCTCCAGCGGTCTGGTAGTTGGCGATACCATCACAGCTATCAACGGCACCGACGTACGCACAGTCGACGAGGTATCCGAGATACTCAAGGACAAGAAGCCGGGCGATACTGTTACGGCAACGGTAGTAAGAACCGATTCCCGCGGCAGGGATAAGTCGGTGGATATCGAGATCACACTCTCCGAGTATACCGGTAACTGATTCATTCAAGGCTGAATAATCAAAGGCGGACAGCTTTCGGGCTGCCCGCCTTTGACCGTCGAAAAAGTCCCGTTGGGACTTTTCCGCCGAACATCCGCGCCGCGCGCACGGTTTGTCGGCTTTGCCGACAAACCGCACACTTGCGCGGATAGAAGTGTTTTTTGCCCCGGGAAACCCGGAGCAAAAAACGGATTACAAAAGCCCGCTTCGCGGGCAAATTCGATTTTTTCGACAAGCTGAGCCGCTGTCGAAATAACAGCGGCTAAATGTTTATTCTTCGATAGGCATGGGAGTTCTCCGTTTTTTAACGGCGCTTACAGCGAGGAACACAATAGTTCCGATGAACAGTGCAATGCTGATAAGCTGCGATGTAGAAAGCCCGAAAAGGAACCCGCGGTATTCGTCGCCGCGCCAGAATTCCAGCAGGAACCTTCCCACCGGGTAGACCAGCAGATACACGGCAAGAAGTTTTCCACGGAGTTTCCCACTGACAAGCAGCAGCGTCAGCGCGAGGAACAGCGCAATCTCCAGACCGGCTTCGTAAAGCTGAACCGGGACTCTCGGCACTCCGTTGGCGCTCTCAATGAGGGAATTCGTGAAGGTCACACCATGCTCCCACTCCACGCCGTAGCAGCAGCCGCCGAGGAAGCACCCGATACGTCCGAACATGTGAAACAGCGCAATGGAAGGCGCCGCGCAGTCCGAAACCACCGCCGGGTCGAGCTTCTGATAGCGTATCGAAAGGAATCCCACGGCAAGTCCTCCGATGAGGCCGCCGTAGAACACAGCGCCTCCGAAGATAAGCTGTGCGGCTTCGAGCCAGTCGCCGAAGCTTGCCGCCGAGAAAAGACTCCCCCACTGCCGGATATTCGTTATGCCGTAGAGCAGGTGCATTCCGAACATGCAGCCTATCCCGCCGAACAGGAATACAAATATCATGCTGATGTCGTTTCCGCCGCGTTTTTTATAGTGATATATCGCAAGCGGACACGCGGTGAAAATACCCGCGAGAGATGTCAGGACGTAGCTGCTTATATATTTATCGAATAAGTAAAAACCAGGGAACATGTTACCTCCAAAATAACGAGCAATACGAAAGAGAAAAGCCCCGCCCAGAGCGGGCAGGGCTTCAAAGCTCTGTTAACTGAGATCAGCTGTTTGAAGCAGCAGCGATAAGGGAAGCTGCTGCACATATAGCGCAGATAGCGCAAGCGAACATAAGAACAGAAACAGCGGTAGAAACGATACCGAGTACAAGACCTGCGGTTGCAAGCCCCTTCTCGTTACCCTCGCAGTTGCCTGCCTTGACATTCTTGAGAGCGAGCGCGCCGAATACAATACCAGCTATAGCGCACAGCGGAGCCACATAGGATACGTAAGGAATAAAGGATCCTACGATACCTACGATACCGCAAACCAGAGATACGATAGCCATATTCTTAGTTGTCATGACCAAACCTCCTAAATATAAGTAATGTTGTTATTTCATGACCTTATCAGATCACCATCACCATTATATCACATTTCTCTGCATAAGTCAACTATTTTTATGCAAAAACCAACCTGTTTTACGAAGATATCTATGGGAATTTTGCACATATAATTCTCAGTAGTGCACGTACATTCGCATTTTTAAAACCCTGAACTACAAATAGGAAGATTTTCAATACAATCAGGAAGGTTTCATTGACATGTTACATTCCATGCGGTATACTTGAGTCATGAAATGATTTATCCCTATTATAGGTTTGGTTTTATATATTTCTGATGCCCGGTAAAAGCGGTTGAGGAGGCGTTGATGTACAGAGATTTCCAATTTTATGACAGCAGGATCGTTGATTACACCCGAATCGGTGAAACCTTAACGCTGTTCTGCGTCTATGGGATCCACGAAAAATGGCGCACATGCTTTTACCGGGTAAAGGATCTGGTGGGAGAGGATTTCCTCGTCGGAAGCGTTATTTCATTTTTCGGGTACGAACACCCCGGCAGCGGATACACGCTGTTCTTCCGCAACTCCAGCAGAACTGCAAGCGTTGTCACCCCCGAACACTGGCGAAGGATCCAGGGCTGGGAAGGCTGACATGCTTTAATTAATAGTATTCTTACGGCGTGCTGAAAAGTACGCCTTTTTTATTTCATATTGCGCTATTACTTGACAAACTGCGCTCCGGAGTGTATAATTTCATGGAGGTCAAAAAAAATTTTCAATACCCTCTTGAAAACCTACTAAACCTATGGTATAATTATGATATAGTTCCGGGATAATTATCCCCGGAGTGTTTCATGGCTTGAAAGGGGCATAAAATTGAAAATATCTACCAAAGGGCGCTATGCGCTGCGCGTGATGATCGACCTCGCCGAACATCAGGCGGAAAAATACGTTCCCCTCAAGGAAGTCGCCGCACGGCAGGAGATCTCGGAAAAATACTTGGAGAACATCCTCAAGGTACTGGTGCAGAACGGCTTTCTGGAGGGTCTGCGCGGCAAGGGCGGCGGT
>ERZ825525.2923-NODE-2923-length-9970-cov-3.303480_pt1 | contig 9970 bp, 10 predicted proteins | sample MGYA00519930_ERZ825525 | MGnify/ENA primary metagenome ERZ825525 (study PRJEB31778, sample SAMEA3449203) | human gut metagenome | biome: human gut; feature: human-associated habitat; material: faeces | place: United Kingdom | collected 2010/2012 ... | reverse complement strand
AAGGGGGATATTCTCTCACGTGAGAGAATATCCCCCTTAACCGCTCCCCTGCGCGGCGCAGGGACACAACCCCGTAGAGGTTTTGCAAAAAATTTCAAAAACCACTTGCAAACTCCCTTTTCCGTGTTATGATGATGACCGAAAAAAAGAACGTGCAGTGCACATGGCAAGAAAGAGTGATCGATTTGTTAGATTTTTTGAAACAGGAGGGGCTGAGTCCCGACCTTTTGGATGGCATTCGTGAATTTAACGCGCAGTATCCGACGCCGCCGGAGCTGCAAAACCGCATCCCGCAGCCGCGGTATCATTATTATGGCAAGGACGTGTGGGAAGAGGCGGTCGCCGCCATTTTGTGCGGGGAGAACCTGCTGCTCGCGGGCAGTAAGGCCACGGGCAAAAACGTACTGGCGGAAAACCTCGCCCAGGTCTTTGCCCGTCCCGCATGGGACGTGTCGTTCCACGTGAACATGGACGCCGCGAGCCTCATCGGCATGGACACGTTCGAGGGCGGCGAGGTCCGCTTCCGCCCCGGCCCCGTGTACCTTTGCGCAAAGCATGGTGGCTTCGGCGTGCTCGACGAGATCAACATGGCAAAAAATGAGGCGCTTGCTGTACTGCACGCGACGCTCGACTTCCGCCGCGCCATCGACGTTCCCGGCTACGAGCGCGTGGAGGTCGATCCCGCCGCGCGCTTCATCGGCACGATGAACTACGGCTATGCCGGCACACGCGAGCTGAACGAAGCGCTCACGTCGCGCTTTGTCGTCATCCAGATGCCGTCCATCGACCAGGACGGTCTTGTGCGGTTGCTTAGCGATGAGTTCCCGACGCTTGAAAAGAAGTATAAGGAGCAGTTCGCCCAGCTGTTCCTCGACCTGCAGAAAAAATGCGAAAACGCGGAGATCTCCGAAAAGGCGCTCGACCTGCGCGGTCTTCTCGACGCGCTGCGTCTGATCCGCCGCGGCGTGGGCGCGAGCCGCGCGCTTGACATGGGCATCACGAACAAGGCGTTTGACTCCTACGAGCAGAGCCTGATCCGCGACGTCATCGCTGCGCGCATCCCCGCAAAGCTTGACCGCAGCCGTCTGTTCACCGACTGACATGGAAACGTCAAGCTATTCCGCCCAGCAGCGCCGCGCCATCAACCTCGTCTGGACGGCGAGCGGGGACTATCAGTTCGAGCCGCAGTTCTTAGCCCTCAAATCAAACGGTGAGCCGGACTTTTACATGAACTGCGTCATCGGCCTTGTGCACAAGTGGTTCGGCGACAAGATGCCAAAGCGTCTCTTTGCCTACTGGGCGGGCGACGCGCGGCAGAACGTTTTCGACGAGCTGTGCTGGCTGGCGCTCGAGAACGCGGCGTATGAAAAGGAACTGCCCGAGCGCCCTGTGCTCGCCGATCTCCGCCGCAAGCACGCGGAGGAGTTTTTCGCGTCGGAATACCAGCTCTCGCGGCAGGAGTGGATGGAGAAAAACCAGCTTGTCTACGCCGTGCAGTCCGACCGCTGGAAGACGATCCTCGGGCAAAAGCCGCCCATTCTCGCCCCGTGGGAAAAAGGGCTCGCGCAAGCGCTCGCCTGCCCCGGCACGATGAACGCCGCCGAGCTTGAGATCGCCGTGCGCACGGCATTTGAAAAGTACCTGCAATTCGATGGTACGGTGCATAAAAAAGGCGGGTTCCAGCTGCACTTTGACGACAAGTGGGCACCGCTTCTCACAAAGCTCCTGCCGACCGAGATCGTCCGCACGGACGATCTGACCATTGGCCGTTCCGCCATGCCGGGCGAAAACGGCATGGTCAAGGTCTCGAACGCGCTGCGCGCGCGTCTGCGCTCCAACGAGCACGAAACGGAGGACCGCGGCTACATCGAGCGCTGCTTCGGCCGCAGCATCTATTCGCCCGACAAGCTCGCGCGCATCGAGCAGCAGCTCTGCACCGGCAACCACCTGGGCTGCCACCTGTGGTTCACAAAGGGCGCGAGCGCGTCGAACCAGCTCATCAGCGCGGACACGCAGCGCCTTTACGAGCAGGCTGAGGATCAGGCCAGGCTGAACCGCGCCGCCTTCGCGCGCGACCTCGATCTGCACCAGAGCGCGCTCGCGCGCCTGAGCGAGCAAATTCGAAACTGCCTGCTCGTCCACCAGCAGCCCGAGCGCATCCCCGCCCGTCAGGGCTGGCTGGACGGGACCAAGGTCTGGCGCGAACCGGTGCTGCACGACGACCGCGTATTTTTGCGCAGCGACGAGGAGAGCCGTCCCGGCTTTGCCGTCGATCTGATGCTCGACGCCTCGGCCTCGCGCCTGCACTGTCAGGAGGCTATCGCCATTCAGGGATATATCTTAGCCAAAAGCCTCGCCTCCTGCGGCATCCCCGTGCGCGTGACGAGCTTTTGCAGCCTGCGCGGCTACACGGTGCTGCGCATTTTGAAGGATTTTGGCGACAAAAACGGCGAACGAAACGTTTTCAATTACTTCGCCGCGGGCTGGAACCGCGATGGGCTCGCGCTGCGCGGCGCGGGCGAGCTCATCAAGTCCGCACCCGCGGAAAAGCATCTGCTCATCCTGCTGACCGACGCCTCACCCGACGACAGCCACAAAATCCTGCCGAGCGGCAAAGTCCCGCTCAGCCGCGACTACGACGGGCAGATCGGCGTCGATGACACGGCGGAGGAGGTGCGCGCCCTACGCGCGCAGGGCATCCGCGTCGCCGCGGTGTTCATGGGCGAGAACACCAGCGTTCTAGCGGCGAACGCCATCTATGGCCGCGACCTTGCGCGCATTCGCCGCATCGACCAGCTCGCCGCCACGGCGGGTCGGCTCATTCAGGATGAAATCCGCGAACTCAGCAGCTGACAAAAAGATCCCGAAAGATGATCTTTCGGGATTTTTTCATAGATGATGTTGTAGCGGACATTGCAAAGCGGGACGTTGTTATTCCCCCATCTCATCGTCAAAGTAAGGAACAGTTCATTACAGCAAATCGGATACTATCTATTCCGATCCTTTCTCTTTTTTGCGGCTACAAACCCAATCAAGAACGCCAGATTCATAAAAAGCACAATGATGCTACCTTCGATTTTACAGCTGCCGCCGGACAGAATCGGATTGCCGTGAATCGTCATATCAAACAAGTGAGGATAATCTTCCGCCAGAGAGACTCCTCCCAGAATGATCGCGCCCACACCGTTCCACAAAAAATGGATCACGATCGGCGCGATCAAGGAACCCGTGTATTCCAAAACCGCCGTCATAAAAAGGCTCATTGTGATGACATTGAGCACAGGAAGGATTCCTGCCTCAAACGCGCCGCCGTGCGCAAATGTAAATAAGCCCGTAGATACGATAATCGCGGCGGCGATGCTACCGTTACTTTTTATCATCTGGTATAAATAGCCGCGAACCAGCATTTCCTGCATAACGGTATTGAGAAAAGCCGCAAGCAGCCACAACCACAGCATAGCGATTTGATTTTTGCCCTCTATCTGTACAACTCCGAGGATAGATAATATCCCCACAGATGCCCCCAGCCAAATCGTCCCTGTTACGCCGCCCAATATGATGTTATAAACAGGCTTCCCGGTCAGATGTAATCGTATCTTTTTCTGATCTGCCAGCCAGAAAATAAGTGTGATCGCAATAACGGACAAGAGCGGGATCAGTTCTGCCCAAAATCTCCAGATTACCGCACTTGCGGTATCCGGTATCGGGATAACCGATACGCATATGGCCCAACCCACAAAAAAGATGATCGTCTTTATTGATACCGATAGAACTTTTTTCATACAATACACTTCCCTGTCCAATTCAAACATCAATGTGTCAACGCAAAAAGCCCGCCGCAATTTGACTAAAATCACGGCGAGACTTATGTCAGGCGGCTTCAATTCGGATATTTTTATATTTGCTATTCGAAAATATCTATGTACTACAAAGAACGACCAAGTTTACTTATCGTCCTCTTTTTTAGGCATATTCGAAGTCGCATCCTTCAGTAAATTAGTTATTACTTGATTGATCTGCGCGGCGTTCTTCGAGGAGATGACCGGTGTATTGGACTGTGACTCAATGTCTTTCCTTGTTCGCCCGGCAACCTGTCCGCCAGCTTTAGCAACTTCCAGATTCTCTTGGAAGGTCGTGGGCTTTCGATCCTTTGAAAACTGTGTGGTGGTGGCTTCTGCCAACATATTCAGCACCAGCTCCAGCGTGGTCATGTTATCACGAAGGTTCTCCCTTTTCAATCCTTTCAGGTTTTTGTACTGGCGGGTAGACATCCCCGACCATGCGCGGGAAATCTCGTCCGTGAGGATAGCGTACTCCACGCCTTTTTGTACACCACGTGCATCCCACTCATCCGTCAGCTCCTTGCGGACTTGAATGGCCTGCAGCCGTTGGTTGATCCACTCGCGGGTGTAACCTTTCTTGAGGTAGGTTTCCAGAGCGCGGTCAATGGTCAACTCAGGGTCGATAGTTTCTTCGATACGCTCCCGGCCAACCTGTGCCAACCATAGCTTGAACGGCTCTGCTTTCGGTGAAGGAATAGACTGGATGATGCGGAGAAGCTGCTCGGTGTCAGCCACATCGGTCAGACGGCGCTTGCCGTCTGCAGCGGTCATTTTCAAAGCGTTACAACTTGTAACGGTTTCATTTCCCTCGTCCTTTAAACGCTTTTTAAGTACGCGCCAGTAGGTTTGAGGATTTGGACTGTCAGTCAGCACAGCTACCACATCAACAATAGAGAAGTACCATTCTTCCTTGACCTCATCCCACGCAGTACGAATGCGCTTGTCCTCGAACAGTTGAATCTTATCATTTTGTGCCAATCGAATCACCTCATTCTCTCATGGATTCTTTCAAAAGCCCCTGGCAGCCTGCCAGCACATCCTGCCATGTAGTCTCGAAATCGTCGGTGTACCATGGGTCGGCTACATCGCGGGACTGCTTGGTGTAGTCCATCAGGAGGTGCAGCTTGCCAGAGAAATCGCCGCCGCAGATGCGGTACATATCCCGGAGGTTGGCTCTGTCCATCCCGATCAGCAGGTCGTACTTCTCGTAATCGGCATTGGTGAACTGCCGTGCTACGTGACCGTCGCAGGAGATCCCATGTTCTGCCAACTTGCGACGCGCTGGAGGATAAACTGGGTTGCCGATCTCCTCCCGGCTGGTTGCCGCCGATTCGATATGAAATTGTGACGCCAGCCCAGCCTTCTTGACCAAGTCCTTCATCACGAACTCGGTCATCGGACTGCGGCAGATATTTCCATGGCAAACGAATAAGATTTTTGTCATTGCTTATATATCCCTTCAAAAACCTCCAAGCCTTGATGTTTCATGGCTTTTGGCGCTTTTCTCATTTTTGCTGTCATGCCGGAAACCTACGCAGATTTCCGTAACTCTACACAGATTTTCGGGCAAATGGTGTAGTAATTGGTGTAGTGACTGCGATTGCTTCAACCTGATTTTCTCTGCGGTTCCGGTGCGGCAAACCCTCTAAAATCAATGATCTTTGCCATCTGCTCGGCGGCGCGGTCATAGCTCGCGTGCGTGTAAACATTCAGCGTGACGCCCACATCGGAATGCCCCATGACATACTGCAAGGTCTTGATGTCCATACCAGCGTTCGCCATGTTCGTGCAGAAGGTGTGCCGGAACACATGAGGCATGATGTGCGGCAGCGGCTTGTCCAGGTGCAGCTTTTGATACTTCTTCATTGCCCAGCGCATTTCATTCTCGATGTGCAGGGCAACCTTCGGACTGTCGTTCTTGTCCAGCAGAAGAAAACCGCTGTACCCGTCGATGATCGTCTCCGTTTTCACGCGCTTGCGAAGGGAGAGGATATTTTGCAGACTCCGGTAAACCTCGTCTGTCATGGGAATGTAGCGGCAGCCGCACTCGGTTTTGGTTTTCTCCACATAATACTTGCCGCCGCGCTCCCGGACGAGCTGGTGATCTACCCGGATTTTCCGCCCGGCAAAGTCCAAGTCAGCCTTGGTCAGCCCGCAGAACTCGCTGACGCGCATTCCGGTTCCCAGCAGCACCACAAACTCGTCATAATACTTGCAGTAGGTCTTGTCCGTTCGGATGAAATCCATCCAAAGCTTCTGCTGTTCCTCCGTCATGGCAATGCGCTTCTGCGAATCGTTGGAAACCACATCGACCAATTTGAAGTCAAAGGGATTCCGGCGGATCACATCTTCGTTGTACGCCATCTGGAAAGCCGGTTTGACAACGCCCCGTACGCTGGTAAGGGTGCTGTACCCTTTTCCATCCTCGTGCAGCTTCATGATCCATTTCTGTGCGTCCGAAACCTTGATGTCTCGGATGGAACGGTAGCCAAAATCTTCTTTCTTCACCAGATTCAGCACGAAGTTATAGCCAACCTTGGTATTGTAACGTACGCCCTGCTTGATGCTGATGTAGCGTTCCAGCAGTTGAATGACGGTAATTTTGCCTGCGGCATAATCAATGCCATCATCAAGCTGCTTCTGGATTTCCTTTTCTTTTTCCCGCAGTTCTTTCAGATCGGAGGAATACACCGTCTGCCGCTTGCCGCGAATGTCTGTATACCGATATTGATAAATCAGGTCTTTTCTCTGGCTCTCTCCTGTCCGCAGGATGCGTCCCTTGTTGTCTTTTCTCTTTTCGGACATTGTCAAACTCCTTTCCGTGATGGAAAGAGCCTTGATATGACACACTTATTGTATCATATCAAGGCTCCGATTTACACCACAAATTTCAAATAGAATACGCCTGCTCGATGAACTGATCGAACAGGCGGCGTTTAATCAAGCGCTTGTTTCCCACCCAGAGGACGAATTTGCACCGGTCCTCGTTGGTGATCTCGCGCAGTTTGTTGATACCAATGCCGGAGTAAGCCGCAGCCTCCTCCAAGCTCAGATTGCTCTTTTCCCAAATTGGGATTTCCTTCATAGGCAGTTTACCCTCCATGCAAAAATAGCCAGACAGGGCGAGGCGGCAACGAAGTCCGGCAACGGACTTCCAAAAACCTCGAAACATACCCGGTCTGACGGTTGATTTACGATTATCCTTTTCTTCTATTTTTCTGTTGTTTTGGTTGTCAAAGGCAGAAAAAGCCTGACAGGACAGGGATTCTCCCGGCAACCAGCCCGGCAACAGGGCAATAACATGCTTTACAACAAGCCGCTCTTCTCAGAACGGCATCTCGATCTGCTCCGTGATCTCCACAAAGCCGTCCGGGATTTCTGCGGCATGGTTGCCGCTGTCGGTTGCAGCTCTTTCGCGCTCCCAGCCCTTTTGCCTACCGTATCCGGCAAAGCTGCGGGGGTTGGAGAAATACGTCCAGCCGGTCACACACTGGTTCATAATCTCGTTGATCTCGCGGATTTCCCACTGCTTCGGCTCGTCAAAAGCATGGTTCAGCGCCTCCTTGTAAAGCTGCTTGGAACAGACGGTATCGCCTGTGTAGCTGTCCAGAAACGCCTGAATCATGCCCGCTTTCGTGTCCTCCGGCATGAAGTCCTTCTGATGCTCCTTGAGATAACGTACCATTTCCGGGCTGAACGTCAGCTTCCAGCCGCCTGCCCAGTAGATGCTCATTGCCTCCGCCCACACCTGCTGCAAGTAGACTCTGGATGCGGCTTCATCCTCCAAAATGTGAACCTCTGCCTGCTCCGGGCAGACCTGTACCGGCAAAAAGCGACGATTGCCGGAACGGTCGAGGGGCAGGAAATCCATTGCGTTTGACGTGCCGCCAAACACACATTGCCGCAATCGGTCTGCCGGGTGGGTTTCATACGGGATTTTGTAGACCTCCTTCTGGCGGCTCAGAAACGACTTGATTTCCTCAATGCTCTTGGCGTTGGCGGTGGCGATCATCTCGGACATTTCAATGATCCAGTGACCTTGCAGCTTGCGGTACACATTTTCATCGTCCAGCTTCCGCAGATCGTCGGAGAACCACTCATCCTTGCCTGCCAGTAGGCGAAAGAAGGTAGACTTTCCTGCGCCCTGACCACCCACCAGACAGAGCATAACCTCAAATTTGCAGCCGGGATGAAATGCCCGATGAATCGCACCCAGCAGGAACAGCCGTAATGCCTGAAAGGTGTATTCGTCTGCTTCCGCACCGAGAAAATGGTGCAAACAATAGCGGATGCGCTCCGTGCCATCCCATGTAAGGATGTTCAGAAAGTCCCTGACAGGGTGATAGCTGTTCTGATGGGCGGCAAGATCGGCGGCATCTATGATTTTCTTCTCACTTGTCAGGTCGTAATTCTCTTCCAGATATGAGAATCATTCTGTTCCGTCGGTGTTTCTGCGTGTTCATATCATAAGCAGATAGAATGGCAGCTGTTGCTTCAGGCTGAAGATACAAAATAGGGTGCTTTTCTTCTTTTAGTTTTTGAATTTGGCAAACAGATTCATAGATACCACGAAGTTCAAAGTCCTCCTGTCCACAATATTTTAAAAAAGAACGGATAGATGTGATTCTGAGATTTATTGTTCTGGTTGATGCCCCTTGACCTTTCAACCAGATAATAAACTCTTTTACATAATCACGGGTAAACGCCTCAAAGCTTACAAGCTCGTCTTCGATAAAGTAATGTTCGTGGGCTTTGATCCGGCCATTCAGGTACTTGTCCAGTTCTTCCCGGCTGGCAAAGACTTTCCGATCCTGTCCGGCGATCTTGGCCTGCCGGTAGCTGCCCGGCGCGTTGGTGCGGAGGCTCCAGCGGAGCGTCCACGAGTAGGGAACGGATTTTTGGGCGGCGCTGTCGTACCGGGTGTTCTCGGAAATGGAATAATCCATCTGGTAAACCATGTTGCTGCGGATATGGCGGTATTCGTCCGGGGCCTCCCACTGGTTTGCGGTGTGGGTGACGGGAAGCGTCCGGGCATATTCAAGAGCTTTATCCAGAAACAGGGTTCTTCCAGCCTGTTCCTCCCATGCGGCGGCCTGTTCTTTCAGGCGGTCAAACACTTCCTGTTCTGCGGCGGCGCTTTCCGCCCGCAGGGAAAGAAGCTCCGCAAGGGGCAGCTTTACCATTTCGGAGAGATCGGCCTTGCCGCTTTCAAAGTAAATCCGGCGCTCGATCCGCATGGTGCTGGCCGGTTCTAAATCGTCATGGTCGTAGGAGCTGTAAGACATTTGGGGTTCACATCCTTTCTATGGTGGTGATCTGATACAAGGGGTTTGGGGCTTCCCCAAAGAGAAAATCCCCGGCCCGGCAGGTGCGCCGGGTCAGGGATTTTGCCGGGAGTGTGGCTACACTCCCTATGCTTGCTGTTTTTAGTTTTTGTCCCTCTGTTCCACGCGGTAGTTCACATACTTGCCGCCGGTATCGGCCAAAAGCACCGTCCCGTCATAGGTCTTGCCGGTTTTCATGGAGCGCAGGCCCTTTACCTTTGCTTTTCCGTCTTTAAGTAGCGCGGCGGCGATCTTCGGGGTGAACGCCTTGCCCCGTTCCTCAAAAAATCGGTCATTCTTCCACATGACAAACTGGCAGCTTCGGTTTCCGCAGTAGTAGTTCTTTTTGCCCTCGTAGACGCTTTCCCCGCAGCGCGGACATTTGCCGATAACCACACGCTTGGTCTGAAACAACTTCTGCGCGTCCTCGCTGATCTGGGAGTAGTTTGCGATCAGGCCCCTTGTCATTTCTGCAATGCCAGCCATGAAGCCCTCCGGGTCGGCCTGCCCCTTGGCAATGGCCGTCAGCTCCGTTTCCCACTGTGCCGTAAGCTGGGGAGAGGTCAGCGCCTCCGGCAGCACACAGGCAAGGTTATGGCCGTCCTTGGTGGGAAGTAGCTGTTTGCCCCTGCGCTCCACAAAGCCCATCTGCACCAGCTTTTCTAAGATGGAGGCGCGGGTGGCCGGGGTTCCCAATCCCTGCCGCTCGGCGTCCTCCGGCAGATCGTCCGTACCGGCGCGCTCCATAGCGGAAAGCAGGGTATCTTCTGATACGTTTTGTCAAGGGTGTTTAAGAACTTTTTT
>ERZ825525.2917-NODE-2917-length-9989-cov-2.922690_pt1 | contig 9989 bp, 7 predicted proteins | sample MGYA00519930_ERZ825525 | MGnify/ENA primary metagenome ERZ825525 (study PRJEB31778, sample SAMEA3449203) | human gut metagenome | biome: human gut; feature: human-associated habitat; material: faeces | place: United Kingdom | collected 2010/2012 ... | reverse complement strand
TGTTATGGTTGCCGGTGGCTCAGAAGCTGCGATTACCGAGCTTGGTGTTGCCGGATTTACCGGATTGAATGCGTTGAATACAACAGATGACCCGAAAAGAGCTTCGATTCCGTTTGATGTAGACCGTGGCGGATTTGTTATGGGTGAAGGTGCTGGTATTTTAGTTCTTGAAGAATTAGAGCATGCCAAAGCAAGAGGCGCACATATTTATGCAGAGATTGGTGGATACGGGGCAACTTGCGATGCGCATCATGTTACGACTCCGCTGGAGGATGGCTCTGCAGCCGCACGTGCAATGACGCTGGCGATGCAGGATGCCGGTGTGGCTCCGGAAGAAGTGGATTATATTAATGCACATGGAACAAGCACAAAATACAATGACTTATTCGAGACGAGAGCAATTAAGCTCGCTTTTGGAGATAGTGCATATAAAGTACACATCAATTCCACGAAATCCATGATCGGCCATATGTTTGCAGGCGGTGGTGCCGTAGAATTGATCACCTGTGTCAAATCGATCAATGAAGGATATATTCATCCGACGGTCGGACTGCTCGAGGATGACCCGGAGTGCGATCTGGATTATACAAAGGGTGAAGGCATTCATACGCCGGTGCATATTGCAATCAGCAATTCATTAGGTTTTGGTGGGCATAATGCAACAGTACTGGTGAAAGAATATCAGGATTAAAGCAGGGAGGCTTTGCGATGGAACAGCGAATTATACAATATTTCTCTTATCTAAAAGGTATTTACCTCAAAGAATACGATGATGAAGAACGGAAAAAAATATGTGAGCAGGTGCTTGTGCAGATTGGATTTTTTCAGCATGAACGTCTGATCCATTTGATCGTCACGGTCACTTTTGCACTATTGGCGGTAGTGACCTTTGGCATATGCGCAGTGGCTCCTTCTGTGCCATTTTTTGGACTGGAGTGTCTCCTGCTTGTGCTGCTGATCCCTTATATCAGACATTATTATATTTTGGAAAATTCTGTACAGACGATGTATCGTTGTTATGATAAATTAAGCAAAGAAGCATTTCATGAAGTTCCAAAAAAAGAAAAGGACAAAATATCGCAGTCCTAAAAATAGGATAGATAGTTGCGATATGAAAAAGGGAGAGAACAAATGAGAATACCGAAATTTTTGGAAGCGTCCGGGACGATTGGTTTTGTTGCACCGGCCTTTGGCTGTAATATGGGACCTTACCGGAGTGGTTTTGATGCTGCGCAGAAAACGTTTGCGGCATTGGGACATACCATGATATTAGGCCCAAACTGCTACGAAGGCAGTGGAATTGGGATTAGCAATACACCACCAAAATGTGGAGAGGAGATCAATACATTTTTTGCAAAGCAGGAAGTAGATGTGCTGCTTTCCTGTGGTGGTGGCGAATTAATGTGTGAAGTGTTGGATTATATTGACTTTGAACGGATCGCTGCATTGCCGCCTAAGTGGTACATGGGATATTCGGACAATACGAATCTTACATTTTTGCTTCCAACGCTTTGTGATACTGCCGCGATTTACGGACCTTGTGCACCGGCGTTTGGTATGAGAACATGGCATCCGGCAATACAGGATGCGTATGATCTGTTACGTGGCAACAAGCAGGAAATACATAGTTATCCATTGTGGGAAAAGGAATCCTTAAAGACGGAGGATAATCCTCTGGAGCCGTATCATGTTACGGAACCGGTCGTATTGCACTGTGAACCTGCAGAGCAGCCGATCCGTATGGAAGGGCGTTTGATCGGTGGATGTTTAGACTGCTTAGGAAATTTAGTCGGTACCAAGTACGATAAGGTAAAAGAATTTGCGGACAGATATCAAGAGGACGGATTGATCTGGTTTATGGAAGCGTGTGATCTGAAGGTTATGAGCATACGTCGAACATTGTGGCAATTATCGCATGCCGGCTGGTTCCGGCACGTAAAAGGATTTTTGATCGGGAGACCGTTATCCTTTGGGGAAGAGGCTTTTGGTATGGATCAGTATGAAGCTGTAGTTTCTATGCTTCGTCAATATGAAGTGCCGATCGTTATGGATGTCGATATCGGACATTTACCGCCGATGCTGCCGATCATTAGTGGTGGCAAAGCGAGCGTGACGGTCGCAGATGGTGCGTTGGATATTCAGTATAAATTTTAATCTTACAGTAACAGAAAGGCGGAGATATGCCTAAATTTAGTGTGAAAAGACCATTTTTGATCTTGGTCGGTGTTATTATTGTATTGGTACTTGGAGGTGTCAGCTATTCTAAAATGACAACGGACCTTCTGCCAAACATGAATATGCCATATATGATGGTGATTACGACCTATGTGGGGGCTGCCCCGGAAAAGGTAGAAAAGGACATTACAGAACCGATGGAAAGTGCAGTTGGTACTGTGAATGGTGTAAAAAAAGTAACCAGTAATTCTGCAGAAAATTCCAGTATGGTCATGCTGCAGTTTCAGGATGATACGAATATGGATGCTGCCATGGTAAAAGTGTCTTCGGCGGTCAATCAGTTGGAACTACCGGATACAGCGGGACAGCCGATGATCATGGAAATCTCGATGGACATGATGTCAACGGTTATGGCAAGTGTCGATTATGAGGGCAAAGACCGTGTGGAACTTGCCAAGTTTGTGGATGATAATATTTTGCCGGCGCTGGAGCGCGGTGATGGTGTGGCAAGTGTTTCGACAAATGGTGTGGTTGAGGAATCAATTGAGGTTGTATTAAACCAGGATAAGATTGATGACGTCAATGCCCGTGTGTTGGAAAAGACAGACAAGGCACTCGCAGATGCCAAAAAGAAAATTGATGATGGCAGCAAAAAGCTTCAAGAGGGGAAAAAACAGTTAGAGTCTCAGCAGAAGAAACTGTCGCAGCAACAGGGAAAACAATCTGCACAGCTTGCAAAGTTCAGCAAGATGATGAATCAGGCAATTGCGACAAAAGTTGCGTACGAATCCCAGCTTGCAAGCTTAAAGGCGAGTCAGTCAGCGTTAAATGGTGAGAAGAAAGCCTATACGACAAATAAAGTAGTATCCTCGTATGAGCAGATGAACAAAGGATTTGCGACAATTCAGAATAGTTTTGCCAAGGGTGGAACTGCTTATCAGGCGATGTATACGACGATTTACAAGCAGATCTTAAATACAATGGTACAGGAAACGCTGAAACAGACCGGTCTTAATGTGACAGTGACGGACAGCAATGTAGACACGTATTTGAAACAGCTTGGTAATGCTGCAGATACTCTAAAAGAAGCAGCCAAAACACAGGCAGAAAGTGCGACGGCAACACAGGCAGCGAAGCAGAAAGCAGCATTGCCAACCAGTGTCAAGGATGCGATCGACAATCCGTCCAAATTGACGGCTTACAAAAACATGCTCAAAACACAGGGACAGAGTAAGATTGCCAAGTCGATGACAAAGAAGAGTCTGAAATCCCTGTACGATATTGTAGAAACTCGTATCCCGCAGATCGATACAGAGCTTGCGAACTTAAAGACTGAGATCGCAGCCGCACAAGCGGTCGTAAAGCAAGTGACAAAGTCTATCAGTAAGGCGGAGAGTCAATACGAGAAAGTTGAAACCGGTAAGATCACAGCGGCCGCGGCGTTTGGTTCTGCCAATGCACAGATGGCGTCCGCAAAGTCGACTATGGAAAATAGTGAAAAGGAGTTAGATAATGCGAAGAAATCCTTCCATAACTCCAAGAAAGAGGCGCTCAAAAATGCGAATCTTGATCAGATGTTGACGAAGGAGGCACTGGCAGGTATTTTGACGGCGGAAAACTTTTCGATGCCGGCAGGATACATTAATGAAGATAAGACACAGTATTTGCTCAAAGTAGGAGATCAGTATAAGAGCATTGACGCCCTCAAAAAGACGCTGCTCTGCCATATGAAAGATAATGTTCGCCTGCAGGATGTGGCGGATATAACAGTAGTAAACAATAGTGCAGATTCTTATGCAAAATTAAATGGTAACGATGCGATCATTATCGGTGTTTCCAAAGCGAGTACAGCAGGAACGTCTACGGTGTCCAAAAACTGTGCCAAGAGCATGAAAGAACTGGAACAAAAATATGATGGTCTGCACTTCACAAAGTTAATGGATCAAGGTGATTATATCAAAATGATCGTTGACTCCGTTATTTCTAACTTGTTGTGGGGAGCATTATTAGCAATCGTAGTATTATTCCTGTTTTTACAGGATATCCGTCCTACGGTAGTCGTTGCTTTCAGCATTCCGCTTAGCGTACTGTTTGCCATTGTGCTTATGTACTTTACGAACATAACGCTGAATATGATCTCTTTGTCCGGTTTGGCATTGGGTATTGGTATGCTGGTTGATAACTCGATCGTCGTCATTGAAAATATCTATCGATTACGAGGAAAAGGAGTTTCAGTGGCACGTGCAGCAGTGATGGGAGCCAATCAAGTGGCAGGGGCTATTTTTGCATCAACGCTTACGACAATCTGCGTATTCCTGCCGATCATCTTTACGGATGGTATTACTCGTCAGATCATGCAGGATATGTGTCTGACGATCGCCTACAGTTTGAGTGCAAGTTTGATCGTTGCGTTGACCGTTGTACCAACAATGGGTGCGACACTTTTGCGTAAGGAGCCAAATCGAAAGCATCGATTCTTCCATGCTGTTCAAGTGGCTTATGAAAAGATTTTGCGGTTCTGTTTGAAATGGAAAGCGGTTCCAATCTTGATTGCCGTATTTTTACTTGGTTTTTCTGTTTGGAAAGTGACACAGATGGGAATTGTATTTATGCCGGAAATGGGCAGTGAGCAGATGTCCTATTCCTATACGATGCCGGAAAAAACATCGACCGAGCAGGATTACGCATTGTCAGATGAGATTGCCGGAGAAGTGCGTAAGATCAAAGGTGTTAAGACGGTTGGAGCGTTGATGGGAGATAATTCTTCTATGATGGGACTTTCGACGGGCGGTGGAACCAGCAAGTCTTTTAATGCAATGATCATTTTGGATGAAGAGTATGCTAATCAAAATAAAGAGATAGCAGCTAAGATCGAAAAGATCCTGAGCAAGAAGAAGTTGGATGATTATTCTGTATCCGAATCAAATATGGATATGTCGAGTATGATGGCATCTGGTGTGCAGGTCGATATTTACGGCAAGGACACAACGAAGCTAGAAAAGATCAGTGAAGATGTGATGAAAATGCTCGAGAAAACTGACAAGTACGAGGATATTACCAATGGGCAGGAAGAGGGCAAAAAAGAACTTGTTGTCAGTGTGAATAAAGATAAGGCGATGCGCTATGGACTTACGGTAGCGCAGGTCTTCCAAGAGCTGTCCGGTAAATTATCCACGGATAAAGAAGCGACAACGATCACGGTGGATGATCAGGATTACAAGGTCAAACTTGTCGATGATCGTGATGAATTAAAGACGAACAACCTACTGTCCTATAAGTTTGAAACGACAGTAACGGACGATCAGGGCAAGCAGAAGAAAGAGACTCATAAGCTGAAAGAATTTGCGGATGTGAAAGAGGCGAAGAGCCTGACAACGTTAAAACGTGAAAACCTTTCAAACATGATCTCGGTAACGGCATCGGTTAAGGATGGCGAAAATGCAACATTGCTTAGCCGTGATCTGCAGAAGCAGCTTGACAAATACGAAACACCGGATGGCTACGATGTGAAGATCTCCGGTGAGAGCGAGACAAATAATGAGATGATGAAAAACATGCTCCTTATGATCTCGCTTGCTATCTTATTCATTTATCTGATCATGGTAGCGCAGTTCCAAGGACTTTTGTCGCCGTTTATCGTGTTGCTTACAATACCGCTTGCATTCACCGGTGGATTGCTTGGTCTTTTGATCGCAGGCGAGGAATTGTCTGTTATGTCAATGATGGGATTCTTGGTATTGGCCGGTGTCGTTGTAAACAATGGTATTGTGTTTGTAGATTATGTCAACCAGCTTCGTCTGGATGGCGTATCCCAAAAAGACGCATTGGTGGAGACCGGGGTTACCCGTATGCGCCCGATCTTAATGACGGCGCTTACGACAGTTCTTGCTATGTCAACGATGGTATTTAGCACAGACACCAGTGCACAGATGTCTCGTGGTATGGCAATCGTAACGATCGGAGGACTGCTGTATGCAACGCTTATGACATTGTTTATTGTTCCGGTATTCTACGATATCTTCTATCGCAGAAAGATGAAAAAGATTGACCTTGGAGACGAGAGCAATTTGATGGATGAGGATAAATAAAGGGACAAAAAAGTATGTGTTGTTAGCAAAAATCGAATAAAAAAAACTATATCGGAAATACTTTCTTGTAAAGAGCTGGGTATCTGCAATTGTAAGGCAATACTGCATTGAGCGAAAACAGAGAAAGGTGTGATGTAGGTTTGAAGAAACAGCAGGGAATACAAAGTGTGAAATTTGAAGAGCCACCGATCATTTGCGCTGCTGCATCTGTAGTAGGGCAAAAGGAAGGGGATGGCCCATTTGGTGATGTATTTGACCAGATCGAGTCAGACCCTAAGGTTGGTGGAGATACATGGGAAGACGCAGAAGGCAGACTTCAGGAGCGTGCCGCAGAACTTGCTATTCAAAAGGCAGGCTGTGGTAAAGAGGCGATCCGTTACATTGTGGCGGGCGATCTCCTGGGACAGCTTATGGCGTCTTCTTTTGGTTTAGCAGGATTTGATAAACCGTTGTTTGGGGTGTATGGAGCCTGCTCGACGATGGGAGAATCCATCGGGATCGGTTCTATGCTTGTAGAAGGTGGATTCGCAGATTATGTACTTGCAATGACTTCCAGCCATTTTGCCAGTGCTGAAAAACAATTTCGTTTTCCGCTAGGCTATGCAAATCAGCGTCCTAAAGCCTCGACTTGGACGGTGACAGGAAGTGGAGCCGTTGTGATATGTAAAGGGGATCAGAAACAGGGAATGGCCAAAATTACCGGGATTACGACCGGAAAAATCGTTGATTATGGTGTGAAAGATACGATGAACATGGGTGCCTGTATGGCTCCTGCAGCCGCATCGGTGGTCGCAGCACATTTCAAAGATTTCGGAACAGATCCGTCAGAGTATGACCAGATCATTACAGGAGATCTGGGGATGGTTGGCAAAGATATTTTAATCGACATTTTGCGGTCAGAAGGGTATGATATTGCAGATCGTTATATTGATTGTGGTATTGAGATATATGGCAGGGATGCACAAGCACAGGCGGGCGGCAGCGGCTGTGGATGCAGTGCGGTCATGCTTGCCGGGTATGTGTTGAAACAGTTGGAGATCGGAGAATGGAAACGAGTGTTGTTTGTTCCAACGGGAGCATTGCTGTCAGTCGTCAGTTTTAACGAAGGTAATAGCATTCCGGGAATTGCACACGCCGTAAGATTGGAAACCCTTATTTCTAATTAACATGACGCAAACTTCCCATAACGGAAGTAATAGGTGGTTGTGGAAAATTGAAGGCATGAGAAGTTTGAGTAACATTACAATAAATTAATGGTAATTATTTGATAAAAAGGGGCAAAAACAACAAAAAATTAGAGGAGAAGATCCCGGTTGTAAAGTGGGAAAATGGGAAATGAAAAATAGACAAAAAAATCATTATTTTTGATGATCTTGAATGCAAAATTAGTGGAAAGAGGTGTATCGCATTGGATTATATATTGGCGTTTATTGTTGGCGGTCTGATATGTGTTATTGTGCAAATATTAATGGATAATACAAAGCTATTACCGGGACGGATTATGGTACTGTTGGTATGCAGCGGTGCTGTACTTGGGGCCGTCGGTGTGTACGAGCCATTTGCCAAATGGGCAGGAGCAGGGGCGACGGTTCCCTTGCTTGGCTTTGGAAATGTCCTATATCAAGGAGTAAAAAAAGCGGTAGATGCAGAAGGATTTATTGGTTTATTTAAGGGAGGATTTAGTGCATGTGCAGTAGGAGTATCTGCAGCGTTAATTTTTGGATATTTGGGTTCTCTCATATTCAAACCGAAGATGAAAGATTAGTGAAATGTTAAGGCTTTAACGGGTGCTTTGGAAAAATGTTTCTTAATTCGTTATTTTTGTATTGCAAATTGAATAAAAAATGACAAAAATAAGTAAAAAAGTATACAGAACTAACAAAATTTTAAAAATCCCTTGCAACTGCGCTCTGTTGGGTATAAACTTGTCATTGTAAGCGTTAGTAAATGTATAAATTCTTTGATTGATTTATTTATGAAAGGGAGAAGAAAAATGGCTAAGACAATTAAGAAAGCAACACAGACCAAAGCACCAGCTAAAAACACATCTGTAGAGACTGCAATGAAGGCAGTAGCAGCTAAGAAACCTGAGGTGAAAGCTGCAGCACCGGCACCTGTTAAGAAGACAGAGGAAAAGCCTGCTGCTAAGGCAGAAGTTAAGCCGGCTGTGAAAGAGACAGTAAAGAAGGCAGAAGAGAAAGTGGCAGAGAAGAAGACAAGAAAGCCTAGAAAGAAAACTGTTAAGAAACCGGTAGAGAAAATACAGGAAGTATTTGTTGAGTTTAATGGTGAGCAGTTTAAGACAGCTTCCATTATTGAGAAGATCCATGAGGTATATAAGGCTGAGGGTCATCGTGTTGGAGCTATCAAATCCCTGCGTGTTTATATTGATCCGGTAGAGCGTAAAGCATACTATGTTATCAATGATAAAGCAGAAGGAAAATATGTTGAGTTTTAATTTGGTCATTCATTTATAGAAATTGAATCGTGTACGAAATGTTGTACATAGTAAACGACAGAGATAAGTGGTAAAGAACTTGTTTCTGTCGTTTTTTATTTCATATCGAATTCATACAAATCTAGGATGTATGGCTATTCGGATCGCCGCATTCGTCAGATTATTGCGATGAAAAGAGAGTTATCATAATTGGTCTCTTGTCAGTCGTTTCTTTTTGTGCTAAAATGTGGAAAATCAGCCGTGTGTGGATGCACGGCTTTTCTTAAAATAACGAGTTAGTAAAAACTAACCACAGAGTAAGGAGAAGGAATATGACGAACGAAGAATATAAGAAACTGTCAATCAAGGAGTTTACCAAAGCGGCCGGCATATATGAAGGCGACAAAGCCGGCATTTATGAGATGTGCAAAAAAGATTATCCAGATATTATGGCAGAGCTGGAGAGGGAACCATTTGTGGATTTACTGGATGCCGGATGTGGTCCGGCGCCAATGATCTCACTGTTGTCAGAAAAATATCCGGAGCAGCATTATACGGGTCTGGATCTAACACCGGCAATGATCGAGCAAGCGCAAAAGAAGAATATTCCCAATGCTACATTTGTCGTGGGTGATTGCGAGAACTTTCCATTTGAAGATAATTCCTTTGATAGCATTATTTGCTCGAACAGTTTTCACCATTATCCAAATCCACAGGCGTTTTTTGACAGTGTGCAAAGATGTCTTCGTCCGGGTGGCAGATTGATTTTGCGTGATGCGTCAAGCAATAATAGACTGCTGCTTTGGTTTATGGATAACATCGAAGTTCCGTTAGCAAACCTGTGTGGACATGGTGATGTGAAAATTGCCAGACGGAGTGTGATAGAGGAGTGCTGTCAAAAAGCAGGATTAAAAGTAGAATCGTGTGAGATCCGGAAAGGGATGCGGATGCATTGTGTGGTGAGAAAAGTATGAGTTTGTACTTGCTGAAAATTGTACTTAAAGATATCTATAGGGAAAGTAGAGTGTTGTGAGATAAGCACATAATTATTGGAAAAGGAGCAAAAGGGGACGATGTATTCTTGACAGATGGTATAAAAAGTGTTATATTTGCATAACGTAATGTTAGCAGAAACATTTTGGTGAGCGTTTTATATAGCGCATCTACCGGTTACAACAAGGGGTTGTACTGGTTTCGACGGGCTCACTGCAGATGGAGAAGCTGTCCGTGGTCGGACACCACGTAAAAAGTTCGACTTAAATTTAAACGCAGAAGATAATTTTGCATTA
>ERZ825525.2914-NODE-2914-length-9998-cov-3.747159_pt1 | contig 9998 bp, 8 predicted proteins | sample MGYA00519930_ERZ825525 | MGnify/ENA primary metagenome ERZ825525 (study PRJEB31778, sample SAMEA3449203) | human gut metagenome | biome: human gut; feature: human-associated habitat; material: faeces | place: United Kingdom | collected 2010/2012 ... | reverse complement strand
ATTGGAGACTATTTCCGTAACCTCGACTCCATTATCACCCTTCATCAGCGTAAGCCGTTTCGACGATGTTAGGAGGAATTTTTATGTTAGATGATGTAAATAAGACAGATTTATTCTGCGATTATTACAAAAAGTGGATTCAGGTGTATAAGGAGGGAGCAATCAGAAAGGTTACTATGGATAAATACTATATGTCACATTCTTGGCTTGAAAAGCTCGCTCCAACCTTGAAAATATGTGAGCTGACACGCATAGCATATCAGCAGATACTTAACGATTATGCACTTTATCACGAAAGACAGACTACAATGGATTTTCACCATCAGCTTAAAGGTGCGATACTTGATGCGGTTGATGAGGGACTTATTGAACGTGATCCCACAAGAAAAGCAATAATAAAAGGAAAGACTCCTGCACCGAAAAAAATAAAATATCTCAATCAGTTTGAACTTCATACTCTGATTGCCAATCTTGAACTGAAAACAGAAGTGAATTGGGACTGGTTTATCCTTTTGGTGGCCAAAACGGGTATGAGATTTTCAGAAGCACTTGCTGTTACGCCAAAGGACTTCGATTTTGCACATCAGACACTTTCCATTAGTAAAACGTGGGACTATAAAGGAGCAGGTGGATTTCTTCCCACAAAGAACAAATCCTCGGTCAGAAAAATTCAGATTGATTGGCAGACGGTAATTCAGTTTTCCGAACTGCTCAAGGGTCTGCCCGAAGATGAACCGATATTTGTAAAAGGAAAGGTGTATAACTCTACGGTTAATGATATTCTCAGCAGACATTGTGCTTCATTGAAAATACCCGAAATTTCAATTCACGGTTTGCGTCATACACACGCATCGCTGCTGCTGTTTGCAGGAGTATCTATTGCGAGTGTTGCCAGACGTCTTGGACACGCAAGTATGACAACCACGCAGAAAACATATTTGCACATTATTCAAGAGCTTGAAAACAAAGACGTTGATTTGGTTATGCGTTCTTTATCGAGCTTGAGCTGAAAATAATAAATTTATCGTTGAAACGGCTTGCAATTATTCTCCTGACAGTTACTTTAAAAGCTGTCGGGAGAATAATTCTGAAAAATTTTTCTTTAATGTCCGTACATTTGGACATTAAATGTGGTATAATAGAAGCAGAAAGAAAAACGCAGGGGAGGAATATTGAGTGAACGAACACCCAAGACCCGGAAATCAAAAACTGAAGCTGTTGTATTTGCTGAAAATTTTGTACGAGCAGACCGATGAGGAACATTCACTTAACGCAAACGAAATAGAGGAAAAGCTGGCAGAGTACGGAATATCAGCAAACCGAAAGACCATATATGACGATGTTAAAGCTCTGGAAGCCTTTGGAATAGATGTAATATCTGGACGAGGAAAGAAATCCGGCTACCGACTTGTGGGACGGGAGTTTCAGCTTGCGGAGCTTAATCTTATTGCCAATGCGGTATCATCGTCAAAGTTTCTTACCGAGAAAAAAACCAAGGAGCTTTTGCAGAAAATAGGAAAGCTGGCAAGCAGCTATGAGGGGAAGCAGATACAGCGTGAGGTATATATTCCCAATCGTCCGAGAGCAACCAATGAGCATATATATTACTGCCTTGATGCAATCCACAAGGCCATTGCCGAAAAGAAGAAAATCTCATTCAATATGTTTGACTACGATTTGCACAAGAAAACGGTTATCCGTGAGGGAATAAGGGTGTGTTCACCGTATGCCTTAACGTGGAGTGAGGAAAGATATTATCTTGTGGCATATTATGATAAGTACGATACGGTATCGAATTTCCGTGTTGACCGAATGGATAATATACAGATACTTGATGAAGCGGCAAGAAAAAAGCCGTCAGGGTTTTCGCTTAACGAGCATCTGAATTCCACATTTTCAATGTTCAGCGGAGAATCGGAAGAAGTAAGGCTGCGATTCGATAACTCTCTTGTCAATGCGGTTATAGACCGCTTTGGAAAGGAAGTACCAATCTATCCGCAGGACGATGAGCATTTTGATATTATCGTGAAGATTAAAACGGAGCAGCCGCAGCCGTTTTTGGGCTGGATGTTCAAATTCGGAACAAAGGTAAAAATAGTAGAACCCGAATACTTGAAGAATGAATATCGGGAAATGCTTGCGGAGGTTATGGATAACATAGATTAAGCGTATATAAAGGACTTATGCACAGAGCATAGGTCCTCTTTTTTTACCTTCTCGCAAAACAAATATTCATATTTAATTTACAAAATATTAAGACACGCCATAAATCAAACAAACCGTTACAAAAGAATTAACCCGAACTGTCATAAGCAAACTTTATCTGTCACTAACAATTCGTAAATATCGGCAGTTACGGAGTTTTCGGCACTCCTGTTCATAGTTCCCATTATCAGCGATTTGATATAATAAAAATCAGCGAAAACAAAATTGCTGAATGAAGGGGATAGTGAAATGAAGCTGAAAAAGATGATTTGCCTTGCAATGGCCGCAATGGTGATGCTCACAGGCTGTGTAAGTGCCGATGATGAAGCGGAGCTTACGGGAGAGGAAAGAGAGCTTAATGCGGTCAGGCTGTGGTTTGAGAAAGAAATATACGATGAGGACGAGTTTACCGACCTTATCGAATACCAGTATTATGCAAGAACCATAGGACTTGAAAAGGACGGACTTCTGGCACCCGATATGTGGGAAATATACTATTCCGACATAGTAAACATCAATAAGGAGATTGACGGTGCTGCTGTTTACCTCATACGGCTGAACCCCGATAAACTTGTTGAAATATGGGCAGGGAACAACGACACAACCGCCGATAAGATATATTCGGAGCTGGGTACAAGCCGAGATGAGTTCTATCATAACTTCGGCTATACCGCAAATTCAATCGGATATGCCAAGAATCATAAGGACGGCAAGGCAGCATATTCCGAAAAAGAAGAACGCATTTTCGGTGCGGATAACGGAGAAAACCGTCAGACTGTGTTTGCAACTCATTTTCTGAAAGTAAATATCGCAGGAAGGTACGGCGTTACATACGAAAGCACGGACGAGCTGCTTGAAATAAAGCAGCGTGACCTCTTGAAAAGTATCACCAAGCCGAAAACATATAACGTGTCGGATTTTGATGCTGCGGAGTTTGAGCCTGCATTTTATGTTGATAACATAGGCATAAAAAGACTTACCGTTCTGAACATTCCTAACGGCTGGGCAGATGCCACAGATACCGATGTTACTGTAATGATAAATATGTCACCCTATTCTTACGGCTGTACCTCTGAGGATATTATTGATATTATCACAGAAAATGTTCCAGTGGAACATTTGGAAACAGAAATGCAAAACACAACCGAAACCATAACAGAGGGGAGTGCTGAATAATGGTAGGAGATGATGCTTGCACCACGTTCATTGAGCTGTTAAAACGAATGATGGATATTTTCAGCTCAATGGAGGAGCGTAAGAGAAATCAGGCAGGAAAGAAAATAAAGCCGCCGAAAATAAAGCTGGGTAAGCTGTAAAAAAGTGATTTTCGGAAGCTCCAAAAGGCAGGCTTTGATATAAAGTACGTTACCGTTCCTGCCGAAAAGTCAGTCGAGGTTGAGAAAAATCTGCTGAAAATGGGCGGTTCGTTCTTTAAAACTGAGGTCGGGGACAGCAATAATGCCGTGTTTGCCGTCCCTGCAAGTCAGATAGATATGATACAGTCGGCACTTAAACACGCCGTTGCAAAGGATTTGCAGGAAAATCCCGATAAAATCGCAGTAAAGGACGGAAAAGACCTTATTGATACCGAGGATATAGGACTTGTCCGCCGAGTGATGACCGACCACGATATTCCCGTTGTCACCTTTAAAAATCATGATGATAAGTATATGAATTTTGTCCCCAAGGAGTTTGAAGGGCAGTATTCAAAGGCTTTGAAGGAAGCTCAGGAAATCAAAAAGCAGGTGGACGGCATTGATGTTACCCGATATGAACAGACCGCACCTCTTGATGATTTGGGATATGAAGCCTTTGTTGTGCCGCAGGACGAAGCAGAAGAAATATATGCAGCCGCAAAAGCAGATAACCTTGAAGTTTCCTTTGTGAATCAGGGCGAAAACGTGGCGGTTATGTATGATACCGATATTTCCGAAAAGGTTGAAAAGGCAAGACAGGAATACAAGGACAGCCTTGAAATGAGCGAGGAATATATCATTGATGTGTATGACAACATCATAACTCTTGATATGGCTAAGCTGAATATTGAGGAGCTGAACACAGCCGATACATATTTTATGCGTGTACCCAACACAAAGGGACAGGACTACATACGCATAAAATCAGAAGATGCCGAGCTTATCAACGGCGGCAAAACGCTGAAATCCGAGCTTGATTTTGATAAGCAGTATCCTGTGTACGATTCATCGGGAAAGGTGAAACGAGCCGTAAACGGAAGCGAGCTTGCAGGGTATTTCAATACACGAAACCGCAGGATAAACAAGGATACCGCTGTGTATAAATACGGAACGCAGGGTGGGGAGCTTCGGAGAATCGACCTTTTTAACTCCAAGAAAAACGAGCTTATCAGCGTGAAAATGGGAAGCTGTGCGGAGATGTCGGCGGCTCTCAGGGAGAGAGGTCTGAACGGCAAAACGATACAAAAGCTGCTTGAGGATATACATAAGGAGCTGAACGATAAACAGAAAGAAATTTTCGGATTTACCGCAGAGAAAACAGAGATAGTCTATGCGGATATTCCTAATATAGGCGAATATCTGGCACAATCGCAGCTTTCGCAGACGGTTATCGGAAAGGCGGAATGTATAGGCGAAATTCCCAAGGACAGTGGTTCAAAGTGCTGTGTTCTGGATAACAATACAAACAAATTTGCCGTTATCCCCGTAATGCCTGTTAGTGAGGTCAGGAGTATGCTGACACAGATGGGATATTCGGAAATATCCGCAAAGGAAATTGCCGATAAGGTTGTGAAATCCTATCGTGAAACGGATATATCGGGCGATTTTGAAATTAACGAGGAAAAATCACAGACGGCAAAACCCGAAAGATATGACACGCACAATGCGGAGCTTGCAGATATGGGATATTACCGCTATGGCGGCAGTACGGTTATCATTAAAGACGATGCCGAAAGCTATCGGTATATGCAGATTGAAAAGGATACGCCGATGTCGGAGGTTGAAAAGGCTCTGCGTGAGGACTTCGGACTTATTGATGATGTGTCTGTTGCTGTTGCTGTAAAACAGCTTGTAAATGACGGATATATCTCCGATGCAAAGACAAAGGAAACCGAGGAAGCAAGAGTTTGTCAGGTATCGGGAAATATGCTTGAGGTAACATCAAAGCAGGACGGAAGCTCCGCAATGATGTCAATGGACAGGATTGATACCGATATTCTGCAAAATATGGGTATTTCCGAAAAGGGGGCAAATGGAATCAAAAAGTCCTTTGAAAAGAATATCCGTGACCGCAAAATTCCCGATAAACAGAAGCTCAGCGAGCTGAAAAGCTATGCTGCCGATAAAATCAAGGAGCTGTCCAATGCCGTTAAGGATAAGGCGGTATCTCTCGGCAGGAGCAAGGGAGGGCAGGAGCATTAACTATGGCTGCTAATATGGGAATCCCCGAAAAGAAAACAGATACGCTTCTGTATATAATCGTCATAGCCTGTGTAATTGCTTTCCCGGTAATCGTGTTGCTCGGATATACCCTTGAAATGACCGCAGACAAGAACGGCAATATTCAGATATTTGAAGCCATAGAGAGCATCGGGGAGTATATGACACCCGGAAATCTGGGCAATGCTTTTCTTGCGGTTATCAAGGGAACGGGAATGACACGAAATGCCTGTGTAATCGGATTTTTTGCAAGCCTTATCGCCGTGATGTACCGCCTTGTGGGAAACGGAAAGCGTTATCACCGAAAGGGCGTTGAACACGGTTCTGCAAGGTGGGGAAACAGGCAGGAGAAAGAGATTATTGCCGATACCACAAAGAAAGGCTTTTACAACAACGTTATCTGTGCAAGCGATGTTTTTCTTGTTCTGGACCGAAAGGTGCGAGAGAAGAACGAAGCGGCGGAAGAAGCGGAGAACCGAAAGGAAGAAGCGGAGAACCGAAAGAAAAAGGGCAAGTCAAAACCGAAGAAAAATAAATTCGCAGAGCTTAACGGCACGGAAATATCAATAAAAGATGTTACGGGCAGGAGCAGGGAAGCGGAGAAGATAAAGCCGATGCTTAATCTTAATCAGATTATTCTCGGCGGTTCGGGAACGGGAAAATCAAGATTTTTCGTTAAGCCGAATTTACTGCAATGCAACACTTCCTTTGTTGTAACAGACCCATCGGGCGAGCTTGTGGAATCCTGCGGAAAGATGCTGATAAATCACGGCTATGAGATAAAGGTGTTCAATCTGAACGATATGAAGCACAGCTCCAACTATAACCCTTTCCATTATCTCCGTGACAGCACAGGCAAGATAAACAGTAATAATGTCATAAAGATGATAAATGTTTTTATGACAAACACAAAGGGTGAGGGAAACTCCGGCGATCCTTTCTGGGACGATGCTACACGTCTGCTGTTATCGGCACTTTCATTTTTGCTAATAGAAACGGGAACGGAGGAGGAACAGAACTTTGCAGGAGTCCTTGACCTTATCCACAAGGCAAAGGTTATAGAGGGCAAAGAGGAGGAAAAATCCGAGCTTGACCTGATGTTCGATAAGCGAAAAGAGAAAGCACCGAAGGCTCTTTCCGTTCAGTATTATGAGGAATTCAAACAGGCGGCAGGAAAGACAATGCAAAGCATTTTAATTTCCACCACCACAAAGCTCCAGTATTTCAAGCTGGAAAACGTGCGTGACCTTACGCATACGGACAATATCCACCTTGAAACTTTGGGGGATAAACCGACCGCCCTGTTCATCGTTATTCCGTCAACGGACACAACATATAACTTTTTGGCGGCAATGATGTACACTCAGCTTTTCGATACTCTCTATGACCGTGCAATAAATCATTATCACGGCAGACTGCCTTGCCACGTTCGGTTTATCTTAGACGAGTTTGCGAACGTGGGAAAGATACCCGAATTTGAAAAGATACTTGCCACCTGCCGAAAGTTTGAAATATCGGCTGTGGTGATATTGCAGAATATTTCGCAGCTTAAACGCCTTTATGAAAAATCTTGGGAGGAGCTTCCCGGAAACTGCGATACGCTCATATATTTGGGCGGCAAAGACCAGTTTACCAACGAGTATCTGTCAAAGGAATTGGGCAAGGAAACCATTGACCAGCTATCCATAAATCAGACCAAAGGAAAGCAGGGCAGCTCATCATACAACAACGCAATTATGGGCAGAGAGCTTGCCACTATTGACGAGCTGACCACTATGGATAACAACAACTGCATTGTAATGGTGCGAGGACTTTACCCGTTCTTCACCAATAAATTCAATCTTTCGGAGCATCCGAGATACGGAGAGCTGGGTGAGGATTGGCAGCCCGATACGGAAAAGGGCGAAACCAAATCGGATAATCCGTATATCTATTATCTTGACCGTTATGTTGAAACTCTCCCCGAAGTGGAATATATAGACTTTTCGGAGTTCCTTGATTCGGAAGCAGGGGAGGAGATAAACAGCATAAAGCTGCGTTTCGTAACCTCCGATGCGGAGGGTGCGGAAATAGAGCCGCCTATCAGCATAATGGAGGATATATCATACGAAATACGCCAAAGGCTGGAATGCTGTATGGAGCTGTACAGTATTGCATAATTTAAATCAAAGGAGAACAAAACTATGGAAATGAAAAGAAATGTCAAGGCAATCCTCAGAATTGAAAAGGATTCCGCTGTGGAAGAAATCGTGAACGATGTTCAGAACGAATATCTTGCAAAGGGAGTTACCAAAAACGAGTTTGCAAAGCGTGTGCTTGCAGGAGAGTTTGAGGATATTTTCGATGAAAATATCGAAGCCTTTATGAGAAAATCAAAGCTCAGACTTCTTGATGATGACCGCAGACAGGAAGTTGCAAGGGTTGAAATGACCGACTTCTGTGCAGAGGACATCTGCTACTTTATCAGCAATATCAAAAAGGTTATCGGCAATGTTTCCGATGAATATTCGGAGCTTTTCAATATGCTTGACCTTGCAGGCTTCAATTACAGTGCAGACGGCTTTATGCTCCCCAATCTTATGTACATTGATGATTTAAAGGTTCATTCCGAAAGCTGCTCTGATATATCCATAACGCTTGATGCCATAATCTCGGCAGCAAAACTCCACCCCAACACGGCAGGGACAAGCAAGGTGATTATTGCCTGCTATCCCGAAAGCGAGAATGTCAGACGGGTAATGCGTGACCGCTGCTTTATGACTGTGGGAAACAGTAACCTTATGCTGCTTATCGTTGATACCGACCGTATTGCAATAAGCGGATACAAGCCCTGCGAACATCCTGCATTTATGTAATATGGAGGAAACAAAGAAGCTCACTAAAGGTGAGATAGATGCGATAAACAAACTTATGGAACGGAAATCGGAGATAGTTTTAGAGCCGAGGAAAACAGGCTATCTGATTTATGAATCAAAAAGAAAACTGGTTTTCCGCACCGATAAGGAAGAAAATACAACTGAATAACGGCGTCCCGAATGAGAGGGACGGAACAGCGAATGAGAGCTAAGAAACAGATTTTGTATCTGTTTTTTGGCTCTCTTTTTTTGTTTATCAAAGCTGTTCGGTTCGGCAGAAAAGCAATTTGAAATGAAAAAAGAGTGCGTGAAAACCGAACGGCTTTAGATATATATTTTAACTTTTCAATTTTAAAGGAGGATTTGTGAGATGAATATCACAAAAGCAATCGACAGCATTCAGGCAAAGACAGCGGAGCTTGGAGCAAGGGCAATGCTTGCCGCAGCCAATGCAACAGGCAGAGCGATGAACACAAGGCTCGGCAAGGCGGCGCTTGTTGTTCCTATGGCAGTTTCCGCCTGCACCATTACCGCAAGTGCGGAGGGCGCAGATGCGCAGGGAATGATTGATGCCATTATGGGCGTTCTCGGTCCCGGTGTTATTGCCCTCGGCTCGCTTGTTGCCGTGGTCGGCGGTATTCAGACAGGTGTCGGCTTCAAGGACGATAACGCAGACGGTAAGACAAGAGGCTTTCAGACCCTTATCGGCGGTGCGATAATCGCAGCGGTAGGCGCTATTATTCCTGCTTCTCTTTCCATCGGTGGCTGATACAAAGAATCGGACAGAAGAAAAAGGCAGGGACAGGCTTGTAAAAGAATGTTCCTGCCGAATGTGAAAGGAGGAGCTTTATGGCAGAGCCGAGCTTTTTTGAAACCGCCTTTGAAGAAGCGCAGAATCTCTTGCAGACGGAAGCCGATGGCTTTGCTGCGGTATTGCAGACCATAGCAGGCTTTGATATTGTCAGTCAGGCAGGAACGGCTATCAGTGTTTTCGAGGGTGCGGGAACGGCGCTTTTAACGCTGTTTTTCTGTATGGAAGCCTTTACATACTGTGCGAATATCGACTTTAACGGCGGTATCGAGGGCGCTATCCGAGTTGCGATGAAGCTGGTGGTAAGCGCCTTGATAGTGCAGAACGTGGATAACGTGATAGGACTTGTTTCGGGACTGCTTCGGAGCGAAGTGGATTTTTCGGGAGCTTTTGCAGGAATAGGAGCATCATTCGGAAATGCAATGAATCAGGGTACGCCTCTTGAGGGCGGTTTATTGGATATAAACTATATCATTCTGACCTTGCTGTATGTAATCATCATAATTCTGATGTTTGTAATGTTCTCCCTTATCGTGGTATCGGTGCTGGGTACGGTATTTGAAACGGCAATACTTACGGCAATTTCTCCAGTGGCGCTTGCAACGCTTGTAAATTCTCAGGCACGTTCCACAGGCATTGCCTTCATAAAGAATTTTGCGGCGGTATCAATGCAGTGGGGAGTGCTTGCAATCTGTTTCAATGCGTATTCGC
>ERZ825525.2912-NODE-2912-length-10006-cov-6.010250_pt1 | contig 10006 bp, 11 predicted proteins | sample MGYA00519930_ERZ825525 | MGnify/ENA primary metagenome ERZ825525 (study PRJEB31778, sample SAMEA3449203) | human gut metagenome | biome: human gut; feature: human-associated habitat; material: faeces | place: United Kingdom | collected 2010/2012 ... | reverse complement strand
CAATCATCTGCTCAAGGATATGGTGGTGGAAAATGATGATGCGGCCACAAACCGTACCCGAAAAATTTTTGACGGTATCCACAGTGCCTGCTATGCCTTTGATTTAAGCGAGCCTATCTGGCTGGATTCCAATGTTGCGGAGTTTAAACGTCATTCCAAAGTCCGTTTCTATCAGGATAATTTTATTGACAGCATTGACTTTTCTTATATGGAAATTCAGGTGATTGAAGAAGACTAATACAAAAGACTATTCTTGCAATAATTTTTTTAATAAATACAGTTCCAATACACATTTATTTTTGTAAATGTGTATTGGAACTTTTTAGACTGTAACAAAAATATCTGTGTATCAGCGTTTTGTCTGATTCATCGACCGTGCCAGCTTCTCAACTGTTTCTTCTGGCAGTTCTGCCAAGTCTGCTACCGATTGAATGTCATTGCCAAATGCAAGCAGTTTTTTTGCAATCTGGATTTTGGTCTGTTCTTCTCCCTCACGCCGTCCTTCCGCGCGTCCCCGGTTTAAGATGTCTTTTGCTTCATAGTTTAATACTTTTCCGCCCATTTGCTGACTCACTCCCTTCGCTACTTTTTCGTACTTTGCCGCTAAATGCTCCATTACTTTGCGTGACATTGCAAGAATTACAACTTTCGGATACTCCGTTAAATCACCCATCTGGCAGGCAATTTCAAGCCGTTCACGGATTGCGGCATATTCTTCCTCCAGCTGTTTTAACTTTTTCTTATTTTCTTCGAGTTCTTTAAAATCCTTTTCATACACAAAGATATGAAACGGTATCAGAAAGAACAGTTTTTTTTCAAACAGTTCATGAATCGTATAGCGTTTTACTTTTAATACCGGCACGATATAGGATACCTTTCCGCCCGGAGTTAAGACTTTAACCGTCATTTCTTCAGGCGTATTTTTAGTATGTCTAAGCGACACGATTGCTGAATCCGGGAATTGTACTGTTAAAGTATTTGATGTAAGCGCCCTGTTTTCTAATGCAAGCTGTGTATCATACTCAAACATTCGCACAATCATGGTACCGTCCTCGGTACTCTGACATTCAATGTGATATCGTTTGCGCTGTGCTGTATTACAGCCGTCAGAGCCACCGTAAAGCTGATTTTTCTGTGGATGTGCTATTGGTGCTGTTTCACTACTGATAATTTCAAAACTGGAATCCGTAATCCGTTCCTGCTCACTACCGTCGGGCATTTTGATAAAATGCTCGTTTTGAAGCAGGAAGATTGTTTCTTTTCCGGTATAGTCTGTATGAAAAATTTCATTGACTACCGGAATCATTAATTCCGTACAATCAGTCAACAGTGTACGGAATACATCATCGTATGGTGTATTGTCCATGCAGTTATCCTTTCTTTAATTATAATAGATTATTTGGATTGGCGACAAGAGTTTGAATGGATTTTCTAAATATTTTTATGGATTTGTAATGAATCCAAAGAAAATGCATAGAAAAGTCTGATTGAAAATGTTGATAAATCTAAAGCGTAACTTAGATTGGAAATATAAATTACACTTTAAATTTCTTTTTTAGAATATATTCTATATATAGAATAACATAGCATGACAATATTTGCAATAGTAATCAAAAATTTTATATCAATATTTTGCATTAAACTTCTAAAACAAAAAGAGGATAGACAGTCCCAACGGCTATCTATCCTTAAAAATTCTTATTTTAAGCTGTTTCCGGCAAACTCTTAATTAACCGAAGTATCTCTTTAACAGACCTTCAAAAGCCTTTCCGTGTCTAGCCTCATCGCGTGCCATTTCATGCACGGTATCGTGGATAGCATCCAGATTTGCAGCCTTAGCGCGTTTTGCTAAATCAGTCTTACCGGCAGTTGCGCCGTTTTCAGCTTCAACTCTCATTTCAAGGTTCTTCTTTGTGCTGTCAGTTACAACTTCACCAAGCAGTTCTGCGAATTTTGCAGCGTGTTCAGCTTCTTCATAAGCAGCCTTTTCATAGTACATACCGATTTCAGGATAGCCTTCTCTGTGAGCAACTCTTGCCATAGCAAGGTACATGCCGACTTCTGAACATTCACCTTCAAAGTTTGCTCTTAAATCAGCTAAGATGTCTTCGCTGACACCCTGTGCAACACCGACAACGTGTTCGGCAGCCCATGTCTTTTCGCCGGACTGGACAACAAACTTGTCAGCGCCTGCATGACAGACCGGACATTCAGCCGGTGCAGCTTCTCCTTCATAAACGTAACCACAAATAGAACATACAAATTTCATAGCTTTAATCTCCTTTGCTTTTTTATTTTTAAAATAGTAATCATTATTGTTTTGCTGTGACTATAATATATCATGCGCCAAGTCATTTGTCAATAGAAAATAATAATAATTCCTATTTTTAATTCCTGCTTATAGTATGCCCGGTTTTTCGGGACATCATTAAAGCTTATTTGATATTTTATCAAAAATTTTAAAAGCGTTTACTGCTCGTTTTTATGTGCGCAGGAAGGGCATTTTCCGTAAAAGAAAGTGACGTTGCCCTCAATCTGTCCGTCGAAATTGCTGGCGGCGGCAGTACAGAACTGTCTGCTTTCTTCTGAACCGTCAAAATCCAAATCAATTACTGCACCACATTCTGTACATTGAAAATGATAATGCGGCATGACATTTCCGTCAAAGTGGACAGAGCCGTCTTCACAAGGAACTTTGACTGCCTGACCGTTATCAACCAGAAAAGAAAGATTGCGGTAAACTGTTCCAAGGCTGATATTCGGAAAAGCCTTTAAAACATGTTCATATACAACCTCAGCAGTCGGGTGGTCCTTGCGGGACATTAAAAAATTCTTAATCGCCTCACGCTGTCTGCTATATTTAACCGTAGCCATAAATCCTCCTTGTTTTACAAAATTCTAGTAACTATTCCTATTATTAGTCTAGTGCATTTTTACGGGAAAGTCAAGTGACATTTGAACAGGAAAAAACGACAGTTCACGGATTATGTGTTGTTTTTTGGCAAGGCTGCGATATATTTAAGAAAATAAAAGAGAGTGTATCAGACACTTTATCAAAGAAATGGGGCGAGGGTAATGAAAAAAGAAATGATAAAGCGGGCAGGTGCGGGCATATTATCCGGGGTAATTTTAGCAGCGGCATTATCGGGTGTAACACCGTACAAAATCAAACCGAACACCAAACAGAGCAAAAAACAGAACAAGAAGTGTCACAGGCGGCGCAGGGAGAAAATCAGGTTTCCGGCATCGAATTCAGACTGCAATATCCGCAGGCAATGTGGCAGGGATTGAATCTGACATATGCCGATTATGGAAATGAGGAAGAATTTGAAAGAAAATTTCATAATGCGGTGCAGAAAATTACCGGGCTGACAGGAAATGCGGACTGGTATACAAAATACAATCCGAAGGCGGTTTATATCCGTGTTCTTATAAAAATAGCGGATATGAGTTACCGGAGCATAGGTGGACAATGTGATTTGCCGATAGTGGATGCGGCGGACGGGCTGTTTACGACCGTTTATATGGATAAAGATATGCAGGAGGCAGGTCAGCCGACCCTTGAACATGAACTGACACATATGATATGCGGCGAAACATTTTCAAACAGCCTTATGGACGGACTGGCAGAATACTGTGAACGGCAGGTTACGGGAAAAAGCAACAGCACTTTCAGCGTATATCCGGCAGATGATTTGTTAAAGGTTATAGAAAAGTATAACGCGGCAGAGGAGGAAGCGGGTGTGACAGGAAAGATTTCCCTAGAGGAAATCATGGACAAAATCGGAGCAGGCGAGAAAGAATATCCGTATAAAGATGTGAGTAAAGAGGCAAATCATCTGTGGTACATTTACAGTGAGTCTTTTGTGACGTGGCTCATAAACACATACGGTATGGAAAAAGTTATGGATTTATACAATAACGGACAATCCGAAGAAGATTATGAAAAACTTGAGACAGGCGGTTATGCGGCGGTGAAGGAAAAATGGAAAACGTATCTTTCAGAGTATGAGCAGCAAAATAGCACAGAGGATATTTTAGCGGAGCAGGAAGTCATTGCACAGCAGATAAAGGAAATCAAACTGCGTTGACGGCAAAGCTGTTTAAACCGTCAAAAATAAAATTTAAAATAAAAACAGAGTGTGATAAAAGCGGCAGTTGTGCCAACCTATCATCACACTCTGTTTTATATAGCTTTATAAAATTACTTGGAATTTGCCGTAATCAGTTCCATGATTTTGCCGATAGCGTCATTCTGCTCGCTTAAAGCCATGTTATTGACATAAGTCATGCGCTTCTGATACAGGTCGCGCACGGCCGCAAGCAGTGTTTCCGGTGTAATGTCTTCTTCCATTAAAACAGCGGAATAGCCGTGTTTTTTAAAGGAGTTGGCATTTAAAATCTGGTCGCCGCGGCTTGCATTAGCAGAAAGCGGAATCAGAAGATTAGGCTTCTTGAGAGCAAGCAGTTCGCATATGGCATTGGCACCCGCACGTGAGATAACGATAGAACTGATTGCGAAAAGGTCGCGCATCTGCTCGCTTATGTACTCGAACTGGACATAGCCGGGAGTTCCATTGAGTGATTCGTCCATCTTGCCTTTTCCACACAGGTGAACAACCTGAAAATCCTTAAGAAGCTCAGGTAAAATGCTTCTTACAGCCTCATTTACATGGACAGCGCCAGTACTTCCGCCGACAACAAGAATAATAGGTTTGTCAGTTGTGAAGTTGCAAAGGTCAAGTCCGGCAGCTTTGTTGCCAAGCAAAAGCTCCTGTCTGATAGGAGAACCTGTAAGAACAGCTTTTCCTTCAGGAAGATACTTGAGAGTTTCTGGGAAATTGCAACATATCTTAGTTGCTTTTCTCATAGCAATCTTGTTGGCAAGTCCTGGTGTCATATCGGATTCGTGGATAATCACTGGAATATGACGGCTTCCAGCGGCAAGAACAACAGGTACAGACACGAAGCCTCCCTTAGAAAATACGATATCAGGTTTGATTTTTTTCATAAGTCTCTTAGCCTGAAAAAGTCCATGAAGCACACGGAATGGATCAGACAGATTCTTAAGACTTCTGTATCTTCTTAATTTACCGGATGAAATACCATAATAAGGAATTCCAAGATCTTCAATAAGAGTTTTCTCAATACCGGTATAAGAGCCGATATAGAAAACTTCATAGCCGGCTTCCTTAAGGCTTGGAAGCAGGGCAATATTAGGTGTAACATGTCCGGCAGTACCACCACCGGTAAGTACTATTTTTTTCATAGGTCATTCTCCTGAAAATATAATAAAATGTCCGATTTGTTCAAATGTATCATTACATTTTATGGGCAAATCTTTCCTTAAAGCTGCAATGCATACAGAGCGGTTCGACCGCAGTCTTTTTCTTGAATCCCTCCATAAATGCGATGCTTCGTGGGCATGAAAGGATTTCCTCAAGTGTTGAATCAAGAATATTGCCAAGAGCCATCACTCCATTACCGTCAAGACAGCACGGAACGACAGTGCCGTCACACAGAATAGCCATATGCTGGCGGAGTCCCTGACAGAATCCGCGCTCATTGCAATAAGTGCTGTTCACATCAGGCCATTCAAACGGAGACTGAACATTTATATAAAGATGTCTCTTGATTGTGCAGTTCTTCTCACCAAACAGAAATGGCTCTTTCTTAGTATTCCAGAGTCTTAGTGAAATCTCAGTGTCAGTCTTATCAAGAAGCGTTTCGCAGGATTCAAAAAGATTATGAATGTAAGAATCCATGTCAATGCAGTCGTTATCGTCAGCACTGTGAAGCGACACATTAATCTGATGCACAGGATACTCCAGTAAAACAGGAAGCTTCTCTTTAATAAGAGTGGCATTGGTAGTAAGATTTACTGTCATATCAGCGTCCTGACATATCTTAAGAATTTCACCAAGCTGTGGATGCAGAAGCGGCTCACCTTTAACATGAAGATAAATGTAATTAGTATAATGTCCGATTCTTTCAATCACTGTGCGGAATTCGTCCACACTCATAAAATGTGGTTTTCTCAGAGTTTCCTGACAGAAAGAACAGTGCAGGTTGCAGCTGCTTGTTATCTCGACATAAACTCTTTTAAATCGCGCGACACTATTCATTATCTTTCTTATATTCCTTTAAGGCTTTAGCAAGCTGGTCAGGACATGATGTGTCCTTATAGCCACATTTGATACCGTCCATTCTTTTGATAGCTTCGTCAATGTCCATGCCCTCGATAAGAGCAGCAACGCCCTGAGTATTGCCAGCACATCCGCCAGTGAAATGCACATTAACAACCTTTCCATCAACAACATCAAAATCTATTGCACGTGAACATACGCCTGAAGTCTTAAATTTCATAAAAATCTCCTTACTTATCTTTCTTGCATTATTAGTTATTCGGTATATGTATTGTTGTGAGAAATTGACAGATTAGCGCAGAGTGCTTTGGAGTCGCCGGCACTTAGCGTGCTATGCGATAATCTGTCAATTTCTCACAATGTTAGTACATATACCTAATAACAGTATAACACTTTTACATGATATGAAAAAGCATAAGTTGTTTTATTGCAAATGTTCAATTATAATGTATGCAGTTTGAAATGGATATATTAAGGAGGCTAAAATCCTCTCCTCGCCAAGGGGCTCGGATTTTGCTTCGCAAAACAAGGAGGATTTATGATAGGCATTATTGGCGCAATGGACGAAGAAGTAGAACAGCTTGTTGAGGTAATGGAGATTACCCGCGAGGAAACTAAGGCATGCATGACATTTAAAGCAGGAAAGCTTGCCGGGAAAGATGTTGTTATTGTAAGAAGCGGAATTGGTAAGGTTAATGCAGCGGCATGCACACAAATTCTTGTCGATGACTTCAAAGCAGACTACATTATTAATACAGGAATTGCTGGTTCACTTAAGGCAGAGATTGATATTGCAGATGTTGTTATTTCATCAGATGTTCTTCATCATGACATGGATGCGACAGGATTTGGATATCCTTTAGGACAGATTCCAAGAATGGATACACTTTCATTTGCAGCAGACGAAAGACTTATTAAACTTGCTGGCGAGGCTTGTAAAAATGTAGTTCCGGAAATCGGAGTTCATGTCGGCAGAGTTGTAAGCGGCGACCAGTTCATATCAGACAAGGCTGTTAAGGAGAGAATCAGCAGCAATTTCGATGGCTTCTGTACAGAGATGGAGGGAGCAGCGATAGCACAGGTTTCTTACCTTAATAAAGTTCCATTTGTAATATTAAGAACCATATCAGATAAGGCTGATGACAGTGCAACAATGGATTACCCGGCATTTGAAAAGCTCGCAATTGCTAACAATGTCAAGGTTATGAAGGAACTTGTTGCAAATATTTAATCAGACGGTGGTTCGACAATATCTGCTTTAATTAAGATGTATAATGCGGTAGTATTCAATGTCATTTGGGAGGTTTGTATGCAGACTGTATTAATAGCAATCAGAAATTATGCAGATGATGACAGCGGAAATGTCGATATACATAGCAGGCTGACTGTAAAACCATTTAAGAAAATGAAAAGTGCAGGACGACTTTTTTTACTAAAAAATGTAGACAGGGAACTTGTGAAACTAAATAAACAGTACAGGGAAATTATTAAAAATGTACGATAATTATGCAAAAATGTGCAGAAACGGAGGATTATTATGAAGATACTTATGTTGGAAACTATGACATACGGGGATGATATTTCGCTTGAGCAGTTTAACAGGCTTGGCGAGGTTGTGACATACAGCTTAAGTTCTTATGAGGAAGCTGTTGCAAGAATGAAAGAGCATAATCCTGATGTCGTTATTATTAATAAAACTAACATGAACGCAGAGTGCATGGCAGCTGCGCCTAATCTTAAGATGGTGGCAGAGGCAGCTACAGGCTACAACAATATTGATACAGAATATGCCAAAGCGCATGGAATAAGGGTTGCCAATGTTGCTGGATATTCAACACAGTCAGTTATACAGCACACATTTGCACTTGCATTTTATCTTATCGAGAAGATGAGATATTATGATGACTTCGTAAAGAGCGGTGAGTATGCCGAGTGGCCTTGCTTCTCACATTTTGCAAATGTGTTCCATGAACTTGCAGGAAAGACATGGGGAATTGTCGGACTTGGCAATATAGGAAGAGGCGTTGCCAAGATTGCGGCAGACTTTGGCTGTAATGTAATATACTATTCAGCAAGCGGTCACAGCTATGATGTGCCATACGAAAGATATGAGCTTGATGAATTTTTGAAGAAATCGGACATCGTGTCAATTCATGCACCGCTTAACAAATATACAGAAAATCTGTTTAATTATGAGACACTTAAGAAGATGAAGAGCAGCGCAGTTCTTCTGAATCTTGGACGTGGCCCGATTGTTAATGACGCAGACCTTGTAAAAGCGCTTAACGAAGGCGTGATTGCAGCGGCAGGACTTGATGTAATAACCACTGAGCCAGTTGCTAAGGACAATCCTCTTCTTACAATTAAGGACAGCAACAAGCTTATCGTTACCCCTCATGTTGCATGGGCGACATACGAGGCGAGAACCCGCCTGATGGACGAGATATATCTTAATATCAAGGCATATATGGACGGGGAAGAGCGAAATGTTATTGTATAATGTATGGTAATAAATATATATGAGATGGATGCGGATTCCGGTTGGAGTCCGCATTTTCACTATAATTAGATGTTAAAAAGAAGAATGTTTTTTAAAACGCAATATATCAAATTAAATTGATATTCTTCGCACGAAATTGATATATTGCGGATGAAAGTTGATATTCTTCGCGCAAAAAGTCAATGTATTTCTAATCTTCCTCAATAACCTCAATTTCCATATAAGCAAATTCGATATCTTCAACAAAGTTATCTTTAGTGAAGCGTACTTTCGAGTGGCGCTGGAATTCTGAAACATTGGAATCGAGCCAGATTGGCTCGGCAAGGTCGAATTCATAGCATGCGTCATGAATAGCAGCGAATATTTTGCGGGTTCTGTTTAAATCAGAATCCGCATTTTTAATTACAGTGTCTTTGATAAGATGCCCTCTGTCGTCAAAGAGTTTACACCACATTCTAAACATATCAGAAATCCTCACTATCTATCAGTATTGTGAATGGGCCGTCGTTTTCAAGGCTGACCTTCATATCAGCACCGAATCTGCCGGTTTCAACTTTAGGAACACGTTCACGGCACATTACCACAAATTTTTCATAAAGGGCGTTAGCCATATCAGGTGCGCCGGCATTGGTAAAGCTTGGGCGGTTGCCTTTGCGGCAGTCCGCATAAAGTGTAAACTGGCTTACAATAAGCAGCTCGCCACCGACATCTGCCAGTGACAGATTGGTTTTTCCATTCTCGTCTTCAAAAATACGCATTTTGCATATCTTGTCTACATATTTTGGAAGCATTTCTTCTGTATCGTCCTGACCAGCCCCGAAAAGAATCAGAAGCCCATGTCCGATATTTCCAACAACTTCGCCATCTATCTTAACATTTGCATGATTAACACGCTGTATTACGAATCTCATATTAAACTCCATTCCTGCGCTGTTTTTAAGCGCCTTATGTGAATAATTGAATATTATACGCTTAGTGGAAATGTGTCAACTTGTTAAGGAACATTATTATTATATGAGTTTTATCTTCTGTCTGCCGATTTAGCCGCCGTTTCCTATAAAATTTAAAAATAAGTTAACTTTATAGGTGGAATTTGAGAAAAATAGGTGTATTTTAAAAAAATCATTGTGAAAATGCAGAAAAAGACCTATAAGATGACTTCAAAAACAGAATTTATAGGAACATTTTGCTGTGTAGACAGCTTAAATGATAGAAAATGGCTGAAATGTTCCTATAAGAAAATAAAAAATGCGACTACTGATAGGTATCATGTTGCAATCAATAATTGACAGGTGATACAATCTAAGCAACAGCAACAGCAACAGCAACAGCAACAGCAACAGCAACAGCAACAGCAACA
>ERZ825525.2910-NODE-2910-length-10014-cov-4.440807_pt1 | contig 10014 bp, 8 predicted proteins | sample MGYA00519930_ERZ825525 | MGnify/ENA primary metagenome ERZ825525 (study PRJEB31778, sample SAMEA3449203) | human gut metagenome | biome: human gut; feature: human-associated habitat; material: faeces | place: United Kingdom | collected 2010/2012 ... | reverse complement strand
CCCGAGTTGATGCCCAGTGCCAGCGCACCGACCATGGTAAAGTTGCGGCTGTTGGCAAAGATGACCATGCTCATGATGAGCAGCTGCACCATCATAGGCGTGCCGCGGATGATAGTGGTGTACACCTGACACACCGCGTTGAAGAAGCCCAGCACCGGGTTCATGCGGCCGGTGCGCTGCTGGTCGTGGGCCACACGCACCAGCGCCACTACGCTGCCCAGCGCGACGCCCATCGCCAGCGCGATGGCTGTGACCAGCAGGGTGGTGCCCACGCCGTTGATGTACTGGAGCCAGCGGTCCTTCAGGATGAATGCCTGATAAAACTTAAAGAAAATGTTCTGCCCGAAGCTGAGCGGCGTCCCGCTGTTGAGAAGCTCTTTCAGCAGCTCGTATTGTGCGGCCATTCGCATCCTCACCTTTCTTTTTGTAAAAATTTTGTAACCGGTGGATTTCAAAAAAGGGGAGGAGCCTTTTCAGGCCGCCTCCCCCTGACGCGGAAAGAAACGCGCTGATTATTCAGCGGTGATGTACTTGTCCACGATGGACTGCAGGGTGCCGTCTGCCTTCAGCTCTTCCAGAGCAGCGTTGACAGCGTCTTCCAGAGCGGTGTTGCCCTTGGCCATGCCGATGGCGTAGTCCTCCTCGGCGTAGCTGGTGTCCAGAAGGACCAGACCGGGGTTGGCAGCGACGAACTCCTTGGCGGGGGCATTGTCGATGACGACAGCGTCCACCTGACCGTTGTTCAGAGCCTGCACAGCGGTCAGACCATCGTCGTAAGCCACGACTGCATCGTCGCCGAAGTCATCGGAGCAGTAGATGTAACCAGTGGTGCCGCGCTGGGTGCCGATCATCTTGCCGGCCAGATCGTCGGGAGAAGCGATGTCAGAACCCTCGGGCACGATGATGGACTGGATGCCGGTAGCGTAGCTGTCGGAGAAGTCCATGACGTTCTTGCGCTCGTCGGTGACGGTGACGCCAGCCATGGCGATGTCGGCCTTGCCCTGCTGGACGCTCAGAAGAGCAGCGTCAAAGTCCATGTCGTCGATCTGCAGCTCGAGGCCCAGCTTGTCGGCGATGGCCTGAGCGGTATCGATATCAATGCCCTCAAATGCGCCTGCATCGGTGGTCATCTCGTACGGAGGGAAGGCGGCGTTGGTGGCCATGGTCAGCTTGCCAGCCTCAACGGTGGTCAGCTCAGCAGCGGCAGCGCTGGTGGAAGCAGCCTCGGAAGAAGCAGCCACAGAGCTTGCAGCGGAAGAAGCGGTGGAGGCAGAGCCGCCGCAGGCGGTCAGAGCCAGAGCAGCAATGGTCAGGCCGGAAGCAGCGAGAAAGCTGCGGCGAGAGATCTTTTTCATATTCAAACACTCCTCTTTATGTGCATATCATTTGCAGTTCTCTGCTGCGATGCGATTCATCGAAAAATCAGAGAGCGTGTTTAGTATAGGTTGTACAATTTGAAAAGTCAAGTGTTGTGCAAAAATTCCATCAAATTGAAACCGAATTGCAAACAATTATGCAGAATAAAGCCGAAGAACGATGTATATATGCAGAAAGCAAGCCGCCCGGGAGCCTCTCCCCTTGGGAGAGGTGTCACCGAAGGTGACGGAGAGGGCAAGGACGCTGACGAGGAAGCGCAGGCACGGCGATAGCATCGCTTTGACAAAGGGGCTGCTTATCGCTGCATGACGGCTCTGTTGCAGCTGGCTTGCCCTCTCAGGCGCTTCGCGCCAGCTCTCCCAAGGGGAGAGCCTTAACGAGAGCCATCACAGGCTCCGCGCCAGCTCCTCCCTGCTCCGCTTGGGCACACAGTAGTTGCGGTCCTCGTCCAGATAATATTTGATGCCCGTCTCTTCGGTCATGGGCACGACCTTGGCGGTGTGGGCGGGGTAGCCAAGCGCCACCATGAAGGCCAGCTTGTCCGGCTCGGCGATGCCCAACAGCTCGCTCAGGGCAGGCTTGTTGATGGCACCCATGATGCAGCTGCCCACGCCCTTGTCCCACGCGGCAAGGGTGATGTTGGCCAGCGCGATGCCGGTGTCGGTGTTGAGGTCGCCGGGAATGGCGCTGTCCTGCACGACGGCCAGATACATCACCGGCTGCTCGTCGGCTTTGGGCGTGCCCTGCTCCGGCGGCAGATAACCGGCCCACTTGACCAGCGGATGGACTTTCGCCACCATTTCAGGGCTTTGCACCACCACCAGCTTCACGGCCTGACGGTTCGCGCCGCAGGACGAAAGGCGCAAAGCCTCGACCATATCCTCCACCACATCCTGCGGCACCGGCTTCTGGGCGAAGCGGCGGTAGGTGCGGCGGGCGGCAAGCGTTTCCATAATAGACATCAGCGGACACTCCTTTACTATATAAGTACAGCCTGATTATAGCATAGGAGCAGACGCAGTGCAAGGAATTTGGATGCGGCAGAAAACACGGGAAAGACCTGTCTGAGGAATGAAGAAATGAGAGAAAAATCCATAAACCGGAGATAAAAAATGATGATATAATGTTAATGAATGCTAACATACTGGAAAAATATTGACAAAAAGCAGGAGATGGCCTATCATTAGTTATAGCAAACTAACCGTCTTTTGCGGAGACGCGCAAAGGAAAACAAGAAGAAACAAAACAGTTTATGAGGTGCAAGAAAATGACTAACATGACTCGTCGTAATTTCCTGAAGAGCGCTGGTGTGATGGCTCTGGCCGTGGCAGCAGCGGGTGTTCTCTCCGGCTGCGATAGCAGCAAAAACCCTGTAATGGCAGATGTTGAAGTCCAGTACTGGTATGAAAGCCTTATTTTGGGTCAGAAGCAGGTTGACGACGGCTCGTATACGGAAACCGTTAGTGTCGTCAAGGGCGGCACGGTCAAAAAGGAGCAGATCGACGAGACCCTGAAAAAAATTCGGGTGAACAATAGCTTTAAGCTGGCAGATGAAACGCTGACAGAGTTTGACGTTGACTGGACGGCACAAAAGCCTGTTGCGAAAATTAAGATGGTCACTGCATAATTGAAACTGCGCGACAAAACGCATTTTTGAACAAAAAAACACCCGCAGCACGTTTCCATATCATGGGGAAACAGCGCTGCGGGTGCTTTTTGTTGTTACAGCTTATTTGCTCTTCCACCTATGCCCCTTCGGCATGGGCAGGCCCAGAACCAGCGCGATGCCCACGGCCAGTGCGACGGCGACCTTGAAGGTGGAGATGCCGTTGGCCAGCGAGCGGGCGTTTTCGCCTTGGATGAAGTAGTAGGCCGTGTAGTAGATGCCTGCGCCGGGCACGAGGGGGAAGATGCCGGTGAGCAGAAAGACCGTTACCGGCGTTTTGAGCAGGATGGCGAAGAGCCGGGACACCAGCGTCAGCGGGATGACCGCGATGAGGGAAGCCGCCGCGGCATCGGCTCCGTATAAGACCGCCAGCTCATAGACGAACCAGCCCGCTGCGCCCACCAGTGCGCAGCAGGGGAGGGTGCGCCGGGGGCAGGCGAAGAGGATGGCGAAGCTCAGCGTCCCCGCCCCGGCCAGAAAGAACTGGGCCGCCAACTGGCCGATCTGGGCATTTGCCAGCGTCATCATACCACCGTCACCCCCGTCAGGATCGAAGTAAGGCTCAGCACGAGACCGGTGCCGATGGCGATGCTGGCTGCGATCAGCAGGGCGTCGATCATCCGGATGGTCCCCGAGAGGTAGTCGCCCTGCACGAAGTCCCGGATGCCCATGGTAAAGGCGATGCCGGGGGTCAGGATCATCAGGGTGCCGATGATGGCATGGCTGGACTCGATGCCCAGCAGGGAGCACCCGACGATGCAGACCAGCGTGATAAGGGCCGCCGCCGAGATCTTGCGGAAGCCGCTGGATAACCCCTTTTTCTCGCAGAGCAGCAGATAGCCGCTGACGAGGAAGCCGGCCACAGCCGCCGCCAGCGCCGAGCGCACCGTGCCGCCGAAGATGAGGGCGAAGCAGGCTGCGCCGCTCATCCCGGCCAGAAGCTGGGTCCGGCCCTTGGGGAAGGGGATGCGCCGGGCCTCGGCCAGACGGCACTCGGCCTCGTCCAGCGTGACGCCCCCGGCGGCGATCTGACGGGAAAGGGCGTTCACCGCCACCACCCGGCCCAAGTGAGTCGTCCGCACCGGCACATTCCGCACCTCGGCGATCTCCGCCGTGCCTGCGCTGGCGAAGATGCCGTTGGTCAGCACATAGACGTGGAACTCCCGCAGATGGAAGCTGCGGGCCATGATCTCCATCGTCTGCTCCACCCGAAAGACCTCCGCTCCGTTTTCCAGCAGCGTCTCGCCTGCCGCCATGATGAAATCCATGATGCGGCGGCGCTGCTCGTCGGTGGGGTATAACTCTCTGCTGTCCATTCCGGCCCTCCTTGTCCTGCCTGTCAGAGGCGGACCTGTTCTCTCCTGCTATACTTTATCACAATTCTCGGAGCTTGCAAAGGCGTCTTTTCACATTTTCGCACAACTTCCGTCCTTGCCGTCGGGGGCGCAGTGTGTTACACTGATACTGACTATGAAAATGTCGAAAACGACAGGAGGAAAATGACTGTGAAGCAGAGTCTGAGTTTCGCGCGCCGTCTGGCGGCGCTGGTGCTGGCAGCGGCGATGCTGTGTGTGGCTGTCCCGGCGGTGTTTGCCGAGGATGCCGCGCCCGGGGCCACCACCATCGGCGGCGCAAACACCACCCTCGTCCCCGGGGAAGAAGAAAATTGTCTGAGCTGGCTCTTCGGCTCCAAAGATAAGATCACCATGCCCTATCTGAACATCAAGGGCAAGGGCCTGCGCAGGAACGTGACCCTCGACCTCGTGGACTGCCTCGTGGGCATCACCTACACCGAGCTTGGCTCCATCGGCAGCTATGTCAGCGCCAGCGCGGCGCAGGAGGCGTGGAAAGCGCAGGCCGTGGCCATCCACTCCTACCTCGAGTACCACAAGCAGTACGGCTCTTCGGCCAACGCCCTTATCTACACCCCGGTGGAGGACATCCCCGCCTCGGCCCGCTCGGCCATTCGTAAGGCGGTGGAGTCGGTGAAGGATGAGGTGCTGACCTACAACGGCAGCGTCATCGATGCCGTCTGGTCGGCCAGCGCGGGCTATAACACCCAGACCGGCGTTTACGGCACCTGTTCCAGCCTCGATGCGTGGGGTTCGGATGTGCCCTATCTCAAGAGCGTCGAAAGCCCCTACGAGCGCCAGTACCACGAAAAGCTCCGCCGCGTCATCGGCAAGGACTACGACTACACCGAGTACAAGGACAGCCGCACCGGTGAGCCTTACCAGAGCGCCGATACCACCCACAAAGACCTCGGCGGCTTCGTCCAGTACAACACGCTGGTGTCCAACGGCCGCAGCTACCGCTACATCAACCAGTTCGTGTCCTCCCGCTACTGCTTCGATTTCAGCGCAGATGCTGCGGGCGTGCCCTGCATGAACTACTATGGCTTCGGCCACGGCGTAGGCATGAGCCAGTGCGGTGCGGTGGGCTATGCCGCCGAGGAGGGGATGGGCTACCGCGACATCCTCAAGCACTACTACTCCGGCGTTTCCATCCGGACGGTGGGCAGCGGCAGCTCTTCCGGCGGCGGACTGTTCAGCTGGCTGCGCCGCCTGCTCGGGATGTAAAAAACGAAAGGAATTGCGCAAAATACTTCTCAAATGAGGCGCGATTTGGTATACTGTACACGTTTGTACCCGAGAAACGGCTCTTTTGCGCTTCACGTCCCGAAATCGCTGGGACGATACGATAAATGATATTAGGTGGAGAGAACGGAATGCAGTTGGAGAAGGAAAAGAAAGAAAAGCAGGAGCGGGAGCGCTGCCGTGCACTGGCGCAGCGCATCGCGGAGGAGGCGGCTGCCGCCTCGGCGGCCCTGCTGGGAGAGCAGAGCCTTCTGCTGACCAAGGCGCTGCGCCGGGCAGGCGTAGCGGCAGAGGCGTGGGCGGAAGGCTCAGAGGCAGAGCTTCTGGTCGTGGTGGACCCGGCCTATGAGACGCTGCCGGAGAAGCTGCCCGCCCGGGTGCTGCTGGTGAGCAGCGAGAGCACCGTCATGGCGGGCTGGGCCGAGCAGCTGGCGCAGAGAGGATATTTCCGCGACTTCGGCTGGCGCAGCAAGGGCCGCGCCCAGCAGTCCGCCCTCTTCTGCGCCTCCCAGCCCACCGGGTATAAGATGGTGCGGGGCTATGAGCTGGAAATGGACATCCTGCGCGACCGGATGGTGCGCGCCGAGCGCACCTGCGGCGAGGAAGCCGAACTGATCGCCCGGCTGCGCAGCGACCTTTCCCTCAGCCGCAGCCACGAGCAGCAGCTGGAAAAGACGCTGGCCGAAGTGACCGGTTCGACCTTCTGGAAGATGACATGGCCCATGCGCTACGCCGTCAGCAAGAGCCGCCAGCTCTGGCACACTCTGCCCCTCTTCGTCCTGCTGCGGGAGCTGCGCCGGGGCGGGATCGAGGGCGTGCGGGAGCAGGCCCGTGCCCGCCGCGAGTATGCCGCCCTCTTCCCGGGCAGGGTCATGCGCGCGGACCGCTTCGCCTCGGCGGAGCTGCTGGTGCATCAGGCGGAAGATCAGCCCGCAGGCCCCAAGATCAGCATCGTGGTGCCCCTGTACAACACCCCGCTGGACTTCCTCGAGGAGCTGCTGGACTCGGTCGTGAACCAGACCTACCGGAACTGGGAGCTTTGCTGTGTGGACGCCGGCACCGCCCCGGGCGTGGGGGAGATGGTCCGGCAGCGTGCCGCCGCAGACCCCCGCATCCGCTACCAGAAGCTGGAAAAGAACGAGCTGATCCCCGGCAACACCAATAAGGGCATCGAGATGGCCACCGGCGACTTCATCGCCCTGCTGGATCACGACGACATCCTCCACCCCTGCGCCCTCTGGTATGCCGCCAAGGCCATCGCCGAGCAGGGGGCCGACTTCGTCTACACCGACGAGGCGACCTTCGAGGGAAAGGTGGAGAATGTGGTGCTCTACCATTTCAAGCCCGATTTCATGCTGGACAACCTCCGCTCCAACAACTATATCTGCCACCTGACCCTCTTCAGCCGTCGGCTGATGGACGCCGCAGGCGGCCCCGAGCGGATGGAGTACAACGGCAGTCAGGACTACGAGCTGTTCCTCCGCCTGACGGAAAAGGCGAGGAAGATCGTCCACATCCCCCATGCCCTCTATTACTGGCGCTCCAGCCCCGGCAGCACGGCCAGCGACATCTCCGCCAAGACCTACTGCATCGACGCGGGCATCGCGGCCCTCAAGGCCCATTATGCCCGCTGCGGCGTGGCCGTGGACGATGTCTCCCTCATCCCGGGTACGCCGGGCTATTACAAGACCGACTACACCATCGCCCATCCGGGCCGGGTGAGCATCCTCATCCCCACCTGCGATCACATCCACGATCTGGAGACCTGTGTGGAGTCCATTTATGCCCGCACGACCTATCCGGATCTTGAGATCATCCTCATCGAAAACAACAGCAAGGCCCCCGAGACCTTCCGGGCCTACGAGCGGATGCAGAAAGAACACCCCGACACCCTCAAGGTCGTCACGTGGGAGGGCAAGGGCTTCAATTACAGCGCCCTGAACAACTTCGGCGAGAAGTTCGCCACCGGCGAATATCTGCTGCTCCTCAACAACGACACTGAGGTCATCACGGCCGCATGGCTGGAAGAGATGGTCATGTACGCCCAGCAGAAGCGGGTGGGCTGCGTGGGCGCAAAGCTGCTCTACCCGGACGATACCATCCAGCACGCCGGCGTCGGCTTCGGCATCGGCGGCGTGGCGGGCCATCTGCACAAGTATTATCCCGCCAGCTCCGACGGCTATATGGGACGGCTGAACTATGTACAGGATGTCTACGCCGACACGGCCGCCTGCCTGCTCATCCGCAAGGAGATCTACGACGAGGTGGGCGGTCTGGATGAGAGCTATGCCGTGGCCTTCAACGATGTGGACTTCTGCGTCCGCGTTCGTCAGGCAGGCTACACCAATGTCTTCACTCCCTTCGCCCAGCTCTACCACTACGAGAGCAAGAGCCGCGGCGTGGAGGACAATCCCGAAAAGCAGAAGCGCTTTCAGGGTGAGGTGCTGCGTTTTCAGGCCCGCTGGGGCGACCTGCTGGCTGCAGGCGACCCCTGCACCAACCCCAACTTCGACATCCAGCGCGAGGATTTCAGTCTGAAGATCCTGCCGCTGGAATAAACAAAAGAGGAACAACCTTTCCGTCTCGCTTCGCTCGCCAGTTTCCCTACCAAGGAGCCTTTGGCATGGCGGAAAGGTCTGAGCCATAAAACAAGGAGCATAAAACTTGGAACTCTCTGCTTGCATCGTTGTTTATAACGGCTGCGACGAAGCCCTCCGGGCGGCGCAGACGGTGCTGCAATACACCCGCCGCCACCCGCTGACCCTCTATCTGGTGGACAACGCCAGCCCCGACGGCAGCGGTGCACGGCTGGAAGCCGCTGTCCGGAGCGGCGCTCTGAGTACCCTGCCGGGCCAGCGGGTGGAGGTGCGCTGCCGGAAGGAGAACGGCGGCTTCGGCACCGGCCACAACACCATCCTGCCCGAGCTGACGAGCGATTATCACTTCATCCTGAACCCCGACATCCAGCTCACCGCCGACACCCTCAGCGATCTGGCCGACTGGATGGCCGCCCACCCGGATGCTGTGATGGCCCGGCCGGGGCTGTGCTTCCCGGACGGCCGCACCCAGCATCTGCCCCTGCGGCGCTGCGCCCTCCGGCCGATGGTCTACCGCCAGCTGCCGTTCCTGAAATTCTGGGAGAAATATAACCGCGCCTATCTCATGGAAGGGGAGGACCTGTCAGCCCCCGTGGAGATCGAGTTCTGCACCGGCAGCTTCTCGGCGGTGCGGACGGCAGAGTTCAAGGCCGTGGGCGGCTTTGATGAGCATTACTTCATGTATGTGGAGGATGCGGACCTGACCCAGAAGATGCGCACCAAGGGAAAGGCTTATCTCGTGCCCCAGTACACTGCCATCCATGCGTGGCATCGTGCAGCCCACCGCAGCCTCAGGCCCTTTCTGTGGCAGACCGGGAGCCTGCTGCGGTATTTCTGTAAATGGGGGTTCAAGTTCTGAGTCTCTGCCGCTGCGAAACAAGAGAGCGCCCGCCACAAAATTTTTGAGGCGGGCGCTCTTTCCTTGCTTTTTTTTCGATTTGATAGTAAAATAAGGTGTAATACTATCGCAAGCCTGCACGGTGAGCAGAGTGTATTGCGCAACATTGTTTACAGCGGACGCAGCTCCGCTTTGAATCCATACAGGGCAGGGCGGATACGCCGCCGTGCCTTGTACAAGCTGCACAACTTTTTTATTTCATAATATAAGGAGTGCACAAAATGAAAGGTATCATTCTGGCCGGCGGTGCCGGCACCCGGCTTTATCCGCTTACGATGGTCACCAGCAAGCAGCTGCTGCCCGTCTACGACAAGCCGATGATCTACTATCCTCTGTCCACCCTCATGCTGGCGGGCATTCAGGACATCCTCATCATCTCTACCCCCACCGACACGCCCCGCTTCGAGGCGCTGCTGGGCGATGGCAGCCAGTACGGCATCCACCTGCAATATAAGGTCCAGCCGTCTCCGGACGGTCTGGCGCAGGCCTTTATCCTCGGCGAGGAGTTTATTGGCGACGACTGCTGCGCCATGATCCTCGGCGACAACATCTTCTACGGCAACGGTTTCTCCAAGATCCTGAAGACCGCCGTGGCCAACGCGGAGAACAAGGGCCGCTGCACCGTCTTCGGCTACTATGTGCCGGACCCCGAGCGTTTCGGCATCGTGGAGTTCGACGCTAACGGCAAGGTACTCAGCGTCGAAGAAAAGCCCCAGCACCCCAAGAGCAACTACGCCATCACCGGCCTGTACTTCTACAACAAGGAAGTCGTCCGGATGGCAAAGCAGGTCAAGCCCTCTGCCCGCGGCGAGCTGGAGATCACCACCCTGAACGACATGTACCTGAAGAAGGACGAGCTGGATGTTCAGTTGCTGGGCC
>ERZ825525.2898-NODE-2898-length-10049-cov-2.539123_pt1 | contig 10049 bp, 9 predicted proteins | sample MGYA00519930_ERZ825525 | MGnify/ENA primary metagenome ERZ825525 (study PRJEB31778, sample SAMEA3449203) | human gut metagenome | biome: human gut; feature: human-associated habitat; material: faeces | place: United Kingdom | collected 2010/2012 ... | reverse complement strand
CGCCCATCATGTTGGCTTCGGCGATGCCGCAGTTGGCAAACCGATCGGGGAATTTTTTACCAAACACCGCCGTCTGCGTCGAGCCGGAAAGATCGGCATCCATCACGAAGAAATCGTATTGATCGCCCAGCGCCGCAAGCGCCTTTCCATACGCGACGCGGGTGGCCACCTTTTCATTTTTCATGCCTCTCTCGCCTCCTTCGCGCGCATATAGGCGTCATACAGCTCTTTACGCGCCGTCTCATATAACTTTTCATCCGGCGCCTTACCATGCCATTCGGCAGCGTTTTCCATATACGACACACCCTTGCCCTTAACGGTGTTGCAGATGATGACGCTCGGCCGTTCATCACGCTCGGCACGGAGGACGGCTTGTTCGATCTGCTCGAAGTCGTGTCCGTCGATGGTCTGGACATGCCAGCCGAAGGCGGCGAACTTGGCGTCCAGCGGCTCCGAGGGCATTACGTCGGCGGTGCGGCCGTCGATTTGCAGGCCGTTCACGTCAACTATGCCGCAGAGGTTGTCCAGCTTGTACTTGGCGGCGGACATAGCGGCCTCCCAGATCTGGCCCTCCTCGATCTCGCCGTCGCCCATCAGGGCGTAGACGCGGTAGGCGGCGGAGTCCATCTTGCCGGCGATGGCCATGCCGACGGCGGCGGAGAGTCCCTGGCCGAGCGAGCCGGTGGACATGTCCACGCCGGGGACGTGCACCATGTCCGGGTGGCCGGACATGTGGCCCTCTATGCTGCGGAAGAGCTCAAGCTGCTTTTCGGGGAAGTAGCCGCGCAGGGCGAGGATGGAGTAGAGCGCGGGGGTGCAGTGGCCCTTGCTCATGACGAAGCGGTCGCGCTCCGGGGCCTGGGGCCGTTCGGGGTCGACGCGCAGCTGCTCGAAGTACAGCTCGGTCAGGATGTCCATTGCGGAGAGCGAGCCGCCTATATGCCCGCTGGCGGCGCGGAAAACCATCTGCATGCCCAAGCACCGCCCGCGCGCGGCGATGAGCTTCAGCTCTTTGTTTGTCATTGTGTTTCCTCCAGACAGTCGTTAAATGCTGCCGCTGCTGCGGCAAACTCATTCTGTCCACGATTATAGCATTTGAGCAGCGCCTTTTCAACTCAAATGCCGCTCCCGGGCCCTGTTTGAGCATAATATCAAATTACCGCTTGCCCAAAATGGAAAATGCCTTTATAATATTATTGCATTAATATACTATCAAATAAAATCAGCCCGTGTGGAGAGCGGCTGAAATCCAAAATGGAAAAGGCGGACGATTTTCGTGAGCGAGCCCCGAGGTTTGATGACGTCGATAAAAAATGAATCTCTTGTCCAGCGGATAATCAACAAGATCACAGACTCAATAGTGGCGGGGGAACTCAAGCCCGGTGACAAGCTGCCCACGGAGATGGAGCTCATCGCCGCCTTCGGCGTGAGCCGGAACACGGTCCGGGAGGCCATACGCACCCTGATAGCCTACGGCGTTGTGGAAATACGCCGCCCGGAGGGCACCTTCATCTGTGACGGCTTTTCCAACAAGATGATAAACCCCATCCTCTACAGGATCATACTCCAGAAGGAGGACTCCTATAAGGACCTGCTCGGTCTCAGACAGATCATCGAGTCCGGCATCTACCACCTCATCCTCGCCCAGGGCCTCACCGACGAGGAGGTCGAAAACCTGGAGCAGATAAACACCGAGCTCGAGCAGAAGCTCCGCATGGACGACTACGACGTTGACGACATCTCCGAGACCGATATGATGCTGCACAAGGCCATAGCCGAGACGACGCACAACTCCCTCGTGGTTATGATCCACGACTTCGTCCTGGACCTGACGAGCGAGTCCAGACGCCGCACCATCGAAAAGGTCTTTGCTGAAAACGACAGGGAATACCTCATCAGGACCCACCGTATGGCCCTCGATGCGCTGGAGAAAAAACCCGGCTCTGATGTCGATGAGGTCCTGCGTTATAGTTATTATTACTGGAAAGACGCTTATAATTGGTGAACGTTGCACAAATCGAATTAACCTGCAAAACATCCGCTTGACAATTTGCCGGGCGGATGTTTACAATTAGTCCACAACATCCAACATTGAGCATTGGACGTTTGATAATTATTAAACAATCTGTCGCCGCCCTGGCGGCAAAGGGAGAAAGGGGAAATTTCCGGTGCCGGATGAGAAGATCAACGAGCTCAAGGAGAAGGCCAAGGAACTGCGAAAAACCGCGCTCACCATGATATACGAGGCGCAGTCGGGCCATCCAGGCGGCTCTTTTTCCGCGGCTGACATAGTCACGGCGCTTTACTACTCTGAAATGCGTGTGGATCCCAAGAACCCCAAGTGGCCGGATCGCGACCGTTTTGTGCTCTCCAAGGGCCACGTCTGCCCCATCCAGTATGCCGCGCTCGGCAAGCTGGGCTACTTCCCGGAGTCCGTGCTGCACACGCTCCGTCAGGAGGGCTCCATGCTCCAGGGTCACCCGAGCATGCTCAAGTGCCCCGGCATAGACATCTCCACCGGCTCCCTCGGACAGGGAACCTCCTGCGCCGTAGGCATGGCCCTCGCCGGCAAGCGTGACGGCAAGGACTACCGCGTCTTCGACATGGTCGGCGACGGCGAGATGAACGAGGGCATCATCTGGGAAGCCATGATGTGCGCCAACAAGTACAAGCTTGACAACTTCGTCATGATACTTGACAATAACGGCCTCCAGCTCGACGGCACCACCGACCAGATAATGCCGGGCCTCGACATGTCCAAAAAGGCCGCCGACTTCGGCTTTGACACCTACGACATAGACGGCCACGACATGGCGCAGATCCTCGACGTCTTCGACCGCGTCCGCGCCGACGCCGGAAACGGCAAGCCCAAGTTCATCAACGCCCGCACCGTCAAGGGCAAGGGCGTGGACTTCATGGAGAACAGCCTCGACTGGCACGGCAACGCTCCCAACGAGGAGCAGTACAAGAACGCGATGGAGCAGCTTGAGAGGGGGATATGAGCAATGGCCAAGGGTGATATGATAGCAACGCGCGACGGCTTCGGCGACGAGATAGTCGAGCTCGGGCGCGAGAACAGAAACATCTACGTTGTGGACGCCGACATCGGCAAGAGCTGCAAGACCGCAAAGTTCATGAAGGCGCTGCCGGAGCAGTACTGCAACGTCGGCATAGCCGAGCAGAACGCCGCCGCCTTCTCCGCGGGCCTGGCCACGACGGGGAAGATCCCCTTCGTCGTCACCTACGCGGTGTTCGGCTCCCTGCGCATGTGCGAGATGATCAGGCAGGAGATCTGCTACACCAACCTGAACGTCAAGATAGCCTGCTCCCACGGCGGCCTCACCCCGGCGAACGACGGCGCCAGCCACCAGGCCATCGAGGATATGGGCGTGCTGCGCACCATCCCGAACATGACCGTCATCCAGCCGGCCGACTACGTCTCCGCGAGGAAGCTTGTCCGCGCCGCGGGCGAGACCTACGGCCCGATGTTCCTGCGCTTCACCCGTGACGCCGTGCCCGTCATCTACGACGAGGACGCGGAGTTCACGATAGGCAAGGCCAATAAACTGCGCGAGGGCAAGGACGTGGCCATAATCGCGGTGGGCGACACCGTGCGCCTCGCCATCGAGGCGGCCGAAGAGCTCGCCAAGCAGGGCATCGAGGCCCGCGTGCTCGATATGCACACCATAAAGCCCCTCGACACCGAGGCGGTGAACGCCTGCATCGCGGACATCGGCAAGATCGTCACGGTGGAGGACCACAACATCCTCAACGCCCTCGGCAGCGCCGTCTGCGAGTGCGTGGCCGAGGCGGGACACGGTATCGTCCGCCGCGTCGGCATCCAGGACCAGTTCGGCCAGTCCGCCCCCTATGAGAGGCTGCTCGCCATCAACGGCATCACTGTGGAAAACATCGTCGCTCAGGCTAAAGCCATCCAGTGACGGTGAAAATAAGGAAGAGAAATAACAACGAAGAGAAAGGGAGACAAAAAATGAAGAAGTTCCTTGCACTCATCCTCGCTCTCGTCATGGTCTTCGCCCTCGCCGCCTGCGGCGATGCCGGCGATGCCGGCGACGGCTCCTCCTCCGGCGACACCGTTGAGCTCATCCTCAGCTGCAACGGCACCGAGCAGGGCAACGACACCCGTGCCGCCAGGCGCTTTGCCGAGCTGCTCTCCGAGCGCAGCGACGGCCGCCTCAAGGTCACCGTCTACAACAACGACCAGCTCGCCGGCGGCGACATGACCAAGGGCCTCGAGCTGCTCACCAGCGGCTCCGTCGACTTCGACGTCCACTCCACCAGCATCATCTCCAGCCTGGCTCCGTCCGCCATGGTCGCGACCCTGCCCTGGCTCTTCGCCGACTATCAGGCGGCTGAGGACTGCTTCTTCGGCACCGGCGACGAGTACATGAACAAGATCCTCGGCGAGAGCGGCGTCACCTACCTCGGCGCTGTCCACAACGGCTTCAAGCTGATGACCAACAGCAAGCACCCCATCCAGAACCCTGAGGACCTCCAGGGCCTCAAGATCCGCATCCCCGGCGGCGACTTCTTCATGGACTTCTACTCCGCCTACGGCGCCTCTCCCCAGGCCATGAGCTGGTCCGAGGTCTTCACCGCCCTGCAGCAGGGCACCATTGACGGCCACGACAACTCCATCTCCACCATCGTCTCCAACAATGTCCAGGAGATCCAGCCCTACATGACCGTTTCCCGCCACACCTACGAGGCCTTCACCTTCATGGCCAACACCGCCAACTTCACCTCCAAGCTGAGCGAGGAGGACCAGGCCCTCGTCCTCGAGTGCGTCGAGGCCGCCTGCAAGGAGGTCAACGCCCAGATCGTGGCCGAAGAGGAAGAGCTCATCCAGAAGTGCATCGACGAGAACGGTGTTGAGTTCTACTATTTCACCGAAGATGACGTCGAGGAGTGGCGCTCCGTCATCACCGACCTCATCGAGGAGTACAAGGGCATCTACGGCGAAGAGGCCTGCACCGCCTTCGGCGTCCAGTAAGCCTTAAAAACCTAAACATATCTGATCCGGGGGTCCTTAGGGACCCCCGGATGCCGAAAAGGCGCCTGTTAAAAGCCTATAAAGAGGAGGAGAGGCATGAAAAAGTTCTTGAACACCTTCGAAGATGATTTCTGCGCTATCATCTTGCTCATCATGCTGATTCTGACGTTCATAAACGTCATTGCCCGCTATATAATTCTCGCTTCCATGCCCTTTGTGGAGGAGCTCAACTGCGTCGGACTCATGATACTCAGCATCCTCGGCGCGGCCACCGCCGCAAAGCGTCAGGCCCACCTCGGCCTGAGCGTCATCACCGACCTGCTGCCCCATATGGCCCAGAGAGTGATCGCCCTCATCTGCGACCTGCTCGGCGCCGCCTTCTGCGCGGCCATCGTCTACCTCGGCTACCTCATGGTCCAGAACCAGCTCAACAACAACATCCTCAGCATGGGCATGTCCTGGCCCGTGTGGCTCTACGGCATCTGGCTGCCCATCGGCGGCGCGGTGCTCTTCATCCGTGAGATACAGCTCGCCATCAGGAACTTCATCGCGGCGGCCAAAAAGGAGGAGAACGAATAATGACGGCACTGATACTGTTCGGAGTGTTTTTCCTCCTGCTCTTCATGAACATGCCCATAGCCTTCGCGCTCGGCATCTCCAGCCTCGCCACCCTCATGTATGAGGGCCTGCCCCTGCTCCCGGTGGCGTCCAACCTCTACGCTGCGACCAGCAAGTTCGTGCTGCTCGCCATCCCCTTCTTCATCCTCGGCGGCAATGTCATGGACAAGAGCGGTATCTCCGGCCAGCTCATCGACTTTGCCCGCACCCTCGTCGGACACCGCCGCAGCGGCATGGCCCTTGTCACCGTCATCGTCGCCTGCTTCTTCGCGGCCATCTCCGGCTCCGGCCCGGCCACCGTCGCGGCCCTGGGCATGATCCTGATCCCCGCCATGACCAACGTCGGCTATGACAAGAGCGACTCCGCCGCCCTGGTCTCCGCCTCCGGCGCCATCGGCATAATCATCCCGCCCAGCATAACCTTCGTCATCTACGGCTCGATAACCGGCAAGAGCGTCGGCGAGCTTTTCGCCTCCGGCATCATCCCCGGCATACTCATGGGCGTGCTGCTCATCCTCGCGATGATGTTCACCTACCGCGGCCGCGAGCTCAAGCTCCTGCCCCGCGCCACCGGCCGCGAGCGCCTGCGCGCCTTTGTCAAGGCCATACCCGGCCTGCTGATGCCCGTCATCATCCTCGGCGGCATCTACGGCGGCTTCTTCACCCCGACTGAGGCCGCGGCCGTCGCCGCCATCTACGGCATCATCGTCGGCTTCATCACCAGGCGGCTCAAGCTCAGGGACCTCTGGGACCTGCTCGTCGACAGCGTCAGCCAGACCGCCGTCGTCATGCTCATCGTCGGCACCGCCAGCCTCTTCTCTTACGCCCTGACCCTCACCGGCATCGCCTCCGACGCGAGCTCCGCGCTCATTGACATCTCCGGCGGCAACAAGTACATCTTCCTGCTCATCGTGAACGTCATCCTGCTCATCGCGGGCTGCTTCATCGACGCGAACAGCGCGATGTACATCATCGTCCCCATCCTGACCCCTGTCGCCGCCGCGCTGAACATCGACCTGGTCCACCTGGGCTGCATAATGGTCTTCAACCTGGCCGTCGGCCTCGTGACCCCGCCTGTCGGCGTCAACCTCTACGTCGGCTGCGGCATCGCGAACATCAAGCTCAAGTCCATCTGCAAGTCCGTCATGCCCCTGATAGTGGCGGCCATCATAGCGCTGCTGCTCGTCACCTATCTCGAGCCCATTTCCATGCTTTTGCCCAACCTGGTCAGCAACAGTGTCACCGGCTGAGGCGTGCCTTTAGTCTAAGGAGGAATTAGTATGAGAGCTGGCTATATGCCCGCCGTCGGCGCCGCAGAGTTCCGCGACGATATGCCGGAGCCCCAAATCGGCAAGGCCGACGACGTAAAGATAAAGATACACAACTGCGGCATCTGCGGCAGCGAGGTCCACGCCTACCATGGCCTGCACCCCTTCCGCATCCCGCCCATCGTCTCCGGCCATGAGCTGTCCGGCGAGGTGGTCGAGGTCGGCAGCGGAGTTACCAAATTCCGCGTCGGCGACCGCGTGACTGCCGAGCCGCACTACGGCTGCGGCGAGTGCTGGTACTGCAAGCACGGGCTCTACAACGTCTGCCCGAACAAGAAGGTGCTCGGATCCTTTGACTGGAGCGGCGCGCTGGGCGAGTACGTCGTCGTCCCCGAAAAGACCGTGATGCGCCTGCCCGAGAAGCTCACCTATGAGGAGGGCGCGCTCATCGAGCCCATCGCCAATGGCATGTACGCCGTGCGCAACAGCAAGATCGACGCCGAGACCAACATCGTCGTCATCGGCTGCGGCCCCATAGGCATAGGCGACTACCTCTGCGCCAAGCTGTACGGCCCCAAGAACATACTGATGGTCGATGTCTCCGACTTCAACCTTGAGAAGGCCCGCGACATGGGCGCCACGCTCACCTGCAACAGCCGCAGGGAGAACCTCTATGACCGCGTTATGGAGCTCACGGACGGCGTGGGCGCGGACATCGTGTTCCTCGGCTTCGGCGACGCGCCCACCATCCAGCAGGCGGTCGAGATCTGCCGCCGCGGCGGCCAGCTGGTGCAGCACGCCCTCATGGAGGACGGCATCGCCTTCCCGTACCGCGTGCACCAGCAGCACGAGCTGGACTTCAAGGCCTACAACATGTACACCTACGAGGACTTCGAGCTCATCGCCAACGCCATAAACGAGGGCAGGATGGACCTGAGCAAATTTGTAACTCAGCGCTATCCCATCGAGCAGTTTGCCGAGGCCATGCACATGGCCGACAAGCGCCCCGAGCCCGTGCTCAAGGTCATGATGTACTTCTAAAATCCGCATAAACCCAGCAAGAGGCCCCCGCCGGTCGTACGCAGGCGGGGGCCTCTCGCCGGCTGCGGGGATGAATTGGACTTGATAATCTTTTCCCAAAGAGATATAATTTACAGGCATCTGAATGCAAGAGTTAGAAAGGTTGGTGTATTATGGCTGATTATATTTACCAGATCACTGCTGATTCCGGCTGCGACCTCTCGCTTGAAAAGTGCACTGAGCGCGGGGTCATTCCATATAAGATGCCCTTCACGATGGACGGCAAACCCATGATAGACGGCATGACGGAGGAGAGCTTCCGCGAGTTCTACGACCTCATGCGCGCGGGCGGCATAGCCCGTACGAGCCAGATAAACCCTGGAGAATTCACCGAGTTCTGGCGTCCCCTCGCCGAGGCGGGCAAGAACGTGCTGCACATCTCCCTCGCCGCCGCCATCTCCGGCTCCTGTGACAACGCACGCTCCGCCGCGGCAATGCTCATGGAGGAGTACCCGGGCTGGACCTGCCGAGTCGTGGATTCCGCGAACGCCTCCGCAGGCTTCGGGCTTGTGGTCCTGCGCGCGGCTGATAACCGTGACAAGGGCATGGAGCTGGAAGCCAACGCCCGGGAACTTGAGAGCATCATTCACAACGTCAACTCCATCTTCACGACGAACGACCTCACCTATCTCTACCGCGGCGGCCGCGTGAGCAAGACTGCGGCGGCCTTCGGCACGGCGCTGAACATAGTCCCCATCATGCACCTCGATTATGAGGGCCACCTCGAGGTCTGGCAGAAGGTGCGCGGCGACAAGCAGTGCTTCAAGAAGGTGCTCAAGGACATAAAGGAGCTCGTGGAGAATGCCGGAGAGCAGACCCTCATTGTCTCCGAGGCCGACGCCCCCGAAAAGGCCAGGGAATACGGCGCGGCGCTGGTCGCCGAGTGCGGCTTCCGCGACGTGTTCTACACCCACATAGGCCCCATCATAGGCGCCCACACCGGCCCGGGGCTCATATCTGTATTTTTCGTAGGAAAAGAGAGATCCTAAGCCGGATAGCGGGAACATTCAAGCCGTTTTTTCGGTCTCAGCAGGGCTATGAATACTGCAAAGAAATTTACACTCATTTTAATATTCATAATCGCTGTGGCCGCGCTGGGCGGGCTGCTGTTTTTGCGCGTCACGGCGGCTCCGGAGCCGACGCCAAGTCCGACGCCGGAAGTCTCCGCAACTCCGAGCCCTACGCCCACGCCCACTCCGACGCCAAGTCCGACGCCGACGCCTACTCCGACACCGGAGCCTGAGCCCGAATACTTCACCATCTCCATGGTGGGCGACTGCACGCTCACGTCCTCACAGTACAACGACCACTTTGAGTCCGTTTTGGACGGTGACATGAGCTGGCCGTTCTCGGGCACGATTCAGTATTTTGAGGACGACTATCTCACGATAGCCAACCTCGAGTGCAGCTTTTCGGATACGCCGCTGTCCGGGACGGGCACCTTCCAGTTCTGCGGCGCGGCTGAAAACGCGCAGATCCTTGTCAACGGCAGCGTGGAGTTCGTCACGCTGGCGAACAACCACACGCTGGACTTCGGCCAGACGGGCCTGGAGAACACGGAGAAGGCGCTTGACGCCGCGGGCGTGGCCTACGCTCCGCCGGACGGGAGCTATGTGTATCAGAACGGCGACGGCATAACCATCGGCCTCTACGCCGCGCGCTGGTGCGCGGGCGAGGCGGAGATCCGCGCCGGGGTCTCGGCCCTGGCCGCGAGGGAGGATGTCGACATCGTCATCTGCCTCATGCACTGGGGCATAGAGGGCAGCTATCAGGTCACCGGCGGGCAGGAGCAGCTCGGCCGCGCGGCCATCGACGCCGGCGCCGACATCGTCTACGGCTCGCACCCGCACGTTTTGCAGCGCATCGACGAGTACAACGGCGGCTGGATAGTCAACAGCCTCGGAAACTGGTCCTTCGGCGGCAACACCGCTCCGCGCGACCGGGATACGGCCATAGTCCAGTTCACGGTAAAGCGCGACCTGGACGGTACGGTGAGCGTGGAGGGCTATGAGGCCATTCCCTGCTGCCTCTCGAGCACGGAGGGTGTGAACGACTACCGCCCCGTGCCC
>ERZ825525.2897-NODE-2897-length-10050-cov-3.245723_pt1 | contig 10050 bp, 8 predicted proteins | sample MGYA00519930_ERZ825525 | MGnify/ENA primary metagenome ERZ825525 (study PRJEB31778, sample SAMEA3449203) | human gut metagenome | biome: human gut; feature: human-associated habitat; material: faeces | place: United Kingdom | collected 2010/2012 ... | reverse complement strand
GCTCTTGTCATCGTCTGCAACCTTCACATAAACCGGAACATCTGTTGAGTTGCTTACACTCAATGTAATTCCATTCTTGTCATCATTATCTACACGAGCAGATGACTCAACATAAATTGTTAAATCCTTATCTGTCAGCTCAAATGAGTAAGAATCGCTGCCCATTGCAACCTCGACCATATTCTTACCATCCTCATCTGTAATTGTAAGTGTAACCTTCTCAACATCGTTTGCTGTTGAGCTTACCTTGTTGCTTCCTGCACTTACAATAATACCATCTGAGCTGTCTCCATTTGCATTGTTCAAACCAATCAGGATATCATGATCACTCGCGATATCTTCACCCTGACCTGCATCATGGCTGGAAGTCTGTACAGATGCTGCACCAGGACCTCCAAGGAAGATATTAGATACACCTTCTGGTACATCTACATCCACACTATCTGCTTCACGTCCACCACCTGTTATACAATATGCATTCAAAGAAATGCTTCCTGAATATACATCATCCTGTGAATTATATGCAATGTTGAAAGAAGAAATATTCATTCTGTACTTATATCCCATAATATAATCAATGAAATCCTTCAAGCCTTCATATGATCCTGTATATGTAATAGGAAATGCTGCTGACATACACTGATAATCACCAGATCCAACAGTCGTTGTATCTTCATCCGTTGCTTCTTCTGTATCGCTTGTATCATTAGACGCACTTGCTGCTGCACTTAAACTGTAGAATGTCTCAGGCTGTCCAAGGCCAACAGAGTTTACACCAAACTGTAAATTCCCCTCATCCTTTTCAACACCTTTGATGAACATAACAGAAATTTCCTGATCCAATGTTGCAGGGAAATATGCCAGTCTGTCAGCAAAAAGCTTTTCATATTCAGCAGTCTTTTCCTCATACATGTCACGATCTTTCTGTTTTGCATTTAATTCATCATAGCGAGCCTGTAATGTGTCTACCTCTGACTGAATTGAATCTGCAGTGCTCATATTATCCTTAAATACATACAGATATGTAAGGCCTAAAATTGCAACTGCCACGATAAATAAAATAATTTTAATATTACTTTTGCTTAATTTCATACTCTGCTCCCTCCCTTACTCAGCTTCTGCTTCTGTCGTTTCAGTATCCCCGGCATCATCAGTTGAAGCTTCAGGGTTTTCCATCATCGGTACATAGTTGACTGTGACAGTAAATTCATATGTGATTTCTCCATCTGTATCCTTCTTTGAAATGCTTGCTACATACGCATTGTCTACACAATCAATTGTCTTCAGCTGCATAATAAAATCTGCAATTGCATCATAGCTTGTTGATACACATGGCATTGATACACCGTTGTTATCAGATGAGAATGATGATACGACTATACTTGTAGGAATCTTACTCTCTAATTCTGAGATAAACTGTCTTGCATTTTCGTTCAACTGGTATGTTGTATAGTACATAGACTCCATGTCTGTATACTTTGCTTCAGCTGCATCATATGCATCGATAATATCTTCAATATCACTGATTCTTGCAATATCTGACTCTAACTGATCTCGTTTTTCAGTCACAGTATTCTTCTTATTAATAGAATAGAACGCCATGCCAGCTGCACCAATTGCAGCAACTGCGATCAATGCAATAAACGGAGCCAGACTTCCGTCTGCCTTTGTTGCGGATGCTGCTACATCTGCAAGTTCAAATCCCATTGGAGCAAACGCTGCTCCGATTGGAGTAACAAGATATACCGGATTGTATACCTTCAAGTCGATACTTGGATCAAACTTGATATTGTACAATGTATCCATAATTCGTGTGCTGACATTCAACTGTACCTTAAAGAGTCCGTCAATACCGCGAATCAACGCACCATCACCAGTCAGGAATACATCCTCAATTGGCTTGTCCGGGTTCTTTGATGCATAGAAGTCCATAACACGTCCAATGTTGTTAATCAAATAACGGAATGCACCAGTTACTTCGTTATCATCAAAATCTACAGTGATCAAACGATCGTTCTGGAGCAATGTCATAGCGGTTGTTGCATCAACGCCCTTGTCATCCATGACTACATTTACAACAGAGTTTGTACCATATGGAACCGTTCTCTGTAACAATAAATTATCACCCTGTACAATATTCAATACTGTACTCTCGCTACCTAACTGGATAACCATAGTTGTTGTGTTCTGATTTGTCTGTGTTTTAATAAGCTGGAGCATTGCATTACCGATATAATCCAATGCAACGACATTCAATCCAGCCATCTGTCCTAAGTCATAATAAGACTTTACCATATGCTCCGGTGCTGCAACCGCAAGTACGCGAAGCTGCTTGTTGTTTTCTTCATCTGTCACTGTCTCAAGCACAGAATGAGAAACAACATAATCTTCTATATTTACAGGGAAATACTCGGATGAGTTTGAATTGATAATTCCTCTGATCTTTTTCTCTGGAACAAACGGTATCATAACCTCTCTGTTTACAATCTTTGTCGATGAAAGAACGAAGATCGCATTCTTATTATTAATACCGCGAGCCATCAACTGCTGTGTAATTGCCTCTGCAATCTTCTCTGGCTCCTTTAATACACCATCTTCATAGGAATCTTCTGGTGTTTCAAAAATGATGATATTATGAATCATCGTCTGCTTTTTTGCTGAAGCAGTCAGCTCAATAATTGTAATACTTTCGTTTGTGATATCAATCGATAACACTTTATTGCTTTTTGCCATTCGTTATAGCCTCCCTCGCTAATCAGTGATTTTATATGTAGGACTTTCGTCCATATACTTATAGGTACCAGCTCACGAGCTGTTCACCCCATATCATTGCTATAAATATACCCATAGATAAATATGGGCCAAAAGCCAGCTTTCTGCCAGCTTTCTTAACAGCCATTCGTATGAGATGTACCACCGTTCCGATGATACACGCCATGATAAATGCTACCGTAATTAGTTTCCAGCCCATCAGTAAGCCGGTTGCCGCCATAAGCTTTATGTCACCGTGTCCTATGCCTCTCCCCTTTGTAACAAGATTAATGAGAAGTAAAAAAACGCTGACAGCAAACAAACCGATTACATACTGACTCCAATTACTTATATCTGTAAAGAGTCTAACCAGTCCCAAAATTAGTATAAAAATATTGAATCCCAAGGGGATTTCCTGTGTACGCCAATCTATGACGCTTAACGCTAGTAAGGCAGAAGCACACAGGCAATAAAGGAACGTTTCCAATGTGATTCCTTTTGCGAGGAAGACAACCACATATATGATTCCATTTGCAGCCTCCACAATCGGGTACTGTACTGAAATATGTGCCTTACAATGCCTGCACTTTCCACCTAAAAATAAATAACTAAATAAAGGTATGAGTTCATACCAGGATAAGGTATGCCCACATGTCATACAATGAGACCGTTTTAAGGTTATGCTTTCTTTTATCGGAAGTCTTAAAATCAAAACATTGACAAAACTACCGATTACAATTCCATATAACGCAAAAAAAATGCTAAATACTATTGTTACTAACATCGTCCTAACCTTTCCGTCTCATTTTTAACAGATTCCACCCGATCATTCGAGTGGAATCTGTTTTTGTGATTTAATCACATATTTTACTGATATGCTGCACAGCACTCTGGGCTGATGATGTATGCAGAATCATACTCAGCAACCTTTACTCCAGATGGTGTAGCTGAAGGAGCTGTATCGGAACCGATCATTACATATACTGTACCCTTTGCAGTGATTGCTGCATAGAACTTCTCCGGCTTAACTGTACATGCTGCTGCGCTATCATCTTTGTTAGCCTTTGTGTACTTAAGCTTTGGAATCTTCTCGCCAATGTTTGTACCAATTTCTGTCAATGCAAGAGTTCCAACATCTGCAACACTAACACCTGTAGTAGGCTCTGTACAACCTGAAATTGTCATTGCATCGTTAGACATTGTTGCTGTTGATGTAGATTCTCCTGGATTAAATGTGATGAGTGTAAAATTAGCATCATCATCACCGCAGTTTGTCAAGAATGCATATACATCCTCATTACCAAGTGCAGTCTCAACTGCTGTCTTAATTGTCTTACATGAGCTAACATCGTTAGACTTTCTTGACTTATCAATGTAACGAATCAATGCAGGAGCGATTGCACCAGCAAGGATTGCCATGATAGCAATAACGATAATCAACTCTACGAGTGAGAAACCTTTGTTGTTTGTTTTCTTCATAAATTTACTCTCCTTTTCTTTATATAGTTTTTTCTATGATAAAACCGAAGTCCTCGCCCAACGGTTTGTATCCAATTTCACTTTAATAACTATCAACTGCGTCGTACATGCTGAGCATTGGACTGTAGATAGCCATTACAATACCACCGACAACAACACCCATGATTACGATGATGAGTGGTTCCATTGCTGCTGTAAGTGCATCTGTTGCATCATTTACTTCCATCTCGTAGTAATCTGCAACCTTGTCCATCATATCTTCGATATTACCAGTTTCCTCACCGATCTTTGTCATCTGAGGAAGCATCGGTGGGAAGATTCCACAATCGCGAAGTGGTTTGGAAAGCGGAACACCTTTTGCAATCTGTGTCTTCGCATCCAGAAGTGCTTCCCGAATGATCCGGTTATTGATCATCTTTGCGACCTGCTCCACTGCATCGATCAAACTGATACCAGAAGCCATCAAAGTTGCCATCGTACGAGAGAATGTTGCTGCGGCTGACTTAATCGTCAGATTACCAAACAATGGGAATTTAATGCCAATCTTTGCATACATCAATGATCCAGGTTCTGTCTTGCCAAATGCTTTCAAGCCAAATACGATCGCTGCAACAATAATCACCAAGATATACCACTTATGCTGCAAGAAGTTACTTAAGTTTACAAGCATCTGTGTAGCCGCCGGAAGTTCTGATCCCAAATCGTCAAACATCTGTGAAAACTGTGGGATAACGCCAACCAGTAACACTGCTACAACCGCTACAACGACAATCAAGATAACGATTGGATATGTAACTGCACCTTTCACCTTTGAATGCAGTGCATTTGCTGTCTCAAAGTGTGTTGTCAGACGATCAAAACAGATTTCCAGATTACCGGACATCTCACCAGCCGCTGTCATGTTGATCATAATCGGTGGGAATACCTTTGGATTTAATTTGAATGCATCCGCCAGTGTACCACCCTTTTGCACATACGACTGAGCTTCCTGTAATGCGCGTTTCAAAGTTTTGTTTTCCAGCTGTTCTGACATCATTTCCAACGCACTGATAATCGTAACACCTGCATTCAGAACTGCCGAGAACTGCTTACAGAACACTGCCAAATCTTTGTCTTTGACTTTCTTGCCGCCTCCCTTTTTTCCGGCGCCCTGTTCTTTTATATCCTGGACAATCAGTCCTTCGGACTTCAGCTTTTCTTTTGCCTTGTCAAGGTTAATCGCCTCTATCGAGCCTTTTTTCGCCTTGCCGTTTTTGTCCATGGCTTTGTAATTGTATTGTGCCATTTTAACTCCTCCGACCTCTTATTTTTCTAAAAAATGAACATTTTATGAACAATTTATATACTGATACTACTCTATTTGATAGTTTTTTGCAATAAAGTTCAATAAAATAATTTAATTTTGTGAAACTTGCACAAATGTTACATCTGTTTCTTCATTGCAACCTGATCCTGTGCGTACACAAGTGCCATATCTCTGGTGATCGTTCCACTCTTATACAAATCCAAGATATAATCATCCAGTGTAATCATACCCTGTGCACGGCTTGTCTGAATCGTAGACTGGATCTGATGGTTCTTCTGCTCACGAATCAAGCTTCGGATTGCCGGGCTGGCAAGCATAACCTCGAACGCTGCCACTCGTCCATGCCCATCTGCTGTCGGAATCAGTGCCTGTGAGATAACCCCTTCCAGAATCATCGCTAACTGGATACGTGTCTGCTGCTGCTGATGTGTTGGGAACACGTCGATGATACGGTCGATCGTAGATGCCGCACCAATTGTATGCAGTGTGGAGAATACCAGGTGTCCAGTCTCAGCAGCCGTAATCGCTGTAGAGATTGTCTCCAGGTCACGCATCTCTCCTACGAGGATGATATCCGGATCCTCACGGAGGGCTGCACGAAGTGCATTTGCATAAGAGAGTGTATCCATACCAACTTCTCGCTGATTTACAACTGATTTCTTGTGCTTGTGGATATACTCGATTGGATCTTCCAGTGTAATGATGTGATCGGTCAGGTTTTCATTTGCTTTATTGATAATAGAAGCAAGTGTTGTCGACTTACCGGAACCGGTTGGTCCTGTTACAAGCACCAAGCCTCTTTTCTTCTTATACAACTGTACAACTGCTTCTGGAATTCCTAACTGATCCGGTCTAGGAATAATGGTATCGACCTTTCTGTAAGCAGCCGCCATATTTCCACGATCCATAAATACGTTTACACGGAATCGACCAGTTTCTGGAGATGCGAAGGAAAAATCGACCTCGCCCCGTTCTTTTAAGATCTGTTTATGACGATCATGCATCGTCGAACCGATTGCTTCTGCAGCATCTGCCGGTGTCATTGCCGGAAGCTCTACCTCCGTCAACCGGCCATTGATACGAAGCTTCGGAGGAATGCCTACCGCAATATGAATATCGGATGCATTCTGTTCCACCGCAAATGCCAGAAGTTCTTTCATGTCTATCATGTTCTTTTCTCTCCCTCTTTTACATTATAGTTTTAATATTCATCACCCGTCTCATATGTGATTTTCTTCATCTCACTAATCGACGTAATACCATTCAGTACATGCTGTGCTGCACCCATCTTCAAGGTCAGCATACCTTCTTTTAATGCCTGTTTCTCAATAACATCTGCCGTAGCGCCCTTAGAAATAACCGCCTGCAATTCCTTGGATACCGGCATCATCTCATATACACCAATTCGTCCTGCATAACCAGTATCTCCGCAAAGCGGGCATCCAACCGGCTCATAGATAATGACATCATCATCCATATCCTCTGGCTTGACGCCAAGAATCTTCTTTTCTTCCGGTTCTGCTAATCTTGCCTGTTTGCAAGAGCTACAAAGTCTACGAACAAGTCGCTGTGCGATAACACCCACCAACGCATCGCCCGCTACATAAGGCTCAATACCCATATCGATGATACGTGTAACCGTAGATGCGGCTGAGTTTGTATGCAGTGTGGATACTACCAAATGTCCGGTGATAGCCGCCTGAACAGCAATCTGTGCAGTCTCACTGTCTCGAATCTCTCCGATCATAATAATATCCGGGTCCTGACGGAGGATAGATCGAAGGGCTGCCGCGAAAGTCATCTCTGCTTTTACATTTACCTGAACCTGATTGATACCGTCGATATTAGCCTCGACAGGATCTTCTACCGTGATAATATTTACATCTTCGGTATTTAACTCACTCAATGATGTATACAGTGTAGTTGATTTACCGGAACCGGTTGGTCCTGTTACAAGGATGATTCCATGTGGGTTACTCAGGATGCCGTCAAACACCTTCAATTCCTTTGGTCCAAATCCAAGCGCGCTCTTCGGTTTCGTCAGACCGTCCTTGGAAGTAAGTCTCATAACGGTTTTCTCACCATATACAGTTGGAAGGATAGATACACGGACATCGTACTCTCTCCGGTCAACCATAATTGTGATACGACCATCCTGTGGTTTACGTTTCTCTGCGATATCCATACCGCCGATGATCTTGATACGGGCACTGATACCTGCCAGAAGTCCAATATCGTAGGTCATAACATGCTTCAACGCACCATCAATACGGTAACGAACTCGAACGCTACTCTCCAGCGGTTCGATATGTATATCGGAAGCTCTCTGTCTGACACCGCCCTCGATAATCTGTTTTACCAGAAGTACGATTGGAGAATTCTCGATATCTTCATTCAGCGCCTCTTCATCCGCATCATTGACGCCGTTCTCCTGCATCTCCTTACGGTACTGCTCAGCAGCCTCCATTGCCTGTGCATTACCATAATATTTACCAATTGCCTCCATGACATCATCTTCCATGGCAAGCAATGGTTCTACCTGTGTATTTGTCGCAATACCGATATCATCGATAGCATTTAAATCCATTGGATCTACCATTGCCACTCGCAGGATATTCGGATTATTCTCATCATATCCAATCGGGATTGCCTTATATTTGTTGACCAGGTTTTCCGGTACCTGTTTCAACAAATCTTCATCCAGCTTGCAGGCTTTCAGCTCAATGTAATCAATTCCCATCTGTGTCGTCAATACTGTAATCAAAAGTTCCTGGCTAATAAAGCCAAGTTCCATAATAACATTACCGATACGACCACCATTTTCCTTCTGATAGGCAAGTGCCTCCTGAAGCTCTTCTTCCGTAATAGCCCCCGCTTCAACAAGCAAATCACCTATACGAATCTTTTTTCTTCCTCCAGTTATTCGCATAGCAATACCCTCTCATAAATTTTATAGTATGTATAATTATAGCATAGCCTATTTGAAAAAAAAAGCAATTTTTTGATATCTGTTTAAATCTGTCTAAGTCGTTTATTTTACATAACATTATGGTTCTTCAAGATTTTCATTTATCCAAGCCTACACCTTATCCAGCATATACGGAATAAAGCATATAGCAAAGTCATACATTCCATGAATCGCTGCTACCATAATATAATTGCACTTATTCCATTTATTGTATAATAGCGTGTATATAGCCCCGACGCAAAACGCAAATACCGCGTTTGATATATTATGTTGAAATAAGTGTGATAGTCCAAATAAAACGTTTGCTAAAATCGGAGCTATCCATTTTGCCTTATCTGTTACACTTTCCAAGCTTTCTTTAAATGCCACTCTATAAATGAGTTCTTCTGCAGGTCCAACCGAAAAAATGTAATATATAAAAAAGAAGACTATTGTCCACATATTATTGGTATAAAATCTTCCCACTGTTATTCCCATTTGATTTGCAATCACAAGCCACAAACAAGAAAGTGCTACTCCAATTACTACACCAATCCCAAAATCAAAAATCCATTTTTTATTAACTAATTGAACTCTTTGTTTAATACAATAAACAATAGATGGGACTGCTATCAGCCACGGAACTACTATTAACGATATTCTATATAAATGCATATTCCAAATATAGTCAGGCAGCCCCATCAGCACAGCCGATAATATAAATGTAAACAAAAACAACCGAACGAATTGAAAAACTTCCTTTTCCTTTTTTAGATGTATCTGCACATCATGTTTTAAGTGAAACATAACCCTCTCCTTTCCCAAACCATTAGAATCATCATACCATCTTTTTCCATCTTGGAAAAGCACTATTTTCCATCATTCGTCATAGTATATACAAAGAGGGATAGCGAGGCAGCCATGCAGACTTTTCATCACCCGCTCTCTCCCGAAGAGGAATCGCATTATCTGCAAAAAGCAAAGGCGGGCGATCTATCCGCGCGCAATATCCTTGTAGAATACAATCTGCGTCTCGTCGCGCATATCGTCAAGAAATATCAGACTGGGAACCGCTCCACCGAGGATCTGATTTCCATCGGCACGATTGGCCTGATTAAAGCTATAATTACGTTCGATCCTGAAAAGGGAAATCGTCTGGCTGCCTCTGCATCCCGTTGTGTAGAAAATGAAGTCCTGATGTATCTGCGCGCCAGAAAAAAATGCAGCCATGAAATCTCTCTTTATGAACCGATTGGCACAGATCGGGAAGGAAATGAAGTCAACCTCTACGATATCATCGAATCTACAGAAACAGATATTCCAGAGCGGATTCATCTGAAGGACAATATTCAAAAGCTTTATGAAAAACTGGAAAATGAACTTTCTCCAAGAGAAAAACTTGTACTGAAAATGCGATACGGACTGTATCAGGGAGAAGAATACACGCAGCGGGAGATTGCCGCACAACTGGGCATCTCCCGCTCCTATGTATCCCGTATCGAAAAAAGTGCTATCGGAAAACTCCGACAATATTTTTGAAATTTCTAAGACTCTTCTATGAATTAAC
>ERZ825525.2893-NODE-2893-length-10100-cov-6.027078_pt1 | contig 10100 bp, 13 predicted proteins | sample MGYA00519930_ERZ825525 | MGnify/ENA primary metagenome ERZ825525 (study PRJEB31778, sample SAMEA3449203) | human gut metagenome | biome: human gut; feature: human-associated habitat; material: faeces | place: United Kingdom | collected 2010/2012 ... | reverse complement strand
TGCCGCCGCCAGCGACAACGCCTTCCTGAACAGCAGCCTTGGTTGCGTTCAGAGCATCCTCGATGCGCAGCTTCTTGTCCTTCATCTCAACTTCGGTAGCAGCACCGACCTTGATGACAGCCACGCCGCCAGCCAGCTTAGCCAGACGCTCCTGCAGCTTCTCGCGGTCAAAGTCGCTGGTAGCGGCCTCGATCTGGCTGCGGATCTGGGCAATGCGGGCTGCAATAGCGTCCTTGTCGCCTGCGCCGCCCACGATGGTGGTGTTTTCCTTGGTCACCTTGACCTGACGGGCATGACCCAGCAGCTGGACGGTAGCGTCCTTCAGCTCGTAGCCCAGATCAGAGGAGATCACGGTGCCGCCGGTCAGGGTAGCGATATCCTGCAGCATCTCCTTGCGGCGGTCGCCGAAGCCAGGAGCCTTGACAGCCACGACGTTCAGGGTGCCGCGCAGACGGTTGACGATCAGGGTGGACAGAGCCTCGCCCTCGATATCCTCAGCCACGATCAGCAGCTTCATGCCGTTCTGCATCACCTGCTCCAGCAGGGGAACCAGATCCTGAATGACGCTGATCTTCTTATCGGTGATCAGAATTGCAGCGTTGTCCAGATCGGCCACCATCTTGTCGGTATCGGTGACCATATAGGGGGTCAGGTAGCCGCGGTCGAACTGCATACCTTCCACGATCTCGTTGTAGGTCTCGGCGGTGGTCTTGTTCTCCTCGATGGTGATAACGCCGTCAGAGGTGACCTTCTCCATAGCCTCGGCGATCAAACGGCCGATCTCGGGGTCACCGGCAGAGATGGTGCCGACGCGGGCGATATCGTTGCTGTCCTTCACCTTCTGGCTGTGTGCCTTAATGGTCTCCACAGCGGTGGCAACGGCCTTGCTCATGCCGCGGCGGATATCCATGGGATTTGCACCGGCGGTAACGTTCTTCATGCCCTCATTGACCATAGCCTGTGCCAGCACGGTAGCGGTGGTAGTACCATCGCCTGCGGCATCGTTGGTCTTGGTTGCGACCTCACGCACCAGCTGTGCGCCCATGTTCTCGAACTCGTCCTTCAGCTCGATCTCCTTGGCAATGGTCACGCCATCGTTGGTGATGACCGGTGCTCCGAACTTTTTGCCCAGCACCACGTTGCGGCCCTTGGGGCCGAGGGTGATCTTAACGGTGTTAGCCAGGGTATCAATACCGGCACACAGTGCCTTACGGGCGTCCTCGCCCTGCTTGATCTGCTTTGCCATAATACATCGCTCCTTTATAATATAAGCTCAATTGAAAAGGGAAAATTCAGTTTCAGTCTTCCACAACAGCCAGAATGTCGCTCTGGCGCACGATGGTGCACTCTTCGCCGTCCACCTTGACCTCGGTGCCAGAGTACTTGCTGGTGAGGACCTTGTCGCCGACCTTGACGGTCATCTTGACTTCCTTACCGTCCACGACACCGCCGGGGCCCACCGCGATGACCTGTGCGACCTGCGGCTTCTCTTTTGCGCTGCCGGTCAGGATCAGGCCGCCCTTGGTGGTCTCCTCAACTTCAACAGTCTTAATGACAACACGGTCTGCAAGAGGAATGATCTTCATAATTCTTGCCCTCCAATTATATTGAATTTATTTGAAACTTTGTTGTGTCCTGCGGGGGCTTCGTGTGTGCCCCGCAGTGGTTTAGCACTCTTTTTCTCTGAGTGCTAAGTGTATTGTACTCATCTTGCCCTGAAAAATCAAGGGTTTTTGCGATTTTTATGAGAAAGTTTTCAGTTTTTTAACATATCGGCATTTTATTACGTTAGTTCGTGAATTATTTGTATTCGATAATCTATTATGTGCCGCATGGTATGGCATATCTTCGCATATCTTGGCGTATTTTCACCAAAATTGGTGTAGTGATTGGTGTAGTAACTCTCACATCTGTGCCACTTTTGCAAATTCAGTTTTTATCATATCAGCGTCGATTGATGTGTATACATCGAGTGTAATTTGTACTGAGCTATGCCCCATTAGATATTGAACTGCCTTGATGTTCATGCCGCTGCTAACTTTTCTGGTACAAAAAGTGTGTCGAAGAACGTGAGGTGTGAGATTTGGTAGTTGGCACTCTGGATAAAGGCCGTTATACGCCTTTACTATTTCTCTTAGCTCATATTCAATGTTCCAAGAGGTCTTCGGGGTTCCATTTGAATGAATTGAGATGAAACCACAATAACCATCTACCATCATCTCGTTTGTTTGTGGCCGACGATTGATAATGGCTTTAATCGCGTGATATGCTTCAGCGCTCAATGGAATTGTCCGAAACCCAGCTTTTGATTTTGGGTCTGCGATGTAGAATTCTCCTTTTGAGGTTTTGATGAGTTGTTTATCAATTACAACTTCACGTTTCACAAAGTCAATGTCCGAAAGTGTTAACCCACAAAATTCACTTACGCGAATTCCAGTTTCATACAAAAATACGATGTCATCATAATACTTACGAAAGACCCGATCGCATAAAACGAATTCAAGCAAATCAGAATACTGTTGTTCAGTTAATGCGACTCTTTTTTTAGTGTCGTTTTTTATAACTTCATTCAGCTGAAAATCAAACGGATTCTTTAAAATCAAATCATCTTCTTGAGCCATTTTAAATGCAGCCTTTATCAGTGTTTTTATAGTTTTTATTGTACTGTATAAAGCCCTAATTCTTCCATAAGAATCACCTCGTTACTGTGCTAATTCCGTTATTCTTAATCTGCCCTTTCTGTGCATGGATAATCACAGAGTCTGCATTGACAATACTGGTCGATTTATATTCTCCAAATGTTCTTTTAAATATCGGGCACACAGTAAACTCTACGCCGAGCTTTGTGAATATGTCTTTTCCAATAACACATTGCTCGTAGCGAGGACCAGTAAAATATACAACTTCGCTATTCAAAGGCTTGTCCGGCCAGTCATTTACGTCAAATGTTGTTAGAAAAAGATTACGGCCATGCGGCACCATATAAAAATAAAATAGCCCCTAGAGTGCTGGGAAACCCTAAGAGCCATATCGCCTATTGTTATATTTATATAATGTAGGAATCGAAAGATAGAAACAAGGATATGGATGCTATATGTTGAGATAAAAGCTCGGTTTTATCGTATTGTCAAAATATGGTAATGATTGAGTGCTAAGTAGCGTTTATAATGGGCGGTCAGCAGCCGATTCGCTCCCCTATTATATAATGTAGGAGTGTGGAAGGTTCATCGACTAAAAAGGGTCAGTGAGCAACCACTGGAAGGATAGTCAGTTCTGGACGAAAGTTCAGAAGTCCACCTCAGACGTAATCAGACGACTTAAAGAAGTAGGTGGAAATGAGGAGACGCGCTATTCTCTGGCGCGATATAAGAAAGAGAAAAATGATTGAATAATTGAATAAAAAGAAAAAGTACACTGTTGTTCGTTGACAGCGTACTCTAAAAAGTGTATAATAAAAGCAACCAAGAGTTCCAATAGACGGTTCCCTCGGTTAGCATCAAACAAATGGAATTAAAATCTGGACAATTTCAATCCCAATGAAGAGCTGCCTACTGGACATAGGCGGCTCTTTTACTTATCACGGCTCTCGCTGTGATGATGTAGCATCTTGAAAATCTCAAGAACAGTCTTAACAAAGCCAGCAAAACCGAAGAACAGCATTGCGACATAGTAGACAGTCTGAATGTCAAAATTCATGGCAACATCCTCCTTCCGACAATATTGCCGGAAGGCAGTTAAAGAAATACACGCTCCTTCTTGCCTTCCGGCTACTGGGAGGGTGACCGCCTATTTTTTTACATCTATGATTGGACAAGTTCGATGTGGAACTCCTGATTGCTCCATTATTATACACCCGTCTGTCATATCATGTCAATATTTCTATAATGTAATTTATAATACATAAAAAGAGGTTGCTTTTCTGAAATTTTCTGGCTATAATAATATTACAATCGCGTATCCAAAATATACGGAGGTATTTTATTATGGCACGTCCTAAAGGAAGCAAGAATAAAGCAAAGGTTCTCGACGGCGTCGATTACGCAGCACAGATCGCTGAAAAGAATACTGCTGCAGAATCTATTGCTCAGGAGATTGCAACTATTAGTGATGATATCGCTACACTGAACGCCCAGCGTAAAGCAAAAGAAGCAGAGCTGAAAAAACTTAACAAAGAGATTGTAAAGCTCGAAAAGAAAAAGGCTGACGCCGATGAAAAGATTGCCGCAGAGCTGAATCGTAAAAAGGCAGAAGATATTGTTGCCAATGCACTGGCAAATGGTGTGACTGCTGAAGAAATCGCTGAACTTCTGAAATAACAACGGCGCAGCTATCATAATGAACAAGCCCGACTTCCCTACTACTGGGAGGCCGGGCTTTTGCTATGTCTCGCTGGAAGGAGGAGATATTGTGAAATTCAACATTCTAGGATTCGACGTTTCTATTGATATAAAAAAGCACGTAGAACAAGAACCAATTACAATCAATAAGATAATCTATCCCGGTGAATCAAACTACGGAGCCAATTACGAAGAGTGGTGTATAGACGCGGACGGACGCAGCTACTCTCGCTTTTTATTTCGCTTGGAGCCTCGTAAGGGACAAACTGTGTGCCGGTGGTTGTAATTACACAGATGGTGAAGCCGCAAAAACCATATTAACTAATTTTGCATTTTTATAATCGAGGTGATTAAATTGAAAATTGAAATTGAAACAAAAGAACTCACTGCACTTCTTGAATATATCAAGGGACAGCGAGAACCTGTTTGTAATGCAGACGACTTAGCGAAGTCCATCATGGAAAATCTTCCACACAAAATGGACGAAGTATTCGTTAGATATAAAAAGCCTTATTACTCTAAGCAGTCTGGAGATGTCATCGTAAATCATGTTAGGACAACTTGCGATGAACACGGGTGCTCTGTGAATATTCAGCCGTGTGTTAAAAATGCAAATTGGAAAGCGTAATGGTTTTCGTCTTGACAATTTACACGATCCATGATAATATTCGAGGTGAAATATATGTACATTTCCAAACGAAAGAAGAGTCGTCAGCAACTCAAAGCAATCGTTGACGAGTTCTTCACTAACGGATACATTTCCGCAGACTCCTTGAGCACTCTTTTCTCTATCCTAACAAAGAAAAACTCAAAATTCTGGAATACTTGTTACGCCGCTAGAGAAGCCAAATGGCGCTCTGAAAATAAAGACAAGAAAATTGTAGGGTGATTAAAATGGAGAATCCTTCCGCAATCGTGGTTACCTCAACTGAAATCGAGCGTAAGCTAACCTCGCCAGTAGTCGTAAAGAACGGCAAGAATATGACTATAGCGAAGGCTGTTTGGGACACTGGTGCAACATGCACTTGTATCTCTCCTACCCTTGCGAAAGAATTAAAGCTCCAACCTATCGGCACTACTAATGTTCTTTCAGCTTCAAACGAAGTTGAAGGAGCAAATATCTACAATATGGATATTATTATTTGTGATGGTATCCGTCTCAGCAATGTCACCGTCTGTGAGATGGCGATCCAGTATCAAAAGATTGGTCTGTTGATTGGTATGGATATCATCTCCGCTGGCGATTTCGCTGTTAGCAACTTTAATGGCAAGACCACATTTACATACAGACTTCCTTCTCTAAGCGAAACGAAGTTTACTGCTCATGAGTATACATTCCAAGATGCTGTGGCCGTTGCAAAAGAGCTGAACGAAAACTAAATAGCTCACATTATCCCCTATCTGGCACATCACCAGATAGGGGTTTTATTTATGTTCAAAATTCATAGTCACAATTGTTACAGTGATATGTTTTCTTTGGCTTGCCAGCGGCAAACCCCCAGAAAGCAACATCCAGAACCTTTGATGTTGCACTGATCTTGCGTAAGTCTGGACTTCCACATACTGGGCACTTTGGGGTGTACTTTGCAAGTTCAGCTTCTTGGGCCAGTTCTTCTTTGATTTGTTTATCAAAGGCTTCTGCTTTCTCTAACTCAGTTTTATCTTCGATAGGCTTTGGCGGCTCATGATGGGGCGCATCTCTAAAAAATTCTTTACGTTTCGCATCATCCCATTTTTCCCATGCAGACAAATTTGGTGCCATTGAGCCGCAAAATGGGCAAAAAATATTGTATTTCTTTAGGTATTTATCACAGCGAGGGCAATAAGCAACTTTTTCCATTTTTGATTTCTCTCCTCAAAATCGATATTAACTTTCTTCTCTGTTGATGATAAAAACTCGAAGATAACTTCAAAGTTTTCTGACCTGTTTAATGTTTTAAAAAATTTGGGCCCAACGCTAAACAATCTCGGCAACGAGTATATTGAGTATTGTTGGGATCTGGACAAAGCAAGTCTTGCTAATACAAATTTTATCACATGGTTAAATGAAAGTAAAGAAGTCATAGACCTAAATAGGGTTAAGATTCTTGCTTTGAAAGCCGCTACGGTTGCTCTTAATGTTGCAATTAGTACGATAGCTGGAATGGCACTCAATTTTGTTATTACAAAGTTCAACGAGTGGCGCACTGCTATCGAGACTAATGCACAGAAGTCCAAAGAACTCTCTTCTTCCATGACCGACTTGATTTCTCAGTATAAAGAACTGGGAGACAAGTCCGGCTGGGATACAGATGATTTTGCACAGGCAAAGGATTTGAATGCAGAAATTCTTGACCTGCTAAAGAACCAGTCTGCCGAAATGGACAAAAAGCTCCGTAAGCTTGATCTTGAGAATGGTAAGTATCAGGAACAGATCGACCTTCTGAATGAGCTTTCCATCTCTACGTTGACACAGAATAAGGCTGACCAAGGCAAACTGCTTGAGCAAACCGCAAAAGGAAAGTCTAGTGGACAGTATGTTATCGGTGACTCATCTGATACCGATATGGCAAATGCTCTTGGCGGTAAGTTTGGCGGTTCTCTTGATAGTAACACTGGTGTATTCAATTTTGGTGGCTTTGACCCCAATGATGCAGACTCTATTCTTGCTTACTATGATAAGTTGAGTAGTGCTCTCGACTATCTGGGCAGCAACTATGATTCTGCAACTCTTGAAGCATCAAGTTTATACAACCAGCTGAAGTCCGAGAAGAATGTCATTGAAGACCAAGCAAACGCATATCGTAGTTCTTCCGACACATTAAAGGAAGTCATTGCGGCACAAAAACTATCCTCTACGTCCTCCAAGCGTTCCGAGGAAGATATCAAGGCTGTTACAGACGCTCTTGAAGGACTAAAGGGTGCTTACGGTGGTATTACATCTGGCAATCTTGTGAGTTTCCTGAGCGGTGATAAGAAATTAGGCGGTACATATGCAGATGCGCTAAATCAGCTAAAGGAAGTAATGCTGAATCTCGGATTTGAGGATAATACTTCTGACGCACAGGCTTTTGTCGATGTACTTGTTCAGCTTGGAGTTGTTTCTTCGTCCTCCGCTTCTAAAGTAGATGGATTGTCGGAATCCACATCTGCCGCCGCAGACCAGCTCAAAGAAGCAACTGACGGTCTTGATAAGATTCAATCTGCTTATAGCACATTAAGTGATGTTGTTGATGAGTACAATGAAAATGGTTATTTGACCGTTAGCACGCTTACTGACCTCATCAACCTTGGCCCTGAGTATTATGACTGCCTAGTTAATGAAAGTGGTCAGCTTGCAATCAATACAGAGAACATCAACACGATGGCTGACGCCTATTACGAGATGGCAAAAGCTGCGTTGTATGCTCAAGCTATTGAATCTTTGAACGCAAATACGAACACCTATGCAAATGCAAGTAAGTTCTTATCTCAAGCACAACAAGAAGTCAAAGATATGAAATCTCTGCTTTATACGGAGGGTCAGCGTCTTATTGACGAGGGTGGTTTGAGTGGAGATGCTCTTGCAACTCAGGTTCAGGCACAGCAACGAATCATCAACACTTATACAAAGAAAATGTCTGCTATCGTTTGATTTCTCATTGCGAGAGAGATTTTTCCTTCGCGGGCGAGAGGGATTCGCACTTTTTTAACAAGATAATATTACCACCTTTTTCGCTCCATGTCAATCATGTAAAATTGTTTCATCTTGTCGTGCTTGATCTTCGGAGCGTCCGGGACCCGGGGCTTCCGCCGGGGGCGTTCGCCCTGCCCAGATGCGCTCCTTAGAGTGAGGTGATGAGGGGTTGGATGATGGGTTGATGGGTGTATTGATGGACGGAATTGAGTGATAGGTTATTGCTGATTTTTGAAGAGTACTTTTGAAGTGATTAAATTTGTTTTTATGTGCTGACTGCCTTTGATATCTCCTTATCTGTACCGCTCGATTGCTTTGCCTGCGCTCTCCCCTGCTGTTCTTTTGCTAAAATTTCACCGGATGTAATTTTGGACTATGGAATAAAAAACAGGGATATTATTGTTTGATATAAAACAATCGTTCTATTATAAAACCGTATAGATGAGATTTTGTAGCCACACCCACACGGTCTGATGTTTTTTCCAGCAATTCAATATGTGATGATTGTTGGTCGATTATCTTTTCTAAACGATCATTAGCCACATCTGTATTATGTGCTGTACGCTCCATCGCTTCTTGCATTCTTTGCCTATTCTGATATATCTGCTCTCCAACTTCTTGAGCCTGACGCATCATACGATCCTGTTCTGCTGCAATACTTTCTGCAAACACTCTTTGTGGTTGTATACTTGCATTAATTTTAGCAATCATGTCTGGAGTAAGTGAATTTCCAAATTTAAAATCATCTGCCATTAATGTTCTCCTGTATATGTAAACACTTTCGTAATAATCTAATAGCGGGGTCCAGAGGTACGGCCTCTAGGTGTAGTTTCGTTTATTTACGTCTTACTCTTCACTCGGCTATTTTGTTTCATGTAAGTGTTGGCTACGAACCCCACATACACCCGTAGGAAATCCCATCTGAACCCACATATAAGTTACCATCAGACTGTTCATCACAGCGCCTCCATCAATCTCAATGTTTTTGACAAATCCCTTGGTTTCGAACTTTAACTTTAAGCAACTCAGCCAAGTTCCAAATAAAACTATGAATAACGATTGATCTGTATAAAATATATTGCCATTTCTCGCCCTCACTTTATATTTAACTATTTTGCCAGACTTAGCTCTTTAATGATTGTGTTCTTAACCCACAATCATACAATCCTTGCCGGAAAAAAATATCTGATTACTAATTTTGCCAGTGTAAACGTATTACCCTTCACATTTTTAGGATTTAATTGAATTGCTTCCTTTAAAAGCGAACATTCTCCTCGTTTTTTTGTAATCTTTTATAATAACAGCAACAAGCCCACGACAGACCGCTTATCGCAATCTACCGTAGGCTTGTGTTATCCTCCTGTTTTTATTTGTTGCTCCTTTTTGTGGGTCAAAACAGAGCTTCCAAAAGCCACCTAATATAACCCTCAGGATTTCCCGCTTCTTGCAGTTTTTCAACAAATAAAACATTTGAAGGACAACTCAAGCCGTCAAAACCATTTAGTTATCGTAGGTTTTCTTGGTTGACCCTATGCGGTTGTCAAGTAAGGAACAAAAATTTTTGCAAATAAATAAGCCCTACAAGGTTTTCAAATCGGTTTTGAACCAATTTGATCCTTGTAGGGCTTATCTCTTAATTTTTATGGACGAAGACCCTTTACAAGAGTCTGAAATTCCTGTTCTGTATCCACAAAGTGGTAAGGCGCATACTCACCATACGCTGTTGGCCTGCTGATTGTTACAAGCTGTACTCCCTTATATCCAACCTCTTTGTTCAATTCTCTTTTTAATTCCACCAGATGCTTCCCATGCGTCGTTTTTAGAGCAAAACAACCATGTGCATTACGATCTTTTGCTACTAAATAGCACATTATTCAGCACCTCCTTAAATTCATGTTCATTCCGAATCAATCCATTTTCATACTTTTCACGCATTATCTTCCCTGTTTCCACGGGATAATTCTTTTTATATTGCTCTTTTTTCGGCATCATGCCGTCACTTAAATTGATGTTCTCCCCTGTCACCAAATCATTTTCCTTCAATAGTTTTCAGTTCTTCAAGGTAATAGTCACCATGATAGAATTTAGAAACATCCATATCAAGAGCT
>ERZ825525.2882-NODE-2882-length-10160-cov-3.040574_pt1 | contig 10160 bp, 9 predicted proteins | sample MGYA00519930_ERZ825525 | MGnify/ENA primary metagenome ERZ825525 (study PRJEB31778, sample SAMEA3449203) | human gut metagenome | biome: human gut; feature: human-associated habitat; material: faeces | place: United Kingdom | collected 2010/2012 ... | reverse complement strand
TCGAAATCGTCGTCGTAGCTTATTGAGAACACCATATCCACGCGGCGGATACCGTTGCTGTTGTTGTTCGTAACAGTCGCGCCGGAAACCTGCCCGTTCGGTATGAATATCGCCTGGTTGGAGTCGGAATCCAGCCTGGTGTACAGTATCGTGATCTGCCTTACGGTGCCGCTCACACCCGCAACTGAGATGTAATCGCCTATTTTGAACGGCTTGTTAATCATCAGCATAATGCCGCCCGCAACGTTTGAAAGGCTGTTCTGCAATGCAAGGCCTATCGCAACGCCGGCGGTGCCGATAACGGTAACGATCGAGGTCGCGGGAATTCCCAGCGTGCTCAGAACCACAGTTATCAACAGAACATACAGCACGATCTTGCAGCACTGCTTTGTAAAGTTCGTGACGGTCAGGTCGAGACGCGTGCGGTCGAGTCCCTTGCTGATGAGCTTCAGCACCAGCTTGCAGACTATCAGACCCACTATCAGCACGATGATCGCGAGAATTATCGTCGGAACTGCGCGCACTATCGCGTCCCACATGTTATGGAAAAACTCGCTGAACTTGCTCACCGTTTCCTCCGGATGTTCAACGAGGTCGTGAACTGCGTCGTTTATCGTCGCTTCGTGCGTTGCAGCCTCGGCAGTCGCCGCGGCGGTCGAAATCAAATTCAGCACGCTCACTTGAACAGTTCCCTCAGACCTGCCTCAGCCGCCTCGCCGTCGCTCTCGCGGATAAGCACGGAAATTTCGTCAACACCGGTGGTTATCAGAAGAATCATCGCGTCTATCTTGTTCAGCAGGTTGAATACCTTAGCCGCAAAACCAGCCTGCGCTTCCATCTCTCCGGTCTTAATAACAATCTTGCGGTTGCTGCTGTTGATCATCGGAGTGATGTCGTGCTTCTCCTTCAGGCGCTTAACCACGGTCAGCAGCTTCGGCATATCGTCGTCGTCCAGCGTGAAACCGAAGCCGAAACGCTCCGATGTCGGCGCGGTCATGGAGATCATGTCAATGTTGATACCTGCCTCTGCGACAGCGGTCAGGGTGTCCTCCATAATGGTCTTGTACAGCGGCACATTATTAAAGGTTACTGCTGATACGTTTTCTGTTACTGTGATATTCATTGTCAGCCCTCCTTGATAAGATCAGACATTGCGTACATTCCAGCAGGCTTGCCCGCAAGGAATACTGCGGCGTTGACCGCTCCGTTTGCGAAAACCTCTCTCGACTGTGCCGAATGCGACAGTGTGATCACCTCGTCGTGTCCGGCGAAAATTATGTCGTGCTCGCCGACGATTGTGCCGCCGCGGATAGCGTGCATTCCTATCTCGTCCTTGTCGCGGGGCTTTCTAACGCTGTGGCGGTCGTATACGAAATGATCCTTGCCGCCCAGCTCCTCGTTGATTGCCTCGGCTATCATTATTGCAGTACCGGAAGGCGCGTCCTTCTTCTGATTGTGGTGCTTCTCAACGATTTCAATATCGAACTGACCGCCGAGTATCTGAGTAGCCTTGCGCGCAAGCTCCACAAGCAGGTTTATACCGAGCGACATGTTGAATGTGAAAAACACCGGGACCTGAGCCGAAGCCGCGGTTATCTGCGCGCGCTCCTCATCGGTGTAGCCTGTCGTGGCGAGCACCAGCGGAACGTTGTTCATCTTGCCATAGCTGAGCAGGTCAGGAAGCGCGGAGGGGTGCGAGAAATCGATGATAACATCGGGCTTTTCGGGCATGTCGAACACCTTGGTGTACACCGGGAATTCGTCGTACTGCTCGCCGAGCTTGTCGATTCCGGCGATGATGGTGCAGTCCGCGCGCTCCTTAACAAGACCCGCGATCACTCTGCCCATTCTTCCGCATGCGCCTGTTATTGCGATTCTAGTCATTTGTAATTCCTTTCAGATTTTTGCAGAAATGCCAGTTAGCATATCGGGCGGAAGCATTTGATTCCGCCCGCATTATTTACTTTATTGCACCTACTAACCCGAGGGGCTCCATCGTGCTTCTGAGCTTAGCGATCTGCTCGTCGGACATTGAACACAGCGGAAGTCTGCACTCGCCCGCCTTGAAGCCCATGATGTTCAGAGCCTCCTTGACAGGGATAGGGTTGACGTCCATGAACAGAGCCTTCTCGAACGTCAGGATCTTAGCCTGGATTGCGAGCGCCTCTGCCTGCTTGCCTGCGTTGAACAGAGCGACTTCGTCGTGCTTCTCCTTCGGCATGAGGTTGGAGGTCACGGAGATAACGCCCTTTCCGCCGAGGGAAAGAATCGGCATCACCTGGTCGTCGTTGCCGGAATAGATGTCGAGCTCAGTATAAGCTGCGATCTCGGCAGCGAGGGACATATTGCCGCTTGCTTCCTTAGTTGCAACGATGTTCGGAACCTTTGCAAGCTCCTTGTAGGTGTCAATGGAGATGTTGCAGCCGGTGCGGCTGGGAACGTTGTAAAGGATTAACGGTATCTTCACGCTGTTTGCGATAGCGGTGAAGTGCTTTACCAGTCCGCGCTGGGAAGCCTTGTTGTAGTATGGCGTTACCTGAAGCAGGGCGTCCGCGCCGAGCTTTTCAGCGGCAGTGGAAAGCCTGATGCCGTGGGCGGTATCGTTCGCGCCGGTTCCTGCAATTACAGGAACTCGGTGAGCGACCTTCTTAACGGCGTAGCCGACGCACTCAAGGTGCTCCTCGTCGGGCATGGTGGAAGCCTCGCCGGTGGTGCCGCATACTACGAGAGCGTCAGCGCCGTTGGCTATCTGGAACTCGATGAGCTTGCCGAACTCATCGTAATTGATGGAGCCGTCGGAGTTCATCGGGGTGACGATGGCGGTGCCTACGCCGGTAAATATAGTCTTTTTCATGGGGTATCCTTTCACGGAGATATCAGTCCAGGTAGCCCTTTGCAGCAAGCAGCTCAGCCATTTCAACAGCTCCGCCTGCGGCGCCTCTCAGTGTGTTGTGAGAAAGGCACACGAACTTGTAATCGAACATTGTATCGGGGCGCAGTCTGCCGACGGATACAGCCATACCGCCCTCAAGGTTGCGGTGCAGCTTAGCCTGCGGCATGTTGTCCTCCTCGAAGTAGTGAATGAACTGCTTCGGAGCGGACGGCAGCTTCAGCGCCTGCGGCTCGCCTGCGTACTCAGCCCAGATCTTCTTGATCTCGTCCATAGAAGGCTTGTTCTCGAAGTTTACGAATACTGCTGCGAAGTGACCGTTGGAAACCGGAACTCTCAGGCACTGTGTGGTGATCAGCGGGGACTGAGCCTTTACGATCTCGCTGCCCTCGATGTGACCCCATACCTTCAGCGGCTCCTGCTCGGACTTCTCTTCCTCGCCGCCGATGTACGGGATAAGGTTATCCACCATCTCAGGCCAGGTCTCGAATGTCTTGCCTGCGCCGGAGATCGCCTGGTATGTGCAAGCGAGGATATTCTTGATGCCGAACTTTCTCAGCGGGGAGAGAGCCGGAACATAGCTCTGAATGGAGCAGTTGGACTTTACGGAGATAAAGCCGCGCTTTGTGCCGAGGCGCTTCTTCTGAGCGTCGATGATGGCAGCGTGGTCTGCGTTGACCTCCGGAATGATCATCGGAACGTCGGGAGTGAAGCGGTTAGCGGAGTTATTGGACATTACCGGGCACTCTGCCTTTGCGTATCTCTCCTCGAGAGCCTTGATCTCGTCCTTCTTCATATCAACAGCGCAGAAAACGAAATCTACCTGAGAAGCGATCTTCTCGATATCTGCTGTTGCGTCAAGAACGATCATATCCTTGAACTGCTCGGGGATATCCTGCTTCATAGCCCACTTTGCGCCTACTGCGTCCTCATATCTCTTGCCTGCGCTTCTGGGAGATGCTGCCAGGACCTTTACATTGAACCAGGGGTGATTTGCCAGCAGGAGTGAAAAACGCTGACCTACCATACCTGTTGCGCCGATTATACCTACGTTGTACTGCTTCATCTGAAATACTCCTTTATTATTTAATAAAATTTTACAGAGAAATAAAAAAAATCGGTTGAAAACCGATCCATCATAACTATATAATGTATAAAGTGTCAGATAGCACTCCATCATACAATCATGATGACAATCATATACCTGTTCGGCATATGCTCAGCAGGGTCGTAAACCGCATTACGACGGAGCTTCGGCAGCATCGCCTTTCCCCTGACATACATTCGGAGCGGAAGCCTCTGTCAGGTTACTGATCTTTACTGCGCCTCTATCAGTTTTTTTTATTATATAATATTGCACAGCCTTTGTCAATACCAAATTTAAATAATTTTATGCTATTAACCGCTGCGGAGTGTCTTTCGGGGCGGGGATGAAAGGATAAATACAATTTGAAAAACATCACGGTCGATTTTGCTCAGCTTGATTCAAAAGAGAAGCTGGAGGCTTTTCTTGAAAGGGAGGTCTCATCAGGGGATTCGGTCCATCTGAAAAACTATCACAGGGAGCTTATGCCCTGGGCTGAGGAAGCTGTGTCAAAGCTGAAAGCCTCTCCCGACGTTGTTGTCACCACCGAGATAGACCCTGAGAATATGCTCCGTTCGGACTTTTACTATGATCTGCCCGAAGAGCTTATCGCACAGACGCCTGTGGAGCCGAGAAATGCTTCCCGCCTTATGTGCGTTGACCGTCAGAGCGGCGATATCACACACGACCATTTCTATAATCTATGCAAGCACCTGAAAAAAGGTGATTTGCTGGTAATGAACGATTCCAGAGTGCTTCCCGCACGTCTTTACGGCGAAAAGGAGGGCACAGGCTCATTTATCGAGTTCCTGCTCCTTGAACAGAAAGGCGATAAGCTGTGGGAGATACTTGTCCGTCCCGGCAAAAAGGCAAAGCCCGGCACACGCTTTTCTTTCGGCAACGGCAGGCTGAAGGCTGAGATACTTGAGACTGTTGAGGGCGGCAACCGCATTGCAAAGTTTGAGTGCGAGGGCAATTTCTTCACTGCCCTTGAAGATATCGGTCAGATGCCTCTTCCGCCCTACATCACCAAAAAGCTGGAGGATAAGGAGCGCTATCAGACAGTATATTCCCACGAGCTTGGCTCTGCCGCAGCTCCCACCGCAGGACTGCACTTTACAAATGAAATGCTTGACGACCTGCGTGCCAGGGGAATAAACACCGCATTCGTCACACTTCATGTAGGACTTGGCACATTCCGTCCCGTAAAGGAGGACGAGGTGCTCAAACACAAGATGCACTCCGAGCATTATCATCTGCCAAAGGAAACGGCGGAGCTTATCAAAAAGACCAAGGCTGAGGGCGGCCGTGTAATTGCCGTTGGAACCACCTCCTGCCGTACTCTTGAAAGCGTGGGCACGTTCTTTGAGGATATGGACGAGCACGAGGGCTACACCGATATTTTCATTTACCCCGGCTACAAATTCAAGGTCATCGACGGACTTATCACAAACTTCCATCTGCCCGAAAGCACCCTTATAATGCTTGTTTCCGCATTTATGGGCTACGACAACACCATGAACGCATATAAGACCGCAGTTGAGGATAAATACAGATTTTTCAGCTTCGGCGATGCTATGCTGATATTGTGATATGCTTTTGCATATGACGGTTCGGGCTGTTCTTTGAATACATTATGGGGGTAATGATATGAACGACATCTGCATTGAAAAAGACATTGTGACAGATGAGTATGATGCACCCAAGGGTGTGGGCTTTTATATAACGACAGTTATTCTTGTGCTTGCCTGTGCAGGACTGTCACTGCTGAGCATTCCTCTGCTGAACCATTATCAGGGGGGAGCGGAAAATGTTTTCGGGGTGATAGAGGCTGCATGGAGCAGGGCATGGTGGTCAAAGCTGCTTATCATAGTCGGAGGGCTGCTGTTCATATTTTTCGGCTATGCCATAAATTATGCTGACGATGTGTTAAGATGCCTGCCGCTGGGAAATTCCATAAAAAATCGCTTTGATTTCAGGCTTTTTGAGGCTCACCCTCTGCTGAGATTTGCTCCTGCCGCACTTCTTGCAATTTTCTTTGCCGTAACGGTGGTAGCAGAGCTTTTCGGCAAGCCTGAGGGTATAACTGAATACAGCCTTTCGGGCGAGGGATACACGGGATATCAGTGGTTCGAGCAGATAATCACGCTCCTTGCCATATTCTCCCTGCTGATGATAATAGCGGACGGCGTAATAAACGCAGGCATTATAGGCTCGCTGATACATAACCCAGTGATGATATGCTCCAACGTAGCCGCATTTGCCGCAGCTGCATTTATAATGGTGCTGGGCGTTGCGATCATCGGACTGGCAATAGCGCTTGTTATAGTGGCGTTTATTTTCAGGATAGCTTTTATTGTGCTGCTGCGAAGATAATGCCGATATGCTCTTGACTTTTTGAGCGGGAGTGTAATATAATATTAAATATGATAACCGTATCCGACAAGCAGGAAACCAAATAATAAAACTGGCTTCCTGCTTTTACTTTATAAAAAAGGAAAATAGATATGTACACACTTATTAAAACAGAAGGCAAAGCCAGAAGAGGACAGTTTGAAACTGTTCACGGCACATTCCAGACCCCGTGCTTTATGAACGTGGGAACTGCCGCTGCCATAAAGGGCGGTATTTCCTCCATTGACCTGAAAAATGACCTTAAATGCCAGGTGGAGCTGTGCAACACTTATCATCTTCATGTGCGCCCCGGCGACAAGGTGATAAAGCAGATGGGCGGTCTGCACAAGTTCATGAACTGGGACAAGCCCATTCTCACCGACAGCGGCGGATTTCAGGTGTTCTCTCTTGCAAAGCTCAGAAAGATAAAGGAAGAGGGCGTTTGTTTCAACTCTCACGTTGACGGACGAAAGATATTTATGGGCCCCGAGGAGTCCATGCAGATACAGTCAAATCTCGGCTCCACCATTGCCATGGCGTTTGACGAGTGCATCGACAACCATATGGCTCAGATCACCCCCGATATGGACGAAAAGGCCAAGAACAGAATAATCCGCAAGGCTTATGACTATTCCAAAAATTCCTGCGACAGAACTGTCCGCTGGCTGTACAGATGCAAGGAGGAGATGGCGAGGCTCAACTCCCTCCCAGATACCATCAACAAGCACCAGCTGCTTTTCGGAATAAATCAGGGCTCTGTTTTCGATGACCTGAGACTGCGCCATATGGAAGAGATAGCAAAGCTTGATATGGACGGCTACGCTGTGGGCGGCCTTGCAGTGGGCGAGCCTACTGAGGAGATGTATCATATCCTTGATATCCTCTGCCCCGTAATGCCCGAAAATAAGATACGCTACCTTATGGGTGTGGGAACTCCCTCCAACATCATCGAGGGTGTGGCAAGGGGAATAGACCTTTTCGACTGCGTAATGCCCAGCCGAAATGCACGTCACGCAACTATATTCACTTGGAACGGCATCATGCACGCCACAAACAAGTGCTATGAGACTGACCCATTGCCTCTTGACCCTGAGTGTGACTGCCCCACCTGCCGCAACTTCTCCCGTGCATATATCCGTCACCTGTTCAAGGCTGACGAGCAGCTGGCAGGCAGACTTGCGGTTGCTCATAACCTTTATTTCTACAACACTCTTATGGAAAGAATACGTGACGCTATCGAAAAGGGCGAATTTGAGCAGTTCAGAGCAAAATATTCCCCTCTTCTGGCATCAAAACTGTAATTTATGTGATACCGATCCTGCGACTCAGGCGGAATTTGTCCGTTTGAGCCGCTTTTTGTTGACAGTAACAATTTAATGAGTGTATTATAACAAAAATTCTTAGACAGTACACAAAAAAGACTGAACTTTTCTTTTGCGATATGCTATTATAAATGAGTAACGCATCGACCCGATAAAGGAATGAGAAGCCTGTGATTCAGGGATAATAAGGCTCTCAAAAAGGAATGATAATATGTATAAGCTTGTTATTTTCGATCTGGACGGAACTCTGGTAAATTCTCTTGCCGATCTGGGAAATGCCTGCAATGAGGCATTGGCAAAGTTCGGGTTCCCTACCTATGATATTGAAAAATACCGCTATTTTGTGGGCGACGGCGTTCCGATGCTCATAAAAAGAGCTGTTCCCGCAGACAAGGGAACCGATGAGGTGCTGGCAAAGGTAAAGGCTGAGTTTGATGTGATATACCGCCGCACCTATAACCGCCTTACCCGCCCATACGACGGCATTGTAAAGCTGGTTGCCGACCTTAAAGCCAAGGGAATACTTACCGCAGTTGCCTCCAACAAGCCTGATGAGTTCACTCAGGTAATTGTTTCCGATATGTTTGAAGCGGGGACGTTTTCATATGTTTCCGGCAAGAAGGACGGCTTTGAAAAGAAGCCCGACCCGGGAATTGCGCTCCACATAATGGAAAAGCTGGGCGTTTCCCCCGAAGATACGCTTTTTGCGGGCGACTCCTCGGTTGATATGAAAACAGCAACAAATGCGGGCTGCGACAGCATAGGCTGCTTGTGGGGCTTCCGCACAAGGGAAGAGCTTGAAGAAAACCATGCGGTGTATATTGCAGAAACTCCCGCAGATATATATAATGCGGCTGTAAACGGCAAGTAACAGGGAATTTATTTAATTTTATTTTATTTTGGAGGTTAGTTCAATGAACGTTCAGGACGTGCATATGCAGTATATCACAGAGGGCTTTGACGAAAACGGAGTTGTAAACAAATTCGACCTTCGTCTTCCCGAAAATTTCAGCTTTGCTTACGATATAATAGACAAAATTGCGGAAATAGAGCCTGACAGACGTGCCATGATATGGTGCGATGACGAGGGCAGAGAGCGTATCTTTACTTACGGCGAGCTTTCGCTGCTTTCAAACCGTGCTGCAAATATGCTGCTGGACAAGGGCGTGAAAAAGGGCGACAAGGTAATGACCGTCCTCAAGCGCCACTGGCAGATGTGGATAGTTACCTTTGCGCTGGAAAAAATCGGCGCTATCCTTATCCCCGCAACAAATCAGCTGAAGAAAAAGGACTATACCTACCGCTTTAAATCGGGCGACATAAAGCATATCATTGCCACAGGCGACGGCGATGTACGTGAGAATATCGAAAAGGCGTGCGCAGAATATCCCCTTGAACTGAAATTTATCGTAAAGACAAGCGAGCATTATGACGGCTGGATAGATTTTGACGCTGAGCTTATGAACTACCCCGACACTCTGGAGAGAATTGCCACAAACGTTGATGACGACTGCATCATGTTCTTCTCCTCAGGCACAACAGGCTACCCCAAAATGGTAATCCATTCTCACAGATACAGCGTTTCCCACATACCAACCGCAAAGTACTGGCACAACATTAACAAGGACAGCATCCACCTTACCATTTCCGAAAGCGGCTGGGGCAAGTTCTTCTGGGGCAAGATATACGGTCAGATGGCTCTTGCGGCAACTGTAATGACCTATGATTTTTCAAGGTTCGTTCCCTCAGACGTGCTTCATATCATTGAAAAGTACAAGGTAACTTCTCTTTGCTGCCCCCCCACAATGTACCGCTTCTTTATCAAGGAGGGCATGGAGGGCCACGATATTTCTTCCCTCAAATATGCCACAACAGCAGGCGAGGCACTTAATGCCGAGGTTTATAACAAGTTCAAGGAATATACGGGACTTTCTCTTATGGAGGGCTTTGGTCAGACAGAGACCGTTCTGCTTATCGGCAACCCCAAGGGAAGCGTCAGCCGTTCAGGCTCCATGGGCAAGGCAATGCCTATGTTCAACGTTATCATCGCAGACCCTGAGGGTAATGAATGCCCCGCAGGCACCACAGGCGAGATATGCGTAAAGCTCCACGAGGGCGTTAACAACGGACTTTTCAAAGGCTACTATAATAATGATGAAGCCAATGAAAAGGCATTTGCATACGGACTTTACCACACAGGCGATACCGCATACAAGGACGAGGACGGATATTTCTGGTATGTGGGACGTATCGACGACGTTATCAAGTCATCGGGCTACCGCATAGGCCCCTTTGAGATAGAATCTATCCTTATGGAGCACCCCGCAGTTCTTGAGGTTGCCATCACCGCTGCACCCGACCCAATCAGAGGACAGGTGGTCAAGGCGACTATCATACTCACCAGCGAGTACAAGGACAAGGGCGATGAGAAGCTTGTTAAGGAGCTTCAGAACTATGTTAAGCAATCAAC
>ERZ825525.2879-NODE-2879-length-10184-cov-2.851318_pt1 | contig 10184 bp, 9 predicted proteins | sample MGYA00519930_ERZ825525 | MGnify/ENA primary metagenome ERZ825525 (study PRJEB31778, sample SAMEA3449203) | human gut metagenome | biome: human gut; feature: human-associated habitat; material: faeces | place: United Kingdom | collected 2010/2012 ... | reverse complement strand
GGGCAGCTCGACCTTTATCTTGAAGTATCGCCTGCGCTCCTCGAGCACCTTGGTGCTGTTGGATTTGAGCAGGGAAATATTCATCTGCCTGTCGTGCGACATTGAGATATCCCCGGCGTATTTTATTCGGTCGCCCGCCTTGGAGTAAGCGATAACGTCCACTCTCGTGCCGCGCTCAAGCTCCGGGAGATCCTTTCCCTTGATGATAAGGATACTTTCCTCACTGGATTCCAGGTTTTTCGGGAAAACGAAATTGCGCTCTGCCGAAGCAAGGTACCGTTCTGGGCAAGAATTTCTGTCTTAACTATTTTAGTTCCAAATAACAACCTCATCAATCCTCTTACAATAAAAATAGTAAACAGAGCAACCACGCCCGCACGCAGAACAGCGCCCGGACCCTTAGATACCATCAAACGAACCATGAAAGCACGCTATTTGTCAGAATACTCTTGTTTACATTATACAATAAACATTCCTAATAAATCAAGGCATAATGTTGATTTTCTAATAATTGAACAAATTTTTTTGTGATTTTTGGCAAACATAACAAAACACTGCTATGCCGTTTCATACCACATTGTGTAAAAACGCCTCAGGCTTTTTTGACCTTTATCTTGAACCGCTTGCCGCAGCCTCTTGCGAGCCTGTCCCTGGCCTGCATGGGGGTTCCGCAGATGAACTGCGTCTTATCGCAGATAATGGCGTCGAGCTGCTCGTCCTTGTTTTCCATCACCGGGAAGAGATAGAAGCTGTGGCTGCACTCGTAAGCCCTGTAGATATTTTTATATGGTATCTCGACAACGCGGGCGTTCTTGTCGCGTAGCGCCTCGGAAACCCTCGCGGAAGCCTCCGCACGTTCCGGGACGGCGGCGCCGTCGGACTCCGCCTGATCGGGCGCGCTGATAGTCAGCATGAGATTATCCTCCTCGGAAAGATCCACGCTGACGACCTTGCCGAAGCTGTTCTCCAACTTGTCGGCGCGCTTGTTGAAATACTGTATCCGCATGTTATGCGGAAGCGTTGCGCAGACAAGGAAAAGCACCGCGAATACCGCGCCCAGAAGCCACTCCGTGCACCAGAACGCCGCCAGCATAAGCAGGAAAAGCACCGCCGCCGCATAGTAGCACGCAGTCTGAAGCGGGCGCACCTTCATCAGGTACATAAAGTCGGAAAACGAGCGGATACGCGCCATGGTGCATTCCGTCTCGCATACGGTCCTGCCGTTGTCCGGGCGATTTTCAGTGTTCATCTCCTCGAACATCTTCGCGAGCTTCGATTCTGTTGATTCCAGTATCTCCTGCTGTCTTTTGCTTCTGAACATAACTATTCCTTTCTCGGATATAATGTATCTTTTGTATCTAGTATATCACAACTCGCCGGAAAATGCAACGGCGGTACGAAAATTCTGCACATATTTCCGTCATAATAACCGCCGCCGTCCGTCGATTTGCCATCAAATTATTACAATTTGGCTACAATTTGTTTCCTTGCAGTTACAAAACGCGCAAAACTGTTGACAATCACCGCCGTTTGGAGTATATTATTATAGTGGTAGTTTGTGTATCACACGATAATAATATCCGAAAGATAAAATTCAGATACAGGAGAACAGCTAATGATCAAGGAAACTTCACTTTGCATGGGCTGCATGAACGACAAAACCTATGACGGTCCCTGCAAGCTGTGCGGATACAGCGACAACACGCCGAATATCCCCACATACCTGGCGCCCAAGACCTTCCTTGCCGACCGCTACATCGTCGGTAAGGTGATAAGCTACAACGGAGAGGGCGCGGTATATATCGGCTACGACACGGCGGCGGGCGCGAAGGTCACAATAAAGGAATTCATGCCGGACACCCTCTGCTCCCGCAGAAAGGGCGAGACCGACATAACGGTCGATCCGTCCGCGGCGGCGCTCTACAAGACCTACCTGTCGGAATTCATCGACCTCAACCGCACGCTGATGAAGCTGCGCGGAATGTCCCACGTTCAGACCGTCCTCGACGTGTTCTGCGAGAACAGCACCGCCTACGTGGTATTCGAGTACATCAACGGAATTTCCCTCAAGACATACCTTGCGAACTCCTCCGGGGTGATAACCTGGGAGCAGGCGAAGGAGCTTTTCTCACCGTTCTTCACAACGCTGAGCCTTATCCATTCCGCCGGGATAATCCACCGCGGGATATCCCCCTCCACGATTTTCGTCACCGATAAGCTGGAGCTGAAGCTCACCGGATTTGCGATATGCGCGGCGCGCACCACCGGAACCGAGATCCCCTGCGAGATGTTCGCGGGATTCGCAGCCCCAGAGCAGTACACCAACGAGATAAACGGCACCTGGACAGACGTCTACGGCATTTCCGCGGTGCTTTACCGCTGCCTGACCGGCTGCATTCCCACCGAGGCAATAGCCAGAAACGGCACCAGCCTTATGGAGCCGATGATGATAAACCGGAACATTCCGGCAAACATTTCCTCCGTGATAATGGCAGGCCTTAACATCTCGCCTGAGGACCGCGTCCGCACCATAACCGAGTTTGTCGACCGCCTGTTCACCCAGCCGAAGGCAGCCGAGCCGGCTCCCGCCGAGAAGGCGAAGCTCACCCGCAGGGAGCAGAAGCAGCGCCGCGAGCGCAACAAGACCATCGCGGTAATGGTCATCGCAGGGATCGTTTTTGCAGCGTTCATCGTGGTGTTCGTGCTGACCCTAAACGGAACTCTCACCGGCGGAAACAGCACCCCGCCGGAAAGCACTTCCACCGTGGAAGCCACCGCAGAGACCCGTGAACCGGAAACCAGCCAGGCGGAAACCACGTCCTCCCAGCCGGAGCCGGATCAGATCATCACGTCGGATACGATAAAAATGCCGGACTTCTCCGGAAGAAGCTACGATTACGAGACCGAGCGCTACGGAAGCACCTTCACGTTCGTGCCGAAGTACGAGTATTCCGACACCTACGCAAACGGACTGATGTACGACCAGAGCATTGAAGCCGGCAAGGAAGTCACCGCCGGGATAACTGTAGTCGTAAAGGTCAGCAAGGGACCCAGCAGGGTAGCCCTGCCGGACTACACCGGTCAGACACCCGACAAGTATATAGCTGAGCTGAGCAAGCTCAACATCAAGTATTCAGTAACGACGGAGCGCTCCAACGAAGCCAAGGACGGATACGTGTTCAAGTGCAGCGTTGAGATAGGCGACCTCGTGGACGTTGAAAACGGTCAGGAAGTAACAGTATACTGCGCCGAGAACTACCCGCCCACAGTGGAAGCGACCATGGACGGCACAGCAGAGCCGTGGTTCACCAGCGAAGGTATCCCGGTAATCGGCGACGAAACACAGGAAGTTGAGGAAAACTAAGCATGGAGCTTGATTTAGGCGAGATCAGAAAGAATATAGACGCGATAGACGACCAGCTCCTTGAGCTGTTCAAGCAGAGAATGGGGCTGACCCGCAAGGTCGCTGAGTACAAGGCGGCGCACAACATGGTGGTGTTCCAGAGCGAGCGCGAAAAGGCGATAATCCGTTCTGTGAGGGACCGCTCCCCGGAGGAGCTGAAAAGCTCCGCAGAGTTCCTGTTCACCAACATCATGGATATATCGAAGTGCGGCCAGAACAACGCGATAACCCCCGCTGTGAGCATTCCCCACGGCACGCAGATAAAGCATACCCCCGACGTCGCAGTGCAGGGGATCGAAGGCGCATACGGCCACGCGGCGGCGCAGAAGCTGTTCCCGGACGGCCGCATGAACTTCCGCGCAAGCTTTGCGGAGGTGTTCGAGGCAGTTGAAAACGGAAGCGCCGATTACGGCGTTATCCCGGTGGAAAACAGCACCGCCGGGGAGGTCAGCGTTAACATGGAGCTGCTGGAAAAGCACCACGTTTTCGTGAACCGCACCGTTACCGTACCCTGCACCCATGTCCTCGCGGCAAAGCACGGCGTGAAGGAGCAGGATATCCGCATACTGTTCGGCCACGAGCAGGCTATACGCCAGTGCAGCGAGTACGCCTCCTCCCGCCCGGAGCTTACCATTATCCCCTACGCAAACAACGCGATGGCGGCGCAGATGGTCGCGGAGAACCGCAGCAGCGAGCTTGGCTGTATCTGCTCCCGGGAGTGCGCCGAAATGCACGGCCTGGACATCGTGAACCCCGCGATAGCCGCCGACCCCAACAACGCGACAAGATTCTTCTGCATCTCAAAAGAGACCGAGGTCTACGACGGCGCGGACACTATCGCAGTGTCTGTTTCCCTGCCGCATATTTCGGGCTCCCTTTACAGAATGCTGACAAAATTCGCGGTCAACGAACTTGACCTCACCAAGATACAGAGCAAGCCGCTCCCGCTGGAATTCCGCACCGAGGAGGACGAGTTCATGTTCTACCTCGAGTTCTCCGGAAACATCGGTCAGCCGGTGGTGCTCCGCCTGCTGAACAACTTCCAGACCGAGTACAGCTACTTCCGTTTCCACGGAAACTTCCTCGCGGTGAACTGACATGGCGATGTTTTCCGCTGTGATACTCGCCGGAGGGAGCGCCTCCCGCATGAACGGGATAAACAAGCAGCTCGCGCTCCTGGACGGTATCCCCGTAGTTATCCGGAGCGCCCTGGCGTTCGAAAATTCGGCGCAGGCCGGGGAAATAATTCTTGCCGTACCCGCCGGCGAGGAGGAGCGCTACGCCGCGCTGTGCAGCCAGTACGGCATAACCAAGCTGAAAGCCGCGGTACACGGCGGCGCGACGCGTTTCCTTTCGGTAAAAAACGCGCTCGAGTACGTATCCGCCGGATACGCGTACATCGCGATACACGACGGAGCGCGCCCGCTGATATCCACTGCGGATATCGACCGCGTGCTGACTGACGCCGTACAGTACGGCTCAGCGATAGCCGCCGCTCCGGTGACTGACACGATAAAGCAGGTCAGCGGCGGAGCGATAACGTCCACGCCGGACCGCAGCACGCTCTACGCCGCCCAGACCCCGCAGGCGTTCCGCAGGGAGCTTTACGCCTCCTGCATGGAAAAGCTGGGAAGCCGCGCCGAGGAGCTCACCGACGACAGCGCCCTGCTTGAGCTGTGCGGCGAACCGGTGCACATAACTCCTGTGACCGCCTGCAACATGAAAGTGACCCGCCCGGAGGACCTGGCGATAGCCGAAGCTGTTTTACGGAGGTAATTATGTTCAATATTCTGGTCGTCGACGACCAGGCGCATATACGCCGCCTGTACGAATACACACTTGAAAAGAACGGCTACCAGCCCTACACCGCCGGAGACGGCGCGCAGGCGCTGAAGCTGATGGAGACCACCCACATCGACCTCGTGATACTCGACCTGATGATGCCCACGATGGACGGCTACACGTTCCTGAAAACGATGCGCGACAGCGGAAGCAGCATTCCGGTGCTGATAATAACCGCCCGGGACAGCGCCGAGGACGTCCGCAAGGCGTTCACGATGGGCACAGACGACTTCATGGTAAAGCCGGTGGACGACGTGGAGATGATACTGCGTATCCGGGCGCTGCTGCGACGCGCGAGGATATCCGAGGAGCAGAAGATAACCGTAGGCTCCACAACGCTGATATACGATTCCTTCACGCTGATACAGAACGGCACGGAAGTCCAGATGCCGAAGAAGGAGTTCCAGATACTGTTCAAGCTGCTGTCATTCCCGAACAAGACCTTCACCCGCGCGAACCTTATGGAGGAGTTCTGGGACATGGACAGCGAATCCGAGGCACGCACGGTGGACGTCCACATCAACCGCCTGCGCGACCGCCTCAAGGACAACAAGGATATCCAGATAGTGACCGTCCGGGGGCTTGGCTATAAGGCGGTAAAGACCGCGGACAAGCCGCAGGGGGCGTCATGAAAAACAAAAAGCGGAAAAGCTCTATATTCACCCGCCTGGGCGCGAAGCTCAGCCTGCTGATACTCATTATAACCGTCAGCGCGGACGTGCTCTCGTTTTCCGCCCGCATTTCGATAGACATGATAGTCTCCAACGGAAGCAGCGACACTGAAAACATCATAGCCTCCGTCGTCAGCAGTATCATTATCGGTACGCTGATGTCGTTCATAGTGAGCGGGCTGTTCCTGAAACCGCTGGTGGAGCTTATCAAGGCGACAAAGCAGGTGTCCCAGGGCGACTACTCCGTGCAGGTGGACATGGGCTGGGCTGAAAAGCACACCGTCCGGGAGCTTTCCGACCTCATCAATGTGTTCAACGAAATGACCCGGGAGCTAAACAACAACGCGATGTTCAATCAGGATTTCATCGCGAGCTTCTCGCACGAATTCAAGACCCCGCTGGTATCGATACGCGGATTTGCGCAGCAGCTCTACAATGGAAACCTCACCCCGGAGCAGCAGAAGGAATTCTCAAAGATAATCCTTGAGGAGACCGAGTACCTTTCGGAGCTTTCCACCAACACGCTGCTCCTGACCCGGCTTGATACCACGGACATCATCTCCAAGGAGGAGTTTTCGCTTGACGAGCAGCTCCGCACCTGCATGCTGCGCCTGGAGCCACACTGGTCTGAAAAAAACATCGACCTCTCGATGGAGCTTGACGAAGTGAAATTCTTCTGGAACGAGCAGATGCTGGAGCATGTCTGGAACAACCTGTTCGACAACGCGGTGAAGTTCACCCCGGAGGGCGGCAGCATATTCGTGAGCTGCCACCGCAGCGCCGGAGTCATCACGATACGCGTCCGGGATACGGGAACGGGAATACCGCAGAACGCGCTCCCGCACATATTCGAGAAATTCTACCAGGCGGACAGCTCCCACGCCACAAAGGGCAACGGGCTGGGGCTTCCGCTGGCAAAGAAGATAGTCGAGGTGTGCGGAGGCAGGATAGGCGTACAGAGCGACCTCGGGAAAGGCACGGAATTCACCGTGATACTCCCCGACGGCGGAAATCTTTTAGGCAAAAACAGCAGCCGGAGCGAACTCAACCTCGGCGGCGAAGAATAAACAGGAGGGAAAAATGGAATTCATCAGTGAAAGAACAGCCTGCACCATGATATCCGAAACAGTCGTCAAAGCAGGAGTGTCGCTGTTCAATGCGGTCAAGTACATCTACATGATAGCCGACAAGGACTTCTACAACATCAACATCAAGGATATCTTCAAGATAGCGCTGAACAACATCTCCGACACCACCTGCCTTTACAACACCGGGATAAAGCTCGACAAGGAGCGCTGCGCCGAAATGAACACCCCGGAGTACGAGCGCGTGCTCTCCCTTATGGTGTATTCCTTTGCGGTAAGGCTGCCGGTGCTGAAGAACGTCAAGACCTCCGGCGGATACCTCAACGACAAGCAGATAAAGACCATCTACGATATGGTGATATCCAAGGGCGCCGGAAACTACGACAACGTTATCGCCGACGACTTCGAGGAGATACGCCGCATGGTGAAGTCCGGGAAGCCTGTCCCCGCCTACGACGCGGAGTGGTACAAGGGGTATATCTACACCTACGTGCCCACGCTTGCCGCCATCACGAACAAGAATGTGTTCCTGCTGGGAAGCGCCGATATACTCTTCACGCTGTTCTATTCCTGCCTTGAGGAGGAGCTTGTCCGCCTGCTGAATTCCCTCGCTGCCCAGGCGTAATTCACAGCTTGCGCGCATATACTTACCTGAAAGGGAGGTACAGCATATGCAAAACGAACAAGCTGAACAGAACCTATACGAAACCGCCGGAGCAGAGCAGACTGAACGCTCCGAACGTTCCGAAACCCGCAGCAGCGTAAACCGCTTCGCTTACATGTCCGCGGAAGCCCCGGCGCTTCGCGGAGAGCTCCGCGGCAGCGCCGACCACCCGACAGCCGAGGGCAGCATATTCGCCTACTGGCTGGACGGAGCGCTGTACCTGCAAGCAGAGCTTTTGGGACTTCCTCCGGACAGGGTGTTCGGATTCCATATCCACGATGGAATAATATGCGGCTCCCCGGACAGCGGCGGAGCTTCCGGAGCCTTCGCCGAAGCCGGACCGCACCTGAGCCTCTGCCCTGAAGGCACCTGGTGCGGCAGACACCCATATCACGCCGGAAACCTTCCGCCGATAATCTCGGATTCCGATGGATACGCGGCGATGGAAGTCTACATCGGCAAGACGCTGACATCCGATTATTCCGGGAAGCCGATAATCCTGCACGACATGTCTGACGATTTCAGCACACAGCCCTCCGGCGGCTCCGGAAAGCGGATAGCCTGCGGGATATTCACAGAAGTACTTTAACAGACCGGAAATTCCTCCGGCTGTAGTCAATTAGAAAAGACCATACGAAAACAAAGGAGAAAAACATGGCACACGAAATAAGAAACCCCGACCTCTGGGAAAGCGGCGCACGCAAGATAGCGTGGGTAAAGCGCAACATGCCGCTGCTTAACGGAATCGAAAAGGAATTCGAGCAGGAAAAGCCCTTTGCAGGGCTGCGCGTAGCGCTCTCGGTACATCTTGAGGCTAAGACCGCGTACCTCTGCAAGGTGCTTGCAGCCGGCGGAGCCGAAATGTACGTCACCGGAAGCAACCCGCTGTCCACTCAGGACGACGTTGCTGCGGCGCTGGTTCACGACGGACTGAACGTATTCGCATGGTACGACGCTTCAAACGAGGAGTACCACCGCCACATTTCGCAGGTCATCAAGGCTCGCCCCAACGTAATAATCGACGACGGCGGCGACCTGGTAAACCTCATTCACAACGAGTACCCCGAGCTTATCCCGGAGGTGCTGGGCGGCTGCGAGGAGACCACCACCGGAATTATCCGCCTGAAGGCCATGGATAAGGATCACGCGCTGAAATTCCCGATGGTGCTGGTAAACGACGCCGACTGCAAGCACCTGTTCGATAACCGCTACGGCACCGGCCAGAGCGTGTGGGACGGCGTGATGCGCACCACCAATCTGGTGGTGGCGGGCACCACCGTCGTGGTGGCCGGGTACGGCTGGTGCGGCAAAGGCGTGGCCATGCGGGCCAAGGGGCTGGGCGCGAAGGTCGTTGTGACCGAGGTCGACCCGGTGAAAGCCATCGAGGCAGTGATGGACGGCTTTACCGTGCTGCCCATGGCGGAGGCGGCCAAGGTAGGCGACTGGTTCGTCACCGTGACCGGCTGCGACGGCGTGATCCGCCCCGAGCATATGCTGGAAATGAAGGAGGGCGCTATCCTGTGCAACGCGGGCCACTTCGACGTGGAGGTGGACGTGGCCGGGCTGCGCGCTCTGGCGAAGGAAAGCCGCGAAGTACGGCACAATATCGAGGGCTTCCTGCTGCCCAACGGCAGAACCATTTATCTGCTGGCCGAGGGGCGGCTGGTGAATCTGGCGGCAGGCGACGGCCATCCGGCGGAGATCATGGACATGAGCTTTGCCCTGCAGGCCGAGTGCGCCCGCCGTATGGCGGAGTGCGGCCGGGACATGAAGCCCGATCTGTACTCCGTGCCGGTGGACGTCGACAAGGCGGTGGCCACCCGGAAGTTGACGGCGCTGGGCGTGTCCATCGACGTTCTTTCCGAGGAACAGAAAGCCTATCTGGGCGTATAATGCGCCCGAAAGCAGAGAAGAACATACATAAGAAAGGGGAAATGTTCTGATGAAGCGCAGAATCGGTATTTTGACCAGCGGCGGCGACTGCCCGGGCCTGAACGCAACCATTCGCGGCGTGGCAAAGGCACTGTATGCCCGGATGGGTGATAATGTGGAGATCGTGGGCATCCTGAACGGCTACCACGGCCTGATCAACGGCGAGTACAGGGAGATGTGCGAGGATGACTTCCGCGGCATCCTGACACTGGGCGGCACCATTCTGGGCACCAAGCGCACCCCCTTCAAACTGATGCGCGTGGTCGAGGATGACAAGATCGATAAAGTCGCGGCCATGAAAAAGACCTACAAGGACGCAAAGCTGGACTGCCTGCTCTGCCTGGGCGGCAATGGCACCCACAAAACCGCCAACCTGCTCTCGCAGGAGGGCCTGAACATCATCGGCCTGCCCAAGACCATCGACAACGATATCTACGGCACCGATGTGACCTTTGGCTTCCACACCGCTGTGGACATTGCCACCGAGGTCATCGACCGCATCCACACCACCGCCGGCAGCCACAGCCGCGTGATGTGCATCGAGATCATGGGCAACAAGGCCGGCTGGCTGACCCTCTACTCCGGCA
>ERZ825525.2874-NODE-2874-length-10196-cov-5.874963_pt1 | contig 10196 bp, 10 predicted proteins | sample MGYA00519930_ERZ825525 | MGnify/ENA primary metagenome ERZ825525 (study PRJEB31778, sample SAMEA3449203) | human gut metagenome | biome: human gut; feature: human-associated habitat; material: faeces | place: United Kingdom | collected 2010/2012 ... | reverse complement strand
ATGCACACGGCATTGTAGGCCGTCTGGTGCTTACCTGTATTGATAAAGGGATTTCTCTGGATGAACTTCCTCTTGAAGAATATAAAGCCATCAGCCCGGTATTCGAGAATGATATTTACGAAGCGATCAGTATGAAAACCTGTGTGGAAAAACGTATGACCATCGGTGCGCCGGGACCTGACGTGATGGAGAAAGTGATCGCTGAGAACAAAAAATATCTGGAAGAAAATTAAAAAAATGCTTGCAATTTATTTTGGTTTGTTATAGTATGTACAAGAAAGACAGATGTACGCAATATAAGGACACCTGGATAAAAATGTCCGCGCAAGGGTAGAGACGCGGGCAGAAGATAAAGAGGAGAAAGATATTATGAGTGAAAAGCTTAGAGTCGGTATTTTAGGTGCTACAGGTATGGTAGGTCAGAGATTTATCTCTCTGCTTGAGAATCATCCATGGTTTGAAGTTGTAACTGTAGCTGCAAGTCCGAGAAGTGCAGGAAAGACATATGAAGAAGCAGTCGGCGGAAGATGGAAAATGGATACTCCGATGCCGGAAGCGGTAAAGAACATCGTTGTCATGAATGTAAACGAGGTAGAGAAGGTTGCTTCACAGGTTGACTTCGTATTCTCCGCTGTTGATATGACAAAAGAAGATTTAAACACAAAAAATCTGATTTGTTATGAAGTAATCACTGGGGAACACATTCAAATGCAAAATTAAATGAAAAAGCACCACTATTTCATTAAACTGAAAGGAATGACAAAATGGAAGTCAGATTGGCAACTCCACAGGATGCAGAAGAATTACTGGAAATTTACCGCTATTATGTAGAACATACAGCAATCACATTTGAATATGAAACACCTTCGATAACAGAATTCCGTCAAAGGATCAAACAGACATTAAAACGCTATCCTTATCTGGCGGCTGTTGATGGGCATGGAAAGATTGTCGGATATGCATATGCATCATCTTTTAAAAACCGTGCTGCATATGACTGGTCCGTAGAAACAACCATTTATGTAGATAAGGATGTAAAACGACAGGGAATCGGGAAAAAATTATATGAGGCATTAGAAGAAATCCTTCGAAAACAACATGTGATCAATTTGGATGCGTGCATTACAGATCCGGAAATCGAAGATGAATATGTTACAAAAAACAGTGTTCAGTATCATGAACATCTTGGTTATCATATGGTTGGAAAATTTTATAAAAGCGGCTATAAATTCGGACGTTGGTATGATATGGTCTGGATGGAAAAATATATTGGAAAACATAAAGAACATCCAGAAGCATTTATCCCTTTTTCTATTTTATAAAGAGTTTAAAACTTTTAAAAATCAGGAAAAACTGATATAATGAAATATAAATATGCTAAACAAAAGAAAACAGGAGTATTTAATTATGCCAGTATTTGATTTTAGTAACGATACATCAGAAATAAAAGAAGAAGTAGTCTGTACTTATACAACATTTTCTTCGAATGTAGATCATGCTACGATAGAATGCCCTATCTTGATTTTATCAAACAAGAAGAAGCAGTGGGAGCATCATTCCTGTGGTGTATTTTCTGATCAAGATAAGCAGACAGCCTTTGAATTTGAGGGAGAAGATGGGACAGTAATATCTGATATCTTAAAATTAGATTCCCGTTTTGTAAGCCTGGTCAGATGGCTTGGAGAGAATCATATTCATGTTCGCTTATCTGGGGAGAATACAGTAGAAGGTTATTGTGTATACAAGATCAGAGAAATTGCTCTTGGCGGTGGCACCAAATTATCTGCAGAAGATGGTTTCCTTCAGTTTATGATCGAACGTTTATTCCAAAGTGATGCACCAGATGAACGGATCACTGATGAAAATCTTGATGAGATGGGTGATGATATGAAACTTACCAGCATCCAGAGTATCACAGATTTTATGACATGTGCCGGAAGTACGCTGCCTGATAATATTCGTCTATGGGCAAGAAGAAATCTTGCTGTTGCAAAATCTCATGAAGTTTCACAAGAAGAGAGACGTCATGCCCAGCGTGCATTATCCATCATGATGAACATCCAATGGAAGAGTAATTATTTTAAAGCGATCGATCCTGAAGAAGCAAGACGGATTCTTGATGAAGAACTCTATGGTATGGAACGTGTGAAACAAAGAATCATTGAAACGATCATTCAGATCAATCGTACACACACGCTGCCTGCTTATGGATTATTATTAGTTGGACCTGCTGGAACAGGAAAATCTCAGATCGCTTATGCAGTTGCAAGAATTTTAAAACTTCCATGGACAACTCTTGATATGAGCTCCATTAACGATCCAGAGCAGTTAACGGGAAGTTCCCGTATTTATGCAAATGCAAAACCAGGGATCATCATGGATGCATTTTCCATGGCAGGAGAATCAAATCTTGTATTTATCATTAACGAGCTTGATAAAGCCAATTCAGGAAAGGGAAATGGAAATCCTGCAGATGTTTTACTAACATTGCTTGATAATCTCGGATTTACCGATAATTATATGGAATGTATGATCCCAACAGTTGGAGTATATCCAATTGCCACTGCAAATGAAAAAGACCAGATCAGTGCACCATTGATGTCACGTTTTGCAGTCATTGACATCCCTGATTACACACCGGAAGAGAAGAAAGCGATCTTCCAAAGATTTGCACTCCCTAAGGTATTAAAACGTATGGGATTAAAAGATGATGAATGTATTATGACAGATGAGGCCTTAGATGCTGTCATTGAGATGTATTCTGAAACCACAGGAATCAGAGATCTGGAACAAGCCGCAGAACATATTGCAGCCAATGCATTATATCAGATTGAAGTCCACCATATGAATAGTGTAACATTTGATGGTGCAATGGTAAGAAATCTGCTTTTATAAGTTGTTATTTGACGAAGTATGAATTTTAATGATATAGTAAATCATAGACATTACAAATTATAATTCTCAAACGGAGGTCACATCATGGACATGGAGAAAATCTACTTAACAATGAAACGTACCGGTGCTGGAAACATCGTGCTTGGAATCTTATCCATTTGTATTGGACTTGCATCTGGAATCATGCTGATCATCACAGGTGCGAATCTGTTAAAGAAAAAGAAGCATTTAAGTTTCTAAATAACATCTGAATGATAAAGGAACATTGGAATGAAGAAATTCCGGTTATCATGATTTCCGGTGAAGATTCCGTTTCCTACGTGAGACGTGCCTTTGATCTGGGAGTTGCGGATTATATCAAAAAGCCATTTGATGCCCAGATTGTATACAAACGTGTTTACAACACCATTACATTATATGCAAAACAGAGAAGACTGCTGGTTCTTGTTACAGATCAGATTTATGAAAAAGAAAAGAACAATACTTTTTATGTGGTAAATCAATTTACATTTCTGGAGAATGGTAACAATCGTAGACCGGATATAATTTTGTTTATTAATGGTCTCCCATTAGTGCTTATGGAATTAAAAAGTCCAGCAAAGGATGAAGTGGGTGCAGAAAATGCATATAATCAGATTCGCAATTATATGCAGGATATTCCGTCTATGTTTTATTATAATGCAATATGCGTTATCAGTGATCTTTCTACAAATAAAGCAGGAACAATTACTTCTGGCTTGGATCGATTTATGGAATGGAAAACAAAGGATGGAAACTATGAAGAAACAGCATATGCTCAGTTCGATGTATTTTATGAAGGAATGTTTCAGAAAGATCGTCTGTTAGATATTTTGAAGAATTTTATCCTTTTTTCAGGTAGTGGTCAGGGAAGATTTAAGGTTCTGGCGGGATATCACCAGTATTTTGCAGTTCGTAAGGCTATTGAAAAAGCGAAAGTAGCAACAAAAACAGATGGAAAAGGTGGCGTGTTCTGGCATACACAAGGTTCCGGCAAGAGTTATTCCATGGTTTTTCTCGCCCAGAAGATCCGCCGCAAGTTTGCAGGGTCTCCCACAATCGTTGTTCTTACCGACCGAGATGAACTGAACAAGCAGATCAGCGACACTTTTGAAAACTGTGGTCTGCTCGGTAAAACGAAAGCCTCACAGTTTATCGCCACAAGCGGCGGTGACCTCGTCACGAAGCTGAAAGGCAATCCGAGCTTCATATTCACGCTCATACAGAAATTCAACAGGCCGGACGAACAGCCGATTTACCCGGATCACGATATTATCATTATGTCGGATGAAGCGCACCGCAGTCAGTATGGCATCTTTGCCGACAACATGATGAAGTTGCTTCCGACAGCGGCCCGTATTGGCTTTACCGGCACTCCGCTCCTGTCCAGCGACAATATCACGGCGCGTACATTCGGCGGCTATATCTCTGTTTACGATTTCAAACGGGCAGTGGAGGATGGTGCCACTGTTCCGCTGTATTATGAGAATCGCGGTGAAAAGATACTTGACCTCCATAATCCGGAGATCACCGACCGCATCCTTGACGCCATCGAAAACGCTGATATCGACGTCGATCAACAGGATAAGCTTGAAGCGGAATTTGCTAAGGAAATCCATCTGATGACGGCGGAGCCTCGCCTGAAATCCATAGCGAAAGATTTTGTCGGTCACTATTCCGACCTGTGGACCAGCGGAAAGGCGATGTTCGTGTGCCTCAATAAGGTCACGTGCATCCGTATGTATAATTTCGTTCAGGAATACTGGAAAGAAGAGATCAAAGCTCTGAAAGCGAAAATCAAAACAGCCACTCAGCAAGAAGCGCAGGAACTGGAGCGCAAGCTGAAATGGATGGAAGAAACGGAAATGGCCGTTGTGATCAGTCAGGAGCAGAACGAGATTCAGACCTTCAAAAAATGGGATCTGGATATCAAATATCACAGGGCGAAAATGGAAAAGCGTGAGCTGGACAAGGAGTTCAAAGATGCGTCCAATCCGCTCCGAGTGGTATTCGTCTGCGCCATGTGGCTCACCGGCTTTGACGTGAAGTGCCTGTCCTGCCTGTATCTCGATAAGCCCTTGAAGGCGCATACGCTCATGCAGACCATCGCCCGTGCCAACCGTGTGAACGAGGGAAAGAGCAACGGCCTGATCATTGATTATATTGGCATCGTGAAAGCCCTCCGCAAGGCTCTGGCCGACTATACCGCAAACATAAACACGCCCGGCGGCGATCCGACCGTTGATAAGGACGAGCTGATAGCCCGTATTCTCGATACGATTGAAAAAGCGAAAGCCTTCCTCCGGGAACGCGATTTTGATCTTGCCGATCTGGTGGCAGCCGTTGATTTTGCGAAGCTGGCTCTGCTTCAGACAGCCGCCAACGCAGTATGCGGCACTATTGAAGATAAGAAGTCCTTCTCCACATACGCCTCGGAATTGATCCGCTTGATGAAATACACGGATCGTGACGATATTACCGGGCAGACCCGGAAGGAGTATGAAGCCATCGCCGCGATTTACGGGGAGCTTCAAAAAAAGCGCCGTCACGTTGATACTACCGATCTGATGGTGGAAATCAATTCTATCATCAGCGAGTATGTGGAAATAGATGACGCTCCGATGATGGTAAAAGAGGAGCCGCGCCGGTTTGACATCAGCGAAATCGACTTTGATCTGCTCCGTCGGGAATTTGCGAAGGTGAAGAAAAAGAACCTTGTGATGAAGGATCTGGAGGAAATCATCCAGCAGAAGCTCGACCGTCTGCTTTTCAACAATCCGGACCGTATTGATTATTACGAGCGGTATCAACAGATCATCACGGATTATAACAGTGAGCAGGATCGTGCCACCATCGAAAAGACTTTTATGGATCTTATGGATCTGGCCAACAGCCTCGATAAAGAGGAACAGCGGTATGTACGTGAGGGCTTTGAGAGCGACGAGGAGCTTTCTCTGTACGATATGCTTTTCCGGGACGATCTCTCCAAAGCGGATATCAAGAAAATCAAGGAAGTGGCCGCAAGTCTTCTGAAAAAGATCAAGGCGAAGATTGCTGTGCTTGACCACTGGACCGATAAGCAGGAAACGAAAGCAGCCGTGGATAATTTGATCCGCGATACGCTCTGGGCTGAGCTACCGGAGTGCTACGATGAGATCAGCATTTCCGAATACCGTCAGCGCATTTACGAATATGTTTACACGCGGTATAGAGTGGCAGCGTGATTTGACTGACAGGTGATATATGACAAGACCAGTAAATATTTATAATCTCTCTCGGATACATGAAGAAGACCCGTTCAATATTGTCGAACGGCACCATTCTCAATGTAAAGAACTTCTGCGGACACAATACCATGAAATCGAGTCCCTCAGATTGTTAACTGATGAGCTTCTGAAAAATGATGTCACTATTGCGGACATGGATGGCTTTTTCTATTCTTTCCAGATTCCGCAGATTGGCAAAGAATTTGATTTGCTGAAGTTCACAGACAAACTATGCCTCAATATTGAGCTGAAATCGGTCAGTGTACCCGAAGAGCAAATACTTAAACAGCTGTTGAAAAACCGACACTATTTAGGCCATTTGGGAAAGCGGTTACGGCTGTATTCGGTTGTAACAGATACGATGACCTGCTATAAGCTTTCATTGAATGATGAACTGATTCCTGTCGAGTTCGATGAAATCGTCAGTTCGGTAAAGAGAATATTTGACGATTATTCTGATACGATTGATAATTTGTTTCGGGCATCAGATTATCTTGTATCTCCATTGAACACACCTGCACGGTTTATTCAGGGCGAATACTTCTTAACACAGGCACAGGAGCAAATAAAGAAAAACATACTTAATGGGATTGATGCGGCTTTCCTTGGTGCCTTCTTCCATTTGACCGGCAAACCGGGAACCGGAAAAACTCTTCTTCTGTACGATTTGGCAAAAACACTCTCCCGGAACGGTAAAACGCTTATAATTCATTGCGGAAAACTATCTGCTGGGCAATACGAAATCAGGAAAGAAATCGAACAGCTTTATATCATCTCTGCAGGGCAGTTGCGGAATGATGATGTTTCACTTGCGGATTATAACTATATTCTTGTTGACGAAACCCACCGTATCTATACAAGCCAATTTGAAGCGATATGCGATTCTGTTAGGGGCAACGATCAGGCATGCATTTTCTCTTCTGACCCAGAGCAGATTCTGTCAAACGCGGAGAAGCGAAACGATATCGTAAACAAAATCAAGGCTATTCCTCTGGACGCAGAATATACACTGTCAGAAAAGATTCGCACAAATAAAGAATTACATTCTTTCATCGTATGTATGAAGAATCTGAACCACCGAGCAAGGGTGCCTATGGATTATTCAAGCGTAGAACTGAATTACGCCAATACAACGCAAGAGGCACAGTCCATGTTGGAATACTACCGAAACAAAGGGTACATCTTCATTAATTATTCAAAGTCAAATTATGAGGAAAGCCCTTATTCAGCATATGCGGAGGATTTCGATACGCACCATGTTATTGGGCAGGAATTTGATAACGTCGTAATGCTCATGGATTCTTCTTTCTATTACGATGAGAATGGTGTACTTCAGGGCATGCCACATCCCAATCCGGATTATTTGTATCCAAACCTATTCTACCAAGGTGTAACTCGCGTCAGAGAAAAGCTCGCAATAATAGTTGTAAATTCACCTGAGCTGTTTAGAAACGTGGTTTCGATAGTAAAACCGACAGAATCATAAAACAAGAAAAATGGCCAGACCGAGCTTTCTTTACTCAATCTGACCATTATTTCTGTTGGACTCGCTTGAAGGCTATCTCACTTGAAATATGGTTGTTTTGCCAAATCCCTAAGTGAAGCCCTCAGGAGGGAGCAATCTCCTTTGACGCTGGGTTTCCAATAGGGGCGCGTAGCATCCCTGTTGGCACACGATTTTGCTTCGCAAAGTCTAGTGTGTTATACCTTTGCTTCCGGCTGATGCGGGAAAGGGGTTGGCGGCGTACTCTGCGATGTGGCAGAGTGTGGCGACAAATGCTTTTCTGCGGCAGTAGGACAGGCGGATTTTGTGACGTGAGTTACGGCACAAATGCGGGATTTTTGAGAAGCAAAATCCGACTGTCCGGAAAAGGAAGCAGAGGTATATAAAAGCCCCCGTCCCGCCGCAGCGATACGCACTAAAACCACCACGGCAACTCCAGCCAGAGGTTGTCCATCGCCTCGCCTTCCAACTTTTTTGCCCGGCTTTCACTCAGGTTAAAATGAATTGCTGTGCCGATCAGGGTATGTCCAATATCATCCGTAAAGCCATAGCGGTACAGAAGATATGTCTGCTCCCGTTCGGAGATTTGTCCAAAGCCTTCATACAGCTCCCGCAAGGTTTCTCTGTCCTCATAAACCTGTTCCGGAGATTTGGCGGTGATGTCTGCAACAGCTTCGATCCGCAGCAGTCGCTCCTCACCGGGAAGAATCTCATCCAACCGGATTTTCTGCAAGGCAAGTCCGTCTGTGGTGCTGGTCATTTTCTGCTCATATTGAGAGAAAACATCTCGTATCAGGTCGGTCATGGCGTTGCGGATGAACGGTGCGGCATAGGTCAGAAACTTAATCCCCTTGCTGCTGTCAAAGAGAGGGATGGCGGTCAGCAGACCGAGGCAGCCTTCCTGTTCCAGATCGCTGGTTTCTGTACTGAGATCGCTCTCTGCCAGATTGGATTTCAAATAAATCTCATTGGCGGTTTTGCGGATGAAACCCAGATTGTTTTTCAGAAGAAGGTCACGAGCCTCTGTGTCCCCTTTCTGCGCCAGTGCACAAAGCTGCTCATTATCCTGTTTCTTCATCATCCTTCTCCTGTGATGAGGCTTGCTCTAAAGTGGTCTGGAAAAAGCCTGTCAACGCCTGTCCAAGCGTATTAAGTGCATCCCGATTGACACCATCCAAGCCAGCCACACTGCTGATAATCAGATCAGATACCTGCTCCGGTGTAATGGTTGGATTTGTCATATCCTGTCCCTTTGCAACCTCTGTAAACATTTTTTTGGTTTGCTCTGCGGTCATCGACTGAATGGCAGCAAAGTCATTGCCGATTTCTTTTTTCACTTCCTTGACCGCCAGCATAAACTGATTTTCAATGGTGGCAAGGTTAGCTTGATAAACCGATGTTCTCAGATGTGCGATGTCCCGTGCAGTTTGTTCGCCTGCTTCTGTTTTTACCGTTTTCCGCGTTAGGCTGCTGATAGTCGTATATAGCTGGTTCTGCGCGGCATACCCGGCGGCAACCGTATCGTTGAAATACTGCTCTAATATGTAGGTCAGATCAAGAAAGCGAGGACTTTCCAGCAGGTAATTGACCACCTGAGCGTTTGCTTTTTCGGCATAGAGGTTTCTTGCCGCCTGTGCAGATAAGCCCAGCTCGTCAATGGCATAATTCTTTTTATCAGGGACATTGGTTATGCCTAAAAGAAAGTCAGTGGAGACATTAAAAGCTCTGGCAATACGGATGATATTCTCGTCTCCGAGCTTGTCCGTTTTTCCGGTCAGAAACCTACTGAGCAAACTGTCACCGCAGCCAATTTTCAGCGCAAGGTCTGTCTGAGATACCTTGTAGTATTTCATCAGATCGGCAATCCGATCCCGGACAGTACCGGGCAAAAAAGTGTTCGTCATAGCTTATGTCCCCCTTTCCTCTGTCGGCTTTTTGATATACTTCCCGCTTCGGATTCTGGCATCGGCGGGCTTCTCCGCATTCTCCGGGATGATCCAACGGCTTCCTGCCCGCTGTGCGCCGGAGATACGCCCTTGATTGCAGAGAATGCTTACGCGCCGGTGGGAGATACCCCATTTCTCCGCTGTTTCAAAGGTCGATAAAAACTTCATACTGAGCCTGTCCTTTCTGCCAATATTTAATCTTATTATATTCAATAAGTGGAATAATATCAAGACGCATATTGTGAACAAATGCCGCTCTGCGTTTTTGCATTTTTGCAAAAATTCAGGGCGGCATTTTCTTTTTTTGCACGAATGCCGGATTTCCCGGCTGACGCCGATTTTCTCCGTATATTGAGGCGACAAGAGGAAATTGTCAAATAAATTACGGAGGTATGTGTATGAATTTATTTGAAAGTGTAAAGGCGGCAGTCACGGTGAGACAAGCTGCTGAACATTACGGTCTGGAAGTGAACCGTGGCAACATGGTCTGCTGCCCCTTCCACGCCGACCGCACACCCAGCATGAAGCTGAACGAGGATTACTTTTACTGCTTTGGCTGTGGGGCAA
>ERZ825525.2871-NODE-2871-length-10205-cov-4.452709_pt1 | contig 10205 bp, 11 predicted proteins | sample MGYA00519930_ERZ825525 | MGnify/ENA primary metagenome ERZ825525 (study PRJEB31778, sample SAMEA3449203) | human gut metagenome | biome: human gut; feature: human-associated habitat; material: faeces | place: United Kingdom | collected 2010/2012 ... | reverse complement strand
CGCTGCTTTGCATACGAATGCGGACTGACCGCAGCACCAGGAGACCACCGCTTAATGCTGCTCGGTTCCCCGCCTGACATGGTTCACAGGGCTCCTGCGCACGGGGCCCACATCCGTATGCAAAACAGCGCAATATACAGCCCTGTCCGCTTTAAGTATTATACTATACCGTTTGGCAAATTGCAAGTAGCGGTTGGGGGCTGGGGCAGAAAGTTTTTGTTAAAAAGATTTGATTAAAAAGTTCCCTCTTCATCGTTTTAGGGCCATGCACATCCATGTTTTACACCACCAACACCGAATCCACCTTTTTGCTGCAGAACGTTGCCATTACCAAACCAGCGTGGACACCAGCGCCGCCGCCACAGCAGACAGCTGGAGTGATCATGAGGTAGAAAAGGTGTAACTCACTCTTTTATCTTCTTAATTTCTTCTTTCTTCAATTTTACGATTTCTCAATTTTTCAAACTTGAATTTTCTTATGCTCCTGTTCTATTTTACAACCACAGTGTGGACAATATTCTTCACTATTTATAGGTACAACCCTTAATGATTTGCCACAGAATGGACATTGATTTTTGATTACAATTATGATTAACCTATTATAAGTTATGCCACTTCAATTTTTGCAAATATCATCCAATCTGCAATACATGAAATTAAAATAACTATTCCTAAAAATGCAGGTACTCCTGCAAATTGTTCTAAATAATTTGAATGAATTCAATATTATGCTTTTTTCTCCTTAAATGGCTTCAGAAAGATCACCCATCCATAGATCAGCAGATTCATTACCAGTGCCACAGGAATAGCTCCCCAGTGGATTTGCTGATTCTGAAGTACATCCGCAGAGTACGTTCCTGAAAAAACTACCACCATATTATTATTCAGAAAATGAATAATTATCGGAACCCAGATATTCTGGGTTTTCATATAAGTATATGCCATAAAAATCCCCAGTGAAATACAGGTAACAAACTGGCTTGCCAGAGCCGCCAGCCCCATATCCGGCGTAGTGTAATAGAAGAAGTCTATTGGCAGATGCCATACAGCCCACACACAGCCCAAAAGGATTACGCCGCCTTTTAGTCCAAATTTTTTCTGAAGAAGAGGCTGAAGATAATATCTCCATCCGTATTCTTCTCCAAAGAATGCCACTACTGACAGGAAAAAGTTTACCAAAACAGTAAAAAATATGATCCAGGTAGTAGGATTTGCCATTATTTTGCCAAATTCAGAAAGCTGGCCGCTCAGAGCACAGGCAATCACAAATCTGAGAAGATATAATCCAATAAACAACAGGATCATACGAATAGATATATTCCAATGTTCGCTGTTCAGTCCATAGGATCTGCGCTTTTCTTTACCGGATTGCAGAAGAAGAATCCAGAAAATAACGCTGCCACCTATTATAACGTACTCCATGATCGGTGCCCACTGAGAATATGGCATGCTCATCAGATCTCTATTTTGGGGAGCCAGAACAGAAGCCGCCGTGCAGACAACCAGCACCGCCGTGAGAGCTACAAAGAATATGTAAAAAGCCGTTGGAAGATTTTTATCTCCTTTTTTGGTAATTAAATAAGCCATCATCACACCTGCTGCTGGATACAGCATCTGCGCCTTTGGAAAAGCGCTGAGATCAAGACCTTTTCCATAGCTATACCACATCAGAAGTCCCATTACATATGTGATTCCGTATGCTATAATCACATAGATCAATAGCTGTTTTTTCTCTGTTTGCATAAATTTCATAATTTCCTCCTTGCAACTTCAAAGTTATTTACTTCTCTTCATACTTTTTAACGATAACTAAACTATAAGCAGCCATAATTACAATTGTTTCCACCATCACACCAATAACCGACAACAGGACGTATGGTGTATTTTGACCTTCTAACAGCGGAATTCCTAATATAATAAAAATGATTCCATAGATTATAAACAATAGTCCGCTCGCACGATTGTAACCTTTCACATCTTTTACTTTTATTGTTTCGGTATTAGCCCAGAATCCAACGGGATTCTTAGAAAACATATCTTTTATTCCTAATCCAATTATAAACACTCCCAAAAGTGACCATATAACAAACCCTATCATATTGTTTCTCCTTACAAACCGCATTAAAACCATAATGAGACACATTCTTGTATTTCCCAAAATCGAGATTTACTAATTCTACAAATTTCGATTTGTTGAACTAAGCCGAGTATACCATACAAGCCAATAAAAATATACCCCTCTAGGGGAGAATTGGCTGAAAAAAGCGTTCAAAGTGCGCCGCAGAGCACTTTGAACGCGAACCATAAAAATATTATTTCCATCCCCGGTCGGTGGGGTCCAGCATCCCGGCGGCAGAATACACCAGCGCGTTGCAGATGGCAGCAGCAACATTGCTGCCGCCCTTGCGTCCCATGGCGACGATGGCGGGCACACCGTGGGCGGTGCAGACACTGAACAGCCGCTCCTTGCTCTCCACCACGTTCACAAAGCCCACCGGCACCCCGATGACCAGCGCAGGGCGCAGCCCGGCGGTTTCAATCAGGTCGGCAATGGTCAGCAGCGCTGTGGGTGCATTGCCCACCGCAAGAATGGCACCGGGGTGCTCGGCGGCGGCTCTTTGCATGGACGCCACCGCCCGGGTGGTGCCGTTGGCTTTTGCCAGTGCAGCCACTTCCGGGTCGGCCATGTAGCACAGTGCTGTGCCGCCCAGCCGCGCAAGCCCCGGCTTTGTAATGCCGGAAAGCGCCATGTTGGTGTCGGTAACAATGGGTGCAGCGGCTTGCAGCGCCGCCACGCCCGCCGCCACCGCACCGGGGGTAAAGCGCAGGTTGCGGGCGTAGTCGAAATCTGCGGTGGTGTGGATCACCCGCTTGACCACAGCGGCAGTCTCCGGCGATGGGGTCAGACCCATTGCGTCCAGCTCTGCGGTGATGATGGAAAGGCTCGTCCGTTCAATGTCGGCGGGCAGATGATGCTGTGGGGTCATACGGTGCTCCTCCTTTCCAGTCCCATGGTGGCGTACAGGGCGTTCATGTCCAGCGCCCGGCGCACGCCGTCGGCCAGCAGGTCAAACTGCTGCTGCCGGTACTCTGCCATGGAGAGCAGTGGCGCATCGGCAGGGGAGATGCCCTTGCGGCTGCACAGCAGCTGCACCAGCTTTTCGGTCAGCTCTCCGGTATCAAACAGCCCATGCAGATAAGTGCCCGCCACGTTGCCCTGTACGCAGCCCTCGGGGCTGCCGTCTGCAAGGCGGCAGAAGGACACACCCTGTACGGCAGTGCGTCCGGTATGGATCTGGTAGCCGGTCAGCGCAGCCCCCGCCAGCTGCGGCGCGGTGACAGTGGCGGTGTCCTGCGTGCGGTGCTTTGCGTCCGTAAACACAGTCTGGATGGGCAGCAGCCCCAGCCCGCGCACGGTCTGGCTGCGTCCGCTCTCGGTGCCCTCGGGGTCGGCAAGGGTCTCGCCCAGCATCTGGTAGCCGCCGCACACGCCCAGCACCGGCGTGCCGGAAGCCGCCAGTTTTTGCACCGCAGCTTCCAGCCCGCACTGCCGCAGCCAGAGCAGGTCATCTATGGTGTTTTTTGTGCCCGGCAGAATGACCACGTCCGGCGCGCCCAGCTGCCGGGGGCTTTGCACATATCGCACGCTCAGCAGCGGGTGCTGCTCCAGCGGCATAAAATCCGTAAAATTGGAGATATGCGGCAGCCGCAGAATGGCAGCATCCAGCGGCTTGACGGCGGTGCTGCTTTCCAGCCGGGAGGAGAGGGAGTCCTCGTCCTCGATATCCACCCGCAGGTAGGGCACGACGCCCAGCACCGGCAGATGGGTCTTTTCCTCCAGCATGGTAAGGCCGGGTTTCAGGATGGCGGCATCGCCCCGGAATTTGTTGATGACCAGACCCTTGATGCGTGCCTGCTCGGCGGGTTCCAGTAGCTCTACCGTGCCGTACAGCTGTGCAAACACGCCGCCCCGGTCGATATCGCCCGCCAGCAGCACCGGTGCATCCACCAGCTTTGCCAGACCCATGTTGACGATATCGTCCGCTTTCAGGTTGATCTCTGCCGGGCTGCCTGCGCCCTCAATAACGATGATATCCACCTCTTCGGCCAGACTATTGTATGCGGCTAAAATGTCCGGGATCAGGCTCTTTTTCAGCTTGAAGTAGGCGGCTGCGGGCATCTGCCCGCGCACCTCGCCATTCACGATGACCTGACTGCCCACATCACTGCTTGGCTTGAGCAGAATGGGGTTCATGCGCACATCCGGTTCCATGCCGGCGGCCTGCGCCTGCACCACCTGTGCCCGGCCCATTTCCAGCCCGTCTCGGGTGACAAAGCTGTTCAGCGCCATGTTCTGGCTTTTAAAGGGGGCTACCCGGTAGCCGTCCTGTGCAAAAATACGGCACAGCGCGGTGCACAGCAGACTTTTGCCCGCACCGCTCATCGTGCCCTGTACCATGATACATTTTGCCCGGCTCATGCAAGCACCTCCCGTAAGGCTTCTATAAGCTGCTGGTTTTCCGGCGCGGTGCGCACGGCAGTGCGGTACCAGCTGCCGTCCAGTCCGAGGTAGTTGCCGCAGCTGCGCAGCACGATACCGCGCTGCCGCAGGATGTCGCCCAGCGTTTCCGATGCCTGAAACAGCAGATAATTCGCGCTGCCATCCAGCACCCGCAGCCCCAGCGCACGCAAGCCGTCCCGCAAAGCAGGACGCTGCTGTGCAATAAGCGCCTGCACCCGGGTTACATAAGCAGTCTCGTCCAGTGCCGCCAGCCCCGCCGCCTGTGCAAGGCTGGAGACAGCCCACGGCTGCCCGGCTGTCTGCATTTTCTCCAGCAGAGCGGTGTTGCTGCACAGGCAGTAGCCCAGCCGCACCCCGGCCATGCCGTACAGCTTTGTAAAGGCTTTCAGGATGATGAGGTTCGGGCTTGCAAGCAGCTTTTTGGCGGTCAACGCCTCACTTTCCGGCAAAAAGTCCAGAAAGCACTCGTCCACTACCAGCAGTGCACCGTAAGCTTCGCACCGTCGCAGCAGCGCTTCCACCAGCGGCAGCGGCGTCAGCTGCCCGGTGGGGTTATTGGGCTGGCAGAGGAATACCATGTCGGTGTCCTCGTCCACTGCGGAAACAAACGCTTCTGTCACTGCAAAATCTTCGCTTTCCCGCAGAAAATGCCGCCGGACGGTGCAGCCTGCTGTTTCCAGCGCGGCGGCATACTCCGCAAAGGTAGGGGCGGGCAGCAGCGCCGTGCAGGGCTTTGCCGCCCACACCAGTCGGAAGATAAGGTCTGCCGCGCCGTTTCCGCAAAGGAGATACTCTGCGGGCACCTTCTCGTGCACCGCCAGTTTTGCCCGCAAAGCGCGGCAAAGGGGGTCGGGGTAGCGGTCGGCGGTGGCAAGCGCGGCAGTAATGGCCTTTGCCACCCCCTCCGGCAATCCCAGCGGGCTGACGTTTGCTGAAAGATCCAGCGCATCCTGTCCGTACTGCGCCCGGTAACCGGCCCAGTCGCCGCCATGTACCAGCTGCATCATAAAATACCTCGTATCAATAGCCCAAGCGCCAGCGCCAGCAGGCTTTCGGCGTACATCATGCGGTCCGCGCGGCGGATATCCTCCGGCTCAATGGGACGCACGGCATCGCCGATGGTGGGCTTAGGGTAGTATTCACCAAAATAATAGGCGGGCCCGGCCAGCTGCACGTTCAGTGCACCGGCGCAGGCGCTCTCGGTCTGGGCGCTGTTGGGGCTGGCGTGGTTGCGGCGGTCCCGCCGCCAGATGCGCCACGCATTGCGGGCATCGTTGCCGGTCAGGGCAGCAGCAGCCACCCACAGCAAAGCGGCAATGCGGCTGGGCAGGTAGTTCGCAATATCATCCAGCGTTGCCGCTGCACGGCCAAAATAGAGATACTGCGTGTTTTTATAGCCCACCATGCTGTCCATGGTATTGATGGCTTTGTAGGTGAGCGCCAGCGGAGCACCGCCCAGCAGCATATACAACAGCGGCGCGATCACGCCGTCGCTGGCGTTTTCCGCTACGGTCTCCACAGCGGCTTTGGTCACGCCTTCGGCGGTCAGCGCTGCGGTATCTCGTCCCACGATGCGGCTCACGGCAATGCGGGCGGCAGGCAGGTCGGGCTTTGTCAGCTCCCGGTGAACGTTCATACTCTCCTGCACAAGCCCCTTTGCCGCCAGTGCCTGCCCGCACCAGAACATCTGTACTGCCAGCCCCAGCAGCGGGTGCAGGGCGGCGGCTCCCATGCAGACAAGGCTTGCAAGCGCAAAGGTGCCCACCGGTAAGCAAAAGGCCAAGATGCGCCCGCCCCAAAGCTCGCCCTCCGGCGTTTTGGGCAGGCGGGCACGCAGCCCTTTTTCCAGCGCAGAGATGGCCTTGCCCATGTACACTACCGGATGCGGCAGCCACGCCGGGTCGCCGAAAATGGCGTCCAGTACAAAGCCGCCCAGTACCGCGTAGCCGATCATTCCTGCGCCTCCTTTGTGTACTGTACGTTTTTTATCAAATGCAGTACCCGCTTTGCCGCCCAGTCCTTAGCGTCCAGTACAAAGCCGCCGGCGTTGGGGGCGCACCATTCGTAGTAATCCTTGTGGGGCAGGGCGTAGCGCTCCATGGCAGCCATCTGGGTGCCGCCGTGGGCTAAGATGACCAGCATCTCCTCGCCATCCGCAAGGCTTTTATCCACCAGCGCAGAAAAGGCCGCGCAGATACGCTCACAAAAAGCAGCCTTGGTCTCGCCGTCCGGGCAGGGGCTTTCGCAGTTGGCGGCTACCCATGCAAGGTAGTCCGGGTCGTGCTCCATTTCAATATAGTTTCTCCCCTCAAAGCTGCCAAAGCACATCTCTTTCAGCCCGTCTATTTCCACAAGCTTTGCACCCGGGAACAGTACCTCGGCGGTCTGCCGGGTGCGGCAAAGGGGAGTGATATACACGGTCTTAGGGGAAATGTCTGCCCGGCACAGCATAGCGCGCCCAGCGGCAGAAAGGGGGATATCCCGCTGCCCCTGATAGCGCTTTTCGGCGTTGTATTCGGTCAAGCCGTGACGCAATAAATAGATCAGCATTCCGGCAATTCTCCTTTCAAAACGGTGGGGATGCCGCAGAACATCTGCACTACGCACTTAGCGCGCGCCGCCAGCAGACAGGCCAGCCGTCCGGCGTTTTCCCGCGCGGCACGCTCGGCCGGGTCTATGGGCACCACACCGCCGCCCACCTCAGTGGACAGTACGATATCATAAGCGGATAATTTGTCCGCGAGTTTCTCAAGTTCAGCGTTGTCTTTGCACCCGGCGGCAAGCTGCTGCGCATCCGCAATGCAGCGGCCGGGCAGGGTTCGGGCAAAGGTGCGTTTGCCGCTGTAAAGCGGCCCGGTGATCAGGATCATAACAGCCCTCCCCATTGGCAGGCGCACAGCGCCGCCAGCATCCAAAGCTCAGTCTTTTGCAAAAACCACCCGGCCAGATCGCCGGTAATGCCGCCCAGCTGCTGAACAGCTACATGGTGATACCACAAAAACAGCAAAATTGCAACTGCTGCCAGTGCCCCGCCGCCTAAAGCCAGTAACACACCGCAAAGCAGCACTGCCAGCACTGCCAGCACATTGCGCACAGCGGTGCGGTCTGCGGCACAGGCAAAGGTGTGGGCAAGACCGGTGTTTTTCGCCATGGGAAAGGCCGCCACCGCAAGGCCGGAAAGTGCCCGTTCCAAAATCAGCGCCAGCGTCCACAGCGCACCCACCCGGGGCGTGAACTGCACGCAGGCGGCAAGGCAGAGATAAGTCGCAAAATAACTGCACAGCCGGATGACCGCAAAGGCACCGCAGTGCGGGTCCTTTAAAATTTCCAGCTTCTTTTCCCGGTCGCCGTAGCTGGCAAGGGCGTCACAGGTGTCGGCGTAGCCGTCCAGATGGATGCCGCCGGTCACCCACACCGGCACAAGGCAGAACCCTGCCGCCCGCGCTGGTGCGGGCAGGGGCAGCACCCCGCACACGAACCACAGCACCCCGCATAAAAGCCCCACCAGCGGGAAAGCGCACAGCGCATACCGCATATTCTTTTCGTTCCACGCAAACTGCGGCACCGGCACCGCCGAAAACATGGCAAAGGCCACCGCAATGGTCTGCAAAACGATCATTTTTCCACTCCTTTATAATAAACAGGGATGCCGCACACCACCCGCACTACGGCGTCTGCCCGGGCGGCAAGTGCGTTGTTCACCCGTGCCAGCGCCAGCAGATAGCGGTCGGTATCCCCGGCATAGTCCGCGCCGCCGCTGAATACCTCGTTGGAAACAACGATCAAGTTTTCGCACTGCGCGGCAAGGCTCTCCAGCCCCTGCAAAATGTGCTCGGCGGCGGCATCGCCCGCCCCGGCGGGGTCGTACAGCTCGTTGGCGGTCAGGTTGCCCAAGTCCTCCAGCAGTGCGGTACCCCTGCGGGGCAAATGCACCGTCTCTAAATGCAGCGGGCATTCGAGGGTCTCAAACTGCTTTGCAGCGCGCATTTTGCGGTGTTTTTCCACCCGGGCAATGCACTCGGCATCCCACACCTGCATGGTAGCCAGATAGTACCGCGGCAAACCGCAGCGCAGCACAAGGGCTTCGGCGTATTCACTTTTGCCGCTGGCAGCGCCGCCCAGCACCAGCGTCAGCATTGGGGCGTATACGGCACAATGCCGCCCTCCGCAAAGGAATAGCACCCCTCGTATACTGCCAGTGCCATGTCCCACAGCGGGATGCTGGCCACTGCGCCGGTGCCTTCGCCCAGATGCAGCCCGGCGGTAAGCAGGGGTGTTTTGCCCAGCGTGTCCAGCACAAGCTGGGCGGCAGGCTCGGTGGAGCAGTGACTGGCAAACACGGCCTTTGCCGCAGCCGGGCACAGCCGCACGGCGCACAGCGCCGCCACCCCGCTGATAAACCCATCCATCAGCACGGGCACACCCGCCAGCGCTCCGCCCAGAAACATCCCGCACAGCCCGGCGATATCAAAACCGCCCAGCTTGCTCAGTACGTCCAAGGCGTCATCAGAGTCGGGATTGTTGCAGGCAATACCCCGCCGGATGGCGTCCACCTTGCGGGCAAGCCCTGCATCGGAAAGCCCCGCACCGCGCCCGGTCATGGTCTGCACCGGCTGTGCCAGCAGCACGGCGGCTACGGCGCTGGAGGTGGTGGTGTTGCCAATGCCCATCTCCCCCGTGGCCAGCAGCTGCACCCCCGCCGCCTTCTGCGCCCGGACAAGCCCCATGCCCGCCGCAATGGCATCCACCGCCTGCTGGCGGGTCATGGCAGGGCCGGTGGTGAAATCCGCCGTCCCGGCGGCAATGCGGCAGTTCTGCACCCCGGGCACCGGCTCTCCGGCCATGCCAAGGTCCACAGGCACCACTTCACAGCGGGCCGTTTTTGCCATCTGGCAGACACTGGTGCGCCGGGCGGCAAGGTTCTCGACCACGGCCCGGGTCACGCTCTGGTCCGTCTGGCTCACGCCCTGCGCCACCACGCCGTTGTCGGCGCAGAGCACCAGCACCGCGCGGTGGGAAAACTCCAGCTTCGCGCTGCCGGTAAGGGCCGCGGCGTCTTCGAGCACAGTTTCCAGTGCCCCCAGCCCGCCCAGCGGTTTAGCGAGGCTGGCCCAGTGGGCGTGTGCCGCCGCCCGGGCGGCTTCGTCCGGCGGCGTGATGGCCGCGCAGAGGGCGGCAAGTTCTGTCTCAGTCATGGTCTCTCCTATATGCTTCCGCCGCAGCGGCAAAACGCTGCGGCAGGGGCGTGCCCGCCCAGTATAAATGCGGGAAACCCGCATAGAAATGCTCGTTTGCAAATCCGCACCGCCATTCCGTGCCCCCCACCGGCTTGCGGGCCGTGAGGGCCGTGCCGTTGGCGGTGGAGTCCCAGTGGTGGAACTCATGGATGGGAAAATGCTCTCCGGCCCGGAAGAGCATACTGTCCTCTTCGGCCCTCAGCTCGGCATAGCCGAACCGGACGAGCCGCCCGGCGTCCTGCGCCGTCCCCGGCAGGACCCCGGCCATCGGCCAGCTCTGCCCGGCGGTGTCGGTGAGTTGCTGCCCCAGATAGAGGAAGCCGCCGCACTCGGCCACTGTGGGCAGACCGGCTTCGACCCTCTTTTTTATCTCGCGCAGAAGCGCGTTATTTTCGCTCAGTGCTCTGGCATGAAGCTCCGGGTAGCCGCCGGGCAGATACAGCCCG
>ERZ825525.2866-NODE-2866-length-10226-cov-2.742208_pt1 | contig 10226 bp, 7 predicted proteins | sample MGYA00519930_ERZ825525 | MGnify/ENA primary metagenome ERZ825525 (study PRJEB31778, sample SAMEA3449203) | human gut metagenome | biome: human gut; feature: human-associated habitat; material: faeces | place: United Kingdom | collected 2010/2012 ... | reverse complement strand
GTGTCCGTGGCCAATGTTGTGGTTGATAAAGGTGATATCATAGCCTCTGCCCTCGGCGTGGCGTTTGAAGCTGTCCAGAACAGCCGCGAAGAATTCATGCGTCAGACCGCTTTGTGCCTCGTCCACAAAAAGGACGCCCAGATTATAGGTACGGTTCGTTTTTAAGGCCCGCGCTGCGGAGTTTGGCATGTAGCCGATCTGCCTTGCAGCCTCGCGCACTTTTTCTTTGGTAGCCTGACTGATATCGTTGTGACCGTTCAGCGCCTTGCTCACGGTAGCCACCGAGACCCCGCATGCCTTTGCGATGTCTTTGATGGATGCCATGATATCGCCTCCTTGCATTTTCCTTAATCGTTTTCGCATCTTTACTATACGACATGTCAACTATAAAATCAATGCTTTTTTGGCATTTTTTGTGCATTTCGATTCGATTTGGCGATTTGCAAAAAGCGAAAACACCTGTTTTGGTTATTTCGTTTGGAGTTTCGCTGAAAAAGGGACACAATTTGCGCCACGGCTTGCCGTTTTTACGCTTTTCGGCCCGGTGATGCAGACCCAAATTTGCTTTTTATGGTGCCACAGCCGGAAAACACTCTTATATAAAATAGGTGATATTCGATTTTCGTGCCAATTTTCGGTTTGCAAAATTGTGAAACTTGCCAAATCATCGTTAAATTCAGCTGCGGCCCTTGCAATTATCCGAAAAGCGCGGTATTGTAAGGGTAATAACTTAATCGTTTTCGACTTGAACTGACGATTTTATCTGCTTTCCATAAGTAAGGAGAGGGTCTCTATGAAGTTCGGTCATTTTTCCGATACCGCACGCGAATATGTCATCACCACGCCGCGCACGCCGCTGCCGTGGATCAACTATCTGGGCAGTGAGGCATTCTTCAGCCTTGTTTCCCACACGGCCGGCGGGTACAGCTTTTACAGGGATGCCAAGCTGCGGCGTATCACCCGCTACCGCTACAATAACGTACCAGCGGACTCTAACGGTCGGTATTACTATATTAAGGACGGCGATACCATATGGAATCCCGGCTGGCAGCCCACCCAGACCGAACTGGACAGCTATGAGTGCCGCCACGGCCTCGGGTACAGCATCATTACCGGCAAAAAGAACAGTCTGACCGCGAAGCTGGAGCTGTTTGTGCCGGTAGGCGACAACTGCGAGATCGACCGTCTGGTGCTGACCAACGAGAGTGATGCACCGAAATCGTTTACTGTATTCAGCTATCTGGAGTTCTGTCTCTGGAATGCGATGGATGATATGACAAACTTCCAGCGTAACTTAAATATCGGAGAAGTAGAAGTAATCGGTTCGACGATCTATCATAAAACAGAATACCGCGAACGCCGTAATCATTACGCCGTTTATTCTGTCAACACAGACATTGATGGCTTCGACACAAGCCGCGACGATTTTCTCGGTGCTTACCGAGGTGTTACCAATCCGAAAGCCGTAGAAGACGGAAAAGCGACAAATTCGATCGCAAGCGGATGGTATCCGATCGGTTCCCACCAGATCAATATCACATTGGCTCCGGGCGAAAGCAGATCACTGATCTTCGTTCTCGGATATTGTGAGAATCCGGTGGAAGAAAAATTTGAGGCACCAAATGTGATCAACAAAGCACCTGCGAAAGCACTGCTCAGCAAATATCAGACGGATGCCCAGGTGGCAGACGCATTGAAACATCTGAATGATACATGGGAAGATCTTCTTTCCAAATATACGGTACAGTCTCAGGATGAGAAACTGAACCGCATGGTTAATATCTGGAACCAGTATCAATGTATGGTTACATTTAACATGTCGCGGTCCGCTTCTTATTATGAATCCGGTATCGGACGTGGTATGGGATTCCGTGATTCCTGCCAGGATCTTCTCGGTTTCGTACATTTGATCCCGGACCGCGCAAGAGAGCGTATCATTGATATCGCTTCGACACAGTTCCAGGACGGAAGTGCTTACCATCAGTACCAGCCACTGACCAAAAAAGGAAACAGTGATATCGGAAGCGGTTTCAACGATGATCCATTGTGGCTCATTGCCGGAACTTCCGCTTATATCCGCGAGACCGGCGACTACAGCATTTTGGATGAAATGGTCCCTTATGACAATGATATGTCGGTTGCTACGACATTATTCGAACATTTAACTCGTTCGTTTGATTATATTGTAAATCACAAAGGTCCACACAATCTTCCATTGATCGGACGTGCCGACTGGAATGACTGTCTGAACTTAAACTGCTTCTCAGAAGAGCCGGGTGAATCCTTCCAGACCTTCGGACCATCTGAGGGACCAAATGCAGAGTCTGTATTTATCGCAGGCATGTTTGTAAAATATGGTAAAGATTATGTAGAAATCTGCAAACACAGAGGTCTGGAAGAAGAAGCCAAAGAAGCGGAAGAAGCAATTGCTTCCATGGAAAAAACCGTTCTCGATGCCGGCTGGGATGGCGAATGGTTCTTAAGAGCTTACGACCACTACAAACAGAAAATCGGTTCCAAAGAATGTGACGATGGTAAAATCTTTATCGAGCCGCAGGGATTCTGTGTTATGGCAGAAATCGGACTGAAAGAAGGCAATTGTCTTCAGGCAATGCAGTCTGTTGAAAAATACTTAGATACTAAATACGGTATTGTACTGCTGCAGCCACCTTATCACAAATACCATGTAGAGCTCGGTGAAATTTCTTCCTATCCACCTGGATACAAAGAAAATGCAGGTATCTTCTGTCACAACAATCCATGGATTTCCATTGCAGAAACAGTCGTTGGACGTGGCGACCGTGCATGGCAGGTATACACCAGAACCTGTCCTGCTTATATCGAAGATATCAGCGAAATTCACCGCACTGAACCATATGTGTACTCTCAGATGATTGCCGGAAAAGATGCTCCAAACTTCGGCGAAGCAAAGAATAGCTGGCTTACCGGTACTGCTGCATGGACCTTTCTTGATGTATCCCAGTATATCCTAGGTATCCGTCCGGATTATGATGGTCTTGTAATTGACCCATGTATTCCATCTACTTTATCCGGCTTTACCGCAAAACGTGATTTCCGTGGTGTAACTTATCACATTCAGGTAAAGAATCCAACTGGCGTACAGAAAGGTGTCAAGGTTCTTACTGTAGATGGTGTTATTGCTGATGGCAATATGATTCCATTTGATCCGTCTATGAAAGAAGTTACTGTTGAAGTAATTATGGGTTAAGCAAAATACCCCCCTTTATTTATCTTATATAAAATCAATCCATGATTCAAAAGAAGGGCGTATGAAAAAACTTTCTTTTTTTCATACGCCCTTCTTCTATATACTTCTTTTATAACCTGCTGCTCTTACAATTCACAGGTGTTAACGGTTCTTGGGAACGGAATGACATCACGGATGTTTGCCATACCGGTAAGATACATGACGCATCTTTCAAATCCAAGTCCGAAGCCTGCATGTCTTGCAGAACCATATTTACGTAAATCAAGATAGAAGCTGTAATCTTCCTCTTTTAATCCAAGTTCATGGATTCTTTCTAATAATTTATTGTAGTCATCCTCTCTCTGGCTTCCTCCGATAATTTCTCCGATTCCTGGCACCAGACAGTCAACTGCTGCAACTGTCTTGCCATCTTCATTGAGTTTCATATAGAAGGCTTTGATTTCCTTTGGATAATCTGTTACGAATACCGGTCTCTTGAAAACCTGCTCGGTTAAGAAACGCTCATGCTCGGTCTGAAGGTCACAGCCCCAGGATACCTTGTAATCAAATTTATCATTATTCTTCTCCAGAAGTTCAATGGCTTCTGTATAAGTCACTCTTGCAAAATCGGAATGTAATACATTATTCAGCCGTTCAATCAGTCCCTTGTCTACAAAGGAATTAAAGAACTGCATTTCTTCCGGTGCATGTTCCATAACATAGGAAATAATATATTTCAGCATACTCTCTGCCAGTACCATGTCATCTTCCAGATCTGCAAATGCGATTTCCGGCTCAATCATCCAGAACTCTGCAGCATGTCTTGTAGTATTGGAATTCTCCGCCCTGAAGGTTGGTCCAAAGGTATAAATATTTTTGAACGCCAGTGCAAAGGTCTCTCCGTTTAACTGTCCACTTACAGTAAGATTGGTTGGTTTTCCAAAGAAATCCTGTGTATAATCAATGCTTCCGTCTTCCTTGTGTGGAATGTTATTTAAGTCCATGGTAGTAACCTGGAACATTTCCCCGGCACCCTCACAGTCACTTCCGGTAATCAGCGGAGTGTGTACATAGACAAAGTCCCTCTCCTGGAAGAACTTATGAATTGCATATGCAATCAGGGAACGCACACGGAATACTGCCTCAAAGGTATTGGTACGTGGTCTTAAATGTGAAATGGTTCTTAAATATTCGAAGCTGTGGCGTTTCTTCTGTAACGGATAATCCGGTGCAGATGCGCCTTCAATTATGATTTCCTCTGCCTGAATTTCAAATGGCTGCTTTGCTTCCGGTGTAGCTTCCAGCACTCCGGTAACAACAATAGCTGCGCCCACATTAATTTTGGTAAGCTCCTGAAAATTCTCCAGTCCATCTGCATATACTACCTGCAGTGGTTCAAAGAAAGTTCCGTCATTTACTACGATAAATCCGAAGTTTTTAGAATTACGGTTACTTCTTACCCAGCCTCCGACGGTAATTTTCTTACCTACATAATCTTCCTGATGGTGAAATAAATCTCTGATGTCAACAAGTTCCATTTTTCTATCCCCCTTAGATAAAAAATTTTCTAATCCTTTTTAGTTTTCTGTATTTAATTCAGTATCTGTAACATTTTCTGTTCCTGCCTCATCTTCAACAGTTGCACTGTCAACTACTTTCTGAAGTGCCAGATTGCATACATATACTTTCTTTAAATATTCTTTTCCGCTGTCTGCGTTCAATCCATATGATTTGTATAATGTGGATTCATCGCTGTAGCTGTAATTGCTCATAAGATTTCCAACGTAGCTGTCAAAGCCATCCTGGTCAAACTCAATGCCTTCCTTTTCTGCAATTGCCTCTAAAATCATCTGTGTCTTAAGATCTGATGTCACTTCGTCAGTTACATTGCTTACAAATTCATCATAATCCTGATTTGCTGTATTTTCAACATAATCCTTAAGGCTGCTTCCATCGCTGCAGTAATAGGATTCATACTGTGCCATTACCTCTTCCATACGGGCATCCAGAAGTCCAGCCGGAATTTTCTTTACGGTACATACCTCTCCTAACTTGTCCATTACTGCAGAACGGATTGCAGATTTCTTGGAGGATTCCTTAGAAGATTCCATATAATTGCGTGCATCTGCCTTCATCTCATCTACCGTATCATAGCCAAGGCTGGCCTTAGCATTGACATATGCCACATATTCATCTGTCATATTGTCATAAGTAATATCCTGTTTCTCAACAATTTTATTGATGGTTACATTAAACACAACCGCCTGTCCTGCCAGGTCTGTATTTTGATAGCTTTCCGGGAATGTAAGATTCAAGGTTACTTTATCCCCTACTTTTGCACCAATCAGTCCTTCTTCGAAGCCGTCAATAAACGTATTGCTTCCAATCTCTAAGACCGTATCTGTTGCAGTTCCACCGCTGAATGCCACACCATCTTTTAATCCTTCATAATCGATATTTACAGCATCTCCATCCTCTACCACTGTTTTATCCGTATCTACATAGTATGGATAGTTGGTAATTACGCTATTCTCAATAAAAGTCTTCACATCATCATCACTTACGGAATAATCGTCTGTCAAAGCTACTGACAATCCCATATAATCGCCCAGTTCCACATAATCAAGCGGGTCAAAATCAATTGCCGCACTGGATACCACTTCTGTGCTCTCTGTATTCTCTACCGATTCACTTTTCTTGTCTTTTCCACAGCCAGTTACTGAAAATGCCAGTGTCAGGCATAACAATACTGCTACTATTTTCTTCTTCATATTTATTTCCCTTCTGTCTTTCATTCAAAGGCTGGATTTTTCCAGTCAGTCATATTTTCTAAAGATACCACATTTTCACCGAAAATAAAAGCATTTCATAGAATTTTTCGCATTTGCAGGTTGTCAATCCTGCCAATCAATGATACAATCATATTTGGATTTTACTTAAGGAGGTTTTCATCGTGCCAAAATTTGCGATTGTATTATTAACAATACTGATTATTATGATTATTGCCCTGATTGTTCTTTATTTTGTGGGCAAACGAGCTCAGAAAAAGAAAGAAGAACAGGATGCCCAGATTGCAGCAGCAGCACAGACCATTTCCATGCTGATTATCGATAAGAAGAAGATGCGGCTTAAAGATTCCGGTCTTCCGGCAAATGTCATTGCCCAGACTCCGAAAATGCTCCGCCGTTCCAAACTTCCAATCGTCAAAGCAAAGGTTGGTCCAAAGGTTATGACTTTAATCTGTGACGGACAGATTTTTGATTCCGTTCCGGTTAAGAAGGAAGTAAAAGCTACTGTCAGCGGGCTTTACATTACCGCAGTAAAAGGAATGCGTGGTCCTATCGAAGCACCTGCCAAAAAGAAAAAAGGCTTTATGGCAAAATTAAAAGAAAAAGCTGGTAAATAAAATAACTTGAGCTGGGTTTTCACCCAGCTCTATTTTTATACATCCAGCTACGCAAGACTGAATCCGCCTTTTTCTTTTGATGCAATCTTCATCTTAATGGTACAGTCTGCCAGATGCTCATAGTTTACCTCCAATGCATAATCTATCTGCACATCAATACAATGTTCTGTCTCTTCCACTTTAATATCCTTTGCATCAATTCCAACCAGAAGATTTCCAAATGGCGTTCCATAATAAGACATATTTTTCCGGTTCTTTTCAAAGACCATGTGTACATTGGAAACTCCTTTTTTTGTAATATCAATACAGTTTTCCTGCATCTTGATTATATTCTTTGTGCTTCCTTCAAAACCTTCATTTACTTCTTCATACAGCACATAATGTTTTCCGTTTTTCTGGTAATAATCCCCTACTGTAATCACTTCAACCGGCTCTGCTTCTCCTTCTGCCGGCATCTGTAATCCGCTGATTGATACAATTACATCTTTTGTCATCTAATCCGCTCCTTCTATAGAAATCCAAGTCAGTATAGCACTATTTATCCCAGAAATCCAGCCATTTCCATGAAATCTTATAATTCTTCTCTTCCATCAGAGACTGATATTCCGTCTCACTTAAGGTATCCTTCAATACCTTTTCTGATTTACCATCCACAACCTCATAGACACTTCCTTCAAAGCACATATTCGGATACATGACACACCACCAGTTATGTCCCATGCCTGCTCCGATAATCACTTCCAGTGCCTGATAAGTTCCCGCCGGGAACGTATAACTGCCATAGGTCTTTACCGGGAACTCCACGGAAGATAATTTCACCTCTACCGGATAATCATAGCCCTCCTGCCGGATGACTTCTTTTGCAATATGTATAATTTCCGGGAAGTGTTCTCTTGCAATCCGGCTGCTTTCTTCGGCTGTCTTAGCATCCTGCAAAAGTTCTCCCATTTCTTTCCCAACAGCATCCCGCACCTTAAGCTTCAGTGCCTGATCTGCTTCCCCATCACTGTTTGCCCTGACATGGAAACGCAGAATCTTTTCTGCAATGTCCTCCTGCATTCTTCGCCCCTCATAAGCTTTTTTCGCACTGTCCACCGTAAATACCAACAGTAATAGCAGCATGCCATAGAACAACGCCCTTTTTAAATACAATTTTTTTCGGTTATATTCTTTCATGGTAAAACTCCTTTTCATGTTTCTGATTTCTGCTTTTCCTTGCTACGCTTTCTTTAGCCATACCATTCTGACTTTCTATCTGGAATATAACCGAAAAAATTTTTTCTATACATTTTGATAACTTTTTGGGGGAGAAAATTTTATGTAGAAATGTGGTGGGGTTGTAAATTTTTCTTGGTGGGATGCGGCTGAGCTTGTAACTTTTCTTTTTAGGGACACGGTTGAGTTTGCGACTTTTCTCTCAAAAGTCGCTGGTGAAGTTGATTTGGGTATAATTTAAGAAAAATGACTCTTTTTTGCCCAATCTCCTCTGCTGTTATCTCCGAAGTTCTCTCGGTTTGGGTAAGATTCTAGAAAAATGAAGTCTTTTTACCCAATCAGAAGCAAATAACAAAGACTATGCTTCCTTCTGCAACTCATTTTGGGCAAAAAGTAATGTAATCTTTCTGTTTTGCCCAATCCAAGTCAAATTAATAAATTAACTTAAGAACTAAGCGTCTGCCGTCAGCATCACCAGAACCAGACATCTTACAAAGATGTTGCCATTGTTACCAGTGTAACCGGGTGTCCAGCATCCTACGGAGATGTCACCAGCGTGACATCCCAATGATATTCCACTGTCAGGTTTTTCCGGTAACCGCTCCAATCCTTCTGAAACTGCAAATAAATATCCCTTGCATATGCCCCTAATTTATAATAACTGTTTGTTCCATCTGCATTCTGATTCTGTTGCAATTGTTCTGTCATGGCATCCATCTTTTCTTCCAAAGTCTGCTCTATTTCTTCTTCCACTTCCAGCAGTGCATTTTCATCCTGACTGTCTGTATGAAGGTCTTCCAATTTTTCATCCCTGTGCTTTGTTTTCTGCAGCAGTTCCCTGTTGCCCTGATACTTTCCATCCGCCTTTATTGTAACGGTTTCCGTCACCTGGCCATTCTGCTCCGTAAAAGCATAGCTGCAGCATAAATTACTAAGTGTTACACTTTCTGCATCTTCAAGTGAAATGCTGTAGCTTTTCATCTTCTGCTCTGAGAGCAAAGCCAGTTCTCCCGTTTCCCGGTCCACTTTGCCTGCTGCCATCCTGCCCTGCATCAGATAATATTTTTCCAGTATCATTTTATCTTCTGCACAGTTAATATAGGGAATCCACAGATTTTCGTTCTCATTTTCCCATATCCGGAACAGGCTGCCCAGGGTAACTGCCTCACTGTCCTTAAAACGTTCATCCGAGGCAATTCTTTCATTCAGATAAGTTCCTACCGGCTCTTTTAAAACTGTATCCATCTCCATCACCTGATCCGGTTCATCCTCCGTAACAAAAAGCAGCGTATTCCTCGAAAAAAGATTTTCCTCTTCCAGATACCCAAGAAATGCCCCCAGCCGCTTTTCATCCTCTAAAAGCGACCGGTTTAGAATCAATGCCTTTAAATGGTTATAATCCATCTCTCCAGGATTTTCCCCATCTGCATGCAAAAACAGCTCCATGCAGTCTTTTCCTTCCGCCAGAAGTACCGATGTATTCTCTTTTTCGCTTTTCTCATCTGCCACATTCTTAAGCTGCTCAAAGCCAAATGCCATCTGATAGTTCTCCTTTGTCAAAGTCACCGCTGCTGCCAATGGAAAATTCCGTTCTTCCAACTCTGTATTTCCACAGCCGCCAAGGCATAAGACTGCCAAAAATATCATGGAAACAATTGTCACGATTCTATTTTTCATACTGCTGCTCCTTTCCACCATTTTTTCCGCTATCCTTTTTCACTATCCCTTTTCCGGCATTTACTTATCTCTCCAATGCACAGCGGAAGAATTACCGTCAACGGAAGAAATGCAATTGCCTGAATCCATATAAACATTATTTTCCACTCCGGTAGCCGGTAAAAAAGTAATGTGACTGCAAATGTAAGAACCATTACAATTGGTATTATCAATTTTTCTATACTTTTCGCATCGGCTTTTCCCTGAATCGCTTCATTTTTCCCATCCGCTTTTTGGCGCCCTTCCTTTTGCCATACAGCTTTCAGCAAATCCGAGGCATAAAACATTCCGGTATTGATAAATGCGTAAATTGTAAAGAACCAGATTGCTACCATAAAGGCATCCTGCCGTTCGAAGAAACCGCCTGGCAGTTTTATCATGCTCATTAATGTAATTGCCGGATATTTCATTTTCGGCAGCATGCCACTGCCAAAGATGCCAAGCGTAATCAGATAGATTGCAGCATTAAAAATCACTGTAACACAAAGGCTTTTCCGGCATGTTCGTCCTACACGGACATTTTCTGCAAGATAGGGCTGTAAAAACAAAACAAATGCCATTGTGCCATACAGAAGCACAACTGCCGCTGTCCCTTTAACAAAGTTTCCCCAGGAATGTACCATTACCGGAGTCCAGTAAATCGTATTGACATCCTTTGTTGCCAGCAGCAGCATTAAAATA
>ERZ825525.2864-NODE-2864-length-10230-cov-4.076364_pt1 | contig 10230 bp, 12 predicted proteins | sample MGYA00519930_ERZ825525 | MGnify/ENA primary metagenome ERZ825525 (study PRJEB31778, sample SAMEA3449203) | human gut metagenome | biome: human gut; feature: human-associated habitat; material: faeces | place: United Kingdom | collected 2010/2012 ... | reverse complement strand
GACGCTATAAAAACACTTGTTTCGCAGATAGGCAGCAAGGCTGCTAGCGGACTTTTCGGCTTTGTCGGAGGGCTCGCGGCTGGCGCTTCTTCGGGAGTGCTGCTGTATAACTCCCTGAAAAATCTCATCAAGGGAACTGGAAACCTTGCGAATAACTGGACGCAGCTTGCAGCTGGAATAGGGATCGCGGGAGGCGCTATAGCGGCGTTTGTGGCATTCAGCAATCCAGTGGGTGCAATCGTGACTGCTGTGCTCGCTCTCGGCGGTGCTATTCTCGGTGTGAACAGTGCAATAAATGAAACCAACGAGGAAATAGGGAACGCAATATTTTACGCAGACAACGGCGGCATAGCGGTCGACGGCTTTGCAAAATGCTTCACGGGTTTGTTCGATACGGTTTCCTCACGATATCAGGATATCATCACCACATCTGACGCTATCAGAGATAATCAGGAAAAGGCAAGCGGCGCGGCTGATGAAATACTTAACCTTACGGATAAGTACCAGCAACTTGGCGAAGCTATGACACCGGCTGACGCGCAGAAAATCAAGGATAACCTTGACACCATTGGCAGCGCTATCAAGGAAAATCTCGGTTCATACACAAAGGAAATGGTCGATAATCTGAAAACGTCGTTCCATGACCTTGCTGTACAGATGGGGCTTGATGTCGAGGATATGGTCGGTAAATGGTATCTGCTAGAAAATATGGGCAATTCCGCTCTCGCTGGACTGAGAAAGAATGCCGACGAGCTTTCCGCGAAAATCATCAATGGCACTGCGACCGCAGCTGACTATTCGCAGTTCAACGAAACCGTCAAAAAGATGGCTACGGTAGATACTCACACGTCTGAACAGGAATCCTTGAATCGTGCATTTGCAAACATCACTAACGGTAGCATTGATTTTGAAGACGCAAATCAGGTAAAGCAGGCGATAGAAGACATAACCAGTTCAGCCAGCACAGCATATTCAACGATTCAGTCCGCGTGGGACAAGCAGGCTGCTGACCTCAAAAACTGGAAAGATACTCTGATTAACTGGGGTGTTGACATTGAATATGACGAGAAATTCGGCACCGGTGCGTTCGAAAAGCTGTTTTCAGACCAGTCAAAGCTGATTGACGAGGGGTACAAGAAAGAACTCGAAAAAATCGACCTCATGAAAGGGGCTGGTGTCGGCGCGGCGTGGAATCAGGCTGATGAAAAAGTGAGAGCAACATTCGAAGCACAAATTCCTAGCTTTCAAGATTATGCATTGGCTTCCAACCCCTTACTAGCGGATGATGTTATACAGTATTTTTCGCCAGAATACAGGAGTGATTTGGCATATAAAAGCAAGAATGCCAATCGTGAAAGCAGAATTGAAGACCTTAAAAACAACGGTCAGTTCAAAGATGTGTATGACGCGCTGAAAGCCGCTGAGCTTGACGAAAGCAATGAGAATTATTATAAGGAAATAGGCGGCTATATCGTTGAGGGAACCAGCAACGGCGTTATCACTGGGTCTGAAACACTGGAAGCTGCGCTCAGCACTCTTGCAGCAAACGGAATGGAAGCGTTCAAGGACAAGCTGAAAATCCATTCCCCGTCCCTTGTTTTCGAGGAACTCGGCGGATATATTACTGAAGGTCTGGCTCAGGGTATAGAAGACGGCGAATCTGACGTTGATACAGCTATAAAGAATGTTGCCGCAGGAATGGCTTCCAGCATGGCTTCCGGTGCAAAGCCCGGCTATGCATGGGAGGGTGCAAAGGAATCATATAGCAGCAGCCGGAGTTTTGAAGATGTCACATTCACGACCGGGGACACTTACATCACGTTCGAACTTGACGGCGAAGAAATTGAAAGTGCTTCTCAGAAAGTTCAGGGCAGAAGATTTGCTATGTCAAATGGCAGATAACGCTTGACAAAACCCCTCTTTTGTGTTACAATTTGACGCAAGGAGGGGTTGTTTCAATGAAAAAAACAATTTTCGCATTATGTGTATGCACATGTGTGTTGCTTTCGGGGTGCTCTGGGGTTTCGCAAGAGGAATACAATTCGCTTAAAGAACAAAATTCTGATTTAAATTCTCACATAATTGAATTAGAATTGGAAAACAGGCGTTTAGAAAGTGACAATGCTGATTTGCAAGCTGAGAATGGCGACCTTAAAAGTTGGAAATATTATTATGAACATAATGACAAAACGGAGGAAGCCGCACAAGATACAGCGGAAGCCGCCCCGTCTGTGGTTTACGAAGATGAGTTCATATCGTTAAGCTATTGTGGGATAGGAACAGGAGCAAGTTTTCCTTTTGCCGACAAACAATGCATTATTTTTGAGGTTGACAACAAAACTGAAACCACATTTGAGTTTTCCTCTATATCGCTCGCGCTTGATGGGCAAGACATAGGCTATGCTACATGTTATAGTAAAATAACAGCCAAGAGTAATGGCAAAATTTATGTGGTAGCTGACGAACAGTCAAATATTATCGGTAAACACCCTAAAGAAATATCTGGATCCATGGCTGTCAAAGACTTGTTAGACATGGACATTTTCGGAAAAAATGAATGGTGGCATATAATATCATTTTCTGAAATAGCACTTTAGCTATTCACCCCGCCCTGCACAAAAACGCAGGGCGGTTTTTGTATATTTATACAAATTTTGAGAAAGGGATTGACTTTTGGAACACATAAATATATAATTGAATTACGGAACACAAAAGTGAGGTGATTAAATGAGTCCGAGAACAGGCAGACCAAAGATAGGCAATGAGAAACTGGATGTAGATGTTAAAGTTCGTTTTGACAAAGAAACAAACGAAAAGCTAATCCAGTATTGCAAAGAGCATGGTATAACCAGAACCGAAGCGATACGTCAGGGAGTTCATCTGCTGATATCTGCCGGAGAAAAAAAATAAGCTGTTGCTCCGCTACCAACGACACAACAGCTTATCGGTTTGAAAGGACAGGAATGCCCAATCTGAAATCTATTATACATCAGAACGGCGTTCCTGTCAAGTATTTGAAAGGAATTTGCTATGGAAAACAAAATCACAGAGGACATGATACTGAATGTATCAGCAAAGGCTGAAAGGCTCGGAACGATAGCGTGGGTAGCTGCGTGCGCGGAGTTTATCCCGGAAAAGCAGGAGAAAATTTACACAGACGTGCTTTTGGGTATCGCGAATTTAAGCGAGCAGCTTGTCAGCGAACTTGACAAGATGGCTGCTACGGCAAGCGGGGTGAGAGCATGAGCGAGTTAATCAAGATAAACAATCAGCAGCTCCCTGTCAAGGAATACAACGGTAAGCGCGTGGTTACTTTCAAGGAGATTGACACAGTTCACAAGAGAGCACCCGGAACTGCGGGAAGAAGTTTCAGAGAGAACAGAAACCGCTTTATAGAGGGCGTTGATTACTTCCGACGAAATTCGTCGGAAGCCAGAAACGAGTACGGAATAGCCGCTCCGAACGGTCTGGTGCTTATTACTGAAAGCGGCTACCTTATGCTTGCAAAGTCGTTCACAGACGACCTCGCATGGCAGGTGCAGCGCGAACTGGTGAACAGCTATTTCAGAAGCAAGACCGAGCAGTACGAAGCTGAACAGCTCACCCTTGAAACCGCCGAATACCACTACTACCCCAAGACATGGCACGGCAATCCGGTGATAACCGCCGCAGATTTCGCGCACTTCACTGGAATGTCAAAGGAAGCGATATATCCGTATTTCCACAAGCACCCCAACTTTGATATTTTCCACTACCGCCATCTTAAAAACGCAGAACTTCGCGCTTTCAAGGCTGAAAATCCGAGCGTACCGAGGTGCATTGCAGACCTTTACATTATCACGCGTAAGGGCTGCGAGTGTATGCTGAAGTACTTCGGGCTGACGGCGGATATCCCCATACTGGAACAGAAGCAGGAAAAACTTCTGGAGCAGAAGCAGGAAGAACCTGCAATTCAGCCCAGAAAGGCTTTTACTGCCGCAGAATACATCGCTGCGCTTGAAATCCTTAATGATTTAAGGCTTAAATTTAAGAAAGAACTGGAGAGTGAGAATTGCATGTTCCCTAGCACTACCAAGCAGAACCTTGAAGCAGTATGCCGAGCGATGGGACACGTTTCTATACCTTTGATAACAATAGGGCAGAACGATAAAGTGATTTAACAAAATCAGCACCTCGCACAACGCGGGGTGCCTTTTCTTTGTGCGAAACATCAAAAATCACTTTGGTTACTTTTGTAACCGACCAATTGATTGATAATAACTATCAAACGGTTGACATTTTTACATCAGATAATGGTCGCTGCTTAATTTGACAAGCCGAAAAGTATGTGATATGATTGAATCACGAACCCGGGAGCGCAAAATAACGACTTGAAAAGGAGAGCATGATGAACACATTTAATCTCACAAATTATGACGGCAAGTACTATGCCGACAGCAGAGAAGTTGCGGAAAAGATTGAGAGAACGCACAACGAGCTTCTCAAATCAATCCGTACTTATATCGGGTATTTAGGAGAGGGGAAAATTCCCCAGTCCGAATATTTCGTAGAAGCAACCTACCGCAACGAGCAGAACAAGGAACTCCCCTGCTACCTCATCACCAAGAAAGGCTGCGACATGATAGCAAACAAGCTCACTGGAAAGAAAGGCGTGCTGTTCACTGCGGCGTATGTTTCGGCGTTTGAGCAGATGAAACAGCAGATAGAAAACCACAGTGCGGCGCAGATTTATTCCACAAAGGCTACATCTGCCGGAGAAGTGGCAAGCCTTATCAGGACGCTGCGCACGGTGATGAAAGACCAGAAAAGCCACCCGACAAAAATTGCTGAAATGGCAGAGGACGTTTGCCATCAGTTTGGCGTGGCGCTCCCTACAAATTTTGTGGAGGCCAGCCAGTGGGAGCAGTTAAGCCTTGACCCCGCTATATAAAAGAATACAGTTACAAAGCCGCAAATCCATGCTATAATGGATAGAGAGCCACAGAGCCGTTTGTCGAAATGACAGGCGGCTTTTTTTCGTTTGCCGCCGTTGACATAGTGAAACCAAGGCGGTGAAACATGGCTGATATAGAGAAATTATCATGGCTCAAAATAAACGGCGTTGAAGCGCCTACCCCGCGCGAATGGACAGTAGTAGACAGCGATTTCGACAGCGACGACAGCGTGCGTGACGAAGCCGGATATCTTCACAGAACGGTTATCCGCAGAAAGCATCACGCGCCAAAATATAAATGGCGACTGAAAGCAAAAAACCTGTCAAAGCTGCTGAACATGATAGACGACACAACGCTTGAGGTAACATACTACGACCTGCTCACAAGAAAGCAGATAACGTTCACCGGATATCCGCAGGCAACAAGACAGCCCAAGCTTGTCTTGCAGCGGAGCACTTACGACGAATGTATCTTTGATTTCGAGTGCAGCTTCATCGAGTATTAAGGAGGGAAAATGTATCCAGTTTCTGAAAAGTACATAGAAGCAATACGCGCCCCCGTCCGTGAAGACCGTATCACCGGCGGTATAAGGCTGAAAGACGGAACCATAATCCCTGTTGACGACAGTATAATCGTGCAGAAGTCCCTGACCGTCACACGTAAAGTGAGCAGTTCCTCCAAGTTCGACATCGGCACGGTGAACTCTGCGGAAATGCGGATAAAAATACGCGACGCGAAGGCATACGATCATGATTTCGGTGGAGCGGTTATCAGTCTTAAATACGGCATTGTCACCGCTACTGCGGACGACGGATCCGAAACATGGGAAGACGTCCCGCTGCCGCCGTTCTATGTTGACGGCGGAGAGGCTGCCCGAAAGCAGAACATGGTGAGCCTTACCGCGCACGACACGCTCAGCAGACTTGCCGTTGACAAAGGGTCGCCGCCAACGACCAGCTTTTACGCGGCACTCACATATTTCTGCAACCGCTGTAATGTCGGCGTGGCAATTTCGGAAAGCGACTTCAACGCACTCCCCAATGCGGATATCACGCCAGATTTTTCAGCGGAAAGCATTCAGTCCTGCTGGGACGGCGTGATGTGGATAGCACAGACCGTGAATTGCTGTGCGTTTGCCGATTATCGCGGGCTGGTTCAGTTAAAGCAGTACAAATACGAGGGCGGCGATAATTATGACCGCCTTATAACCGGCAAAGAGCGCACCAATATAGAATATAGCGACACACGCACTTACCTTGCATATCTGCAATCGTATGAGGGCGAAAATGTGAAGCTGTACAGCAGGGTCAAAACCTGGACTGGAACTGACGCCCCGCATATCAAGGAAGGCGCTTTGAACTTGCCGAAAAACCCTGTCGTGCAGTCACTTTCCGCCGAACAGCAGGCGGCGATAAATCAAAGCTATCTTAACAATCGCAGCTACCCTACTCGCTATGTCAAGGCAAGCGGCGTTCCAGACCCGGCAATAGAGCCGCTAGACGTATTGGCATTTTCCGGAGGAACTATCGACATCGGGCAGATAATCAGCGTGGCCACACAGGTAACGTGGAAGTACCGCAATGGAGGAACGATATATTGTGCGAATGCTGATGAATACTCCGATGCCGCGGACGGAACCAGCGCAATAGCTACGCTTTCGCTGGAAAGCGATGTCGCGGAACAATCCGATGAAGCGCCCGTTATGCGCACGCAGCCCAAATCCCAGACAGAAAAGCAGATAGACGAGTTGAGGAAGCAGCTCAGCCAGGCGGGAGGAACTGCGGGAGCCCTCGCCGAATACCAGTACCTGACCGATACCTCCGTGAAGCTGAACGGCGTAACATACACCGCCGAAAAGGACGCGGAAACCGGGCTGATATCCAGAATCAGCGACAGCTATAATCACGAATTCAAGCCGAGCATATCACCTGGAATTACGGACGTTGCTCTGCACAACGCGGTATTCTGGGCGCTTGCCATGTGCAGAGGCCTGGGGGAAATTCCCCAGAAAACACTTTTCGATGGCACCGGAGGTGCGTGGAGTTACTCAGGAGGTCTGACCGGATTTCAGAAGGTAGCGGGCAATCAGCCGTACTCCGGTATTGGTCCGGAGGCTTATACGTCCGGTGCAAAGGTGCTGCGGCTCTCGAAGGCATACAGGCTCGAGGACAGCGAGGATAATTACACTGACGCTATCATAATCCGCTCGAACGAGCAGATAAGCCTTAGCGGGTATAGCAAACTCCGAATACTCGCGTTTGCGTTCACAAACTATGCGGGGCTTGACGGAAAGGTGTACTTTGAAGTCGGCGAACCTGGAGCCGCCGTGCCCGGCAAGGCGTATGACTTCTCCGCGTGGAAACTCGTGGGGAGCTGCGACGGATTCTCCACGAACTACAGCGAGCCGGGAACGCCGAAGTGGTATGAGGCTGATGTTTCAGCGCTCGGCGGAAACCAGTATCTTAATTTCGGAGTGTACCACGGAAGCCAGGTGTACGCATACACAAGCTATTTCGATATTCACAAGATAATTTTGATTCCATAGGAGGGATAAATCATGACATCAAAAACAATCGCGCTTTCGGGCGCGGAAATCAGGGCGGATTACGGCGGAGGCACTAACATCTGGCTCCGCAACGATGGCACGGGCGCGATATATGCGTCCACAACGCCGGGAATCACGGCAGGAGCTGACGGCACCGCCAGCATTCCTGCGGGGCAGGCTATGAGAATAGACGGAGCCTGCGGGACGGTGTACCTGCTCGGGACTGGCTCGGTTCAGCTTGTAGGCTCGGATTACACCGCATGCCCTTTTAAGACGTCAGCACAGTCCGGCGGCTCAGGTGCTGACGATGTAGCAAGAGCCGCTATAGAAGCGCATGCGGGGAACACCGATATTCACGTTACCGCCGCTGAAAAGGCAGCGTGGGACGCGGTGAATTACAGCAATCCGAACCTGCTGATAAATCCGGATTTCGCGATAAATCAGCGCGGAGGGAACATTTACAGCTACAGCGTTGCTAGTGGTTCCATCGATGGTGGTTTTACCGTCGACCATTGGATTTCGACCATTGTTGGCAGCGGAAACAGCGGCTCTTACAATGCCGAAACTCATATCCTGTCTGGCAGTGTTCTTGATAAGAACGGCTACTATGCTAACCTGTGTCAGTTTATTGAAAATCCAGTGCGCTTTGCGGGAAAGACCCTGACGTTTAGCGCAGGCATGTCAGAGCTTGACCAGCCTGCATTAATTCAGATATGGCGTACAGAAGGAACGACCACGACAGGAGTTGCGGCTACACATTATAATCTGAAGGCTGATAAGGTTCTTACCTTTACCATGCCGTCAGACCTTACGGAAGCATCTAAGATACGTGTTGTACTTCAGACGCGCGGCAGCGTAAAGCTTGACTGGGCAAAGTTGGAGCTTGGTAGCGCCGCTACTCCGTTTGTTCCGCCCGACCCGGCGACGGAGCTGCTCAGGTGTCAGAGGTACTTTACTATCTACAAGCACCAGAATGCAACGTCAAACACTGATAAATGCACGATAGGCGTCGGATATGCGCTTACTAGCTCAATTGTATACGCAGTATTACCGATTGCCGCAATGCGCAGCGGCGTTGCGGCAACGGTAAGTTACAACGGATTGTCGCTTATCAGCGGTGCAGATACCGTTGTAGATTATACAAGCGTTACAGCACTAGAGCAGACAGACAGCACGGCGCAACTGGCTTTCACGGTAAGCGGTCAGACCCCCGGAGCTGTTTACAGGCTGCGGCTTATGGACAGCAACGCTTATCTGGCGGTATCTAAGGAATTATGAGGAGGAGTGACATGGATGAATACAAAGTTTACGTCAGAACAGATTCTGGCGGGATAATCACTGACATCAATTCCAGCGCGTTTATCAGCGGTGACGGATGGACGGAGATTGACTGTGGAGAGGGCGACCGCTTCCATCACGCTCAGGGGAACTATCTGGAAGCCGGTCTTACCGACGGAGACGGGCTGTATAATTACAAGCTTGTCGGAGGTGTTCCGGTGCTCCGCTCTGATGAGGAGAAAGCACCGGAGCGTGCGAGGGTTTCTGCGGCAATCGAGATTTCCGACCTCAAGGAGAAACTTGCTGAAACAGACTACATCTCCGCCAAAATAGCGGAGGGGGCTGCGACCAAAGAGGAGTACGCGGACAAGCTCGTGGAGCGTGCGGGTTGGCGCACAAGAATAAACGAACTGGAGGGGACATGATGGATAGCAACATTGTTGTAGCGCTCATCGGCGCTGGCGTGACCGTCGCGAATGTGCTTTTCACGACGATTTCAGCCCGCAAACAAAAGCGTGATGAGCGTACAGAGCAGCTTGAGGCAGGCGTGCAGTGCCTGCTGAGAGCCGAGATAATCCGGTCGCACGAAAAGTATACCGAACGCGGGAAATGCCCTATATACGCTCAGGAGGCGCTCACAAGAGCATACAAGGCGTACCACGCACTTGGCGGCAATGATGTCGCGACTGAGCTTTATAATGACCTTATGGAATTACCGAATAACTGAGGAGGAAAAACACTATGAATTTTGGACAGGCAATCGAAACATTGAAACAGGGTAAGAAAGTAGCACGCGCGGGCTGGAACGGAAAGGGAATGTACCTGCTGTACGTGCCATCAAGCAAGTGGGGGATAATTGCTGAGATCGGGCTTGGGGTTCCGAAAGAGAATCTGAGCCCGTGGATAGGTATGAAAACCGCCGATGGAAAGTTTGTGCCCTGGCTTGCAAGCCAGACTGACATGCTTTCCGAGGACTGGACTACTATCGAGGAGGAGAAACATTATGAAAATTGACTGGAAGAGAAAGCTTACATCGCGTAAATGGTGGGTATCCGTGGCGGCGCTGGTGTCGGGACTTATCCTGGCATTCGGCGGCGGCGATGAGGTCGCAACTACAGTCAGCGGCTGCATTATGGCTACCGCTGCGGTAGCCGGATACACCATCGGCGAGGGGTTGGCTGATGGCGCGCACAAGGAGGATAGTGACGATGGCGATAACATTTGAAGCATACGCCCGGAACAACGGAGCGTTCAAAGCCGCCCGCCCCATGCCGACAGGCATCCCGGCAGGTATCATAATCCACTCCACCGGCGCAAACAATCCGAACCTTAAGCGATACGTCAACGCGCCGGAGATCTGCGGTGAGAATCCCTACAGGAATTACTTCGACCGCCCGGACAGCAATGTCAGCCCGCACGCGGTCATAGGCAAGGACAAGAACGGCGAAGTGAAAGCGGCTAAGCTGCTTCCCT
>ERZ825525.2862-NODE-2862-length-10233-cov-4.764394_pt1 | contig 10233 bp, 8 predicted proteins | sample MGYA00519930_ERZ825525 | MGnify/ENA primary metagenome ERZ825525 (study PRJEB31778, sample SAMEA3449203) | human gut metagenome | biome: human gut; feature: human-associated habitat; material: faeces | place: United Kingdom | collected 2010/2012 ... | reverse complement strand
TACGAGCGCCGCCTCAACGGCTCGTTGCGTCTGCTGGACATTCAGCCTTTGGAATTGCCGCCCCAGGTGTTTGAAACCGAGGGGCTGTGGTTCGTGGTGCCCGATCCTTACCGCGAGGCGGTGGAGGATAAGCTGCTGCATTTCATGGGCTCCATCCACGCCCTGGAGCACGCGTCCATCGGCCTCATGCCCCTGCTGGTCATGGCCGACCGCAACGATCTGGGCGGCATATCCATTCCCATGCACGCCCAACTTGGCGCGCCCGCCGTGTTCGTGTACGACGGTCTGCCCGGCGGGGCGGGGCTGACCCGCGCCGCCTTTCCCCTGCTGGAGGAACTGTTCAAGGCCGTGGGCCGCACCCTGGCCCTCTGCCCCTGCGAGACGGGGTGTCCCTCCTGCACCCATTCGCCCAAGTGCGGCTCGGGCAACCGGCCTCTCGACAAGGCCGGCGCCTTGTTTCTCATCTCCCGTCTGGTCCGCGGCGCATACGATTCCCGGTACACCGCCGTGCCGGAAGAGAATACGAAGGGAGAGGCGTCGTCCCCCCGGATTATCTCGGCGGGACACAGCGCGCCCCGCCCCCTCGATAGTGTTGTCGGTTTTCGCCCAGGGACGGAAACAGCGATTCGGGAAGCCCCCGAAGAATATCCGTTCGAACCTTCCCGTTTTGCGGAGCAGGGCGGGAACGAAAGGAGGGAAGCCGGGGGAATTGATTCCCCCCGGCCGGGCGCGGGGCGGAGCCCCGATTCCTGTTCCGGTCCGGTCATGGTGTTCGACGTGGAAACCCGGCGCTCGGCGGACGAGGTGGGGGGCTGGAACCGGGCGGATCGCATGGGCGTCAGTGTGGCCGTGGTGTGGGACGGCAAGGACTTTCACGCCTTCCGGCAGGAGGAGCTGCCCGCCATGTTCGCCCTGTTGCGTCGGGCCGGGCTGGTGGTGGGGTTCAACAGTCTGCGTTTTGACTACCGGGTGCTGCAACCCTTTGCGGATTTCGACCTGCGCGATCTGCCTTCGTTGGATTTGCTCGACGTCATCAAAACGCGCCTGAACTATCGGGTGTCGCTGGACAATCTGGGCCGGGCCACCTTGGACGCGCCCAAATCGGCGGACGGGCTCCAGGCCCTGCGTTGGTGGAAGGAAGGACGCTTGGACGAAATTACGGCGTATTGCCGGGCCGACGTGGACATCACCCGTCGTTTGTACGAGTACGGGCGGGACCGGGGGCACCTGCTGTTCACCAATAAGGCGGGTCAAAAAGTGCGCGTGCCCGTGGAGTGGTAAGCTCCGCTACAAACAAGCCTCCCGATTCCGCGACCGAGCCGCATCCGTCAGCTCGCGCGGAGTCTGAAAGGCTGGGCCGGGTTCCACGGTCCGCACGCCCAGCACGAAGTGATCGCGCGATACTTCGCGGTATTCTCCTTCCAAATCCTCGGGGCGGGGCGCGTAGGACAAAATACGCTTGTTTCGTTCGCGGCGCGGATCGGGCAGGGGGATGGCGGAGAGCAGACAGCGGGTATACGGGTGCAGGGGCCGGGCGAACAGTTCCTCCGTCGGGGCGCTTTCCACCAGTCGCCCCGCGTACAGCACGCCCACGCGGTCGCACAGGTAGCGGACCAGGGAAAGATCGTGGGCGATGAACAGATAGGCCGTGCCCGTCTCCTGCTGGATGTCCTTCATCAGGTTGACGACCTGCGCCTGAATCGACACGTCCAGCGCCGAGATGCACTCGTCGGCGATGATGAGCTTCGGGTTCATGATGAGGGCGCGGGCAATGCCGACGCGCTGACGCTGGCCGCCGGAGAACTGGTGGGGGTAGCGCTCGGCGTGTTCCGGTGCAAGGCCCACCTTCGCCAGAATCTTCTCCACCTTCTCGCGGCGCTCGGCCTGCGTCTTGTACATATGGTGGATGTCCAGACCCTCACCGATGATGTCCTCCACCTTCTTGCGGGGGTTCAGGGATGCCATCGGGTCTTGGAAGATCATCTGCATCTGGGTGCGCAGGGTGTTGTTCTGGCTGTGGTTCAGCTTTCCGCTGATATCCTGCCCGTCAAAGGTGATCTTGCCCGCAGTGGGGTCGTACAGGCGGATGATGCTGCGGCCGATGGTGGATTTGCCCGAGCCGGACTCGCCCACCAGACCGTAGGTCTCGCCGGGGTAGATCTCAAAACTGACATCATCCACCGCCTTGACTGTAAAATTCTTGTTGACGCGGAAATACTGCTTCAGTCCCTCGACCTTCAGCAGCGGGGTCGTGCTCTGTGCTGCCATTTATTCCGCCTCCTCGATCTTTTTTGCTTCTGCTTTCATGCGGGCAATGCGCTCCTTGAGCTCCGGCGGCATCTCCACCTTGGGGGCGCGGGGGTCCAGCAGCCATGTCGCCGCATAGTGGGTATCGCTGATCTTGAACATGGGCGGGTCGATCTCATCGTCGATGTTCAGCGCAAAGCGGTTGCGGGGTGCAAAGGCATCGCCGGGCTTCTCGTGCAGCAGGTTCGGCGGCGAGCCAGGAATGGTATACAGGCGGTCATCAGCGGTGTCAAGGTCGGGCATGGCCGACAGCAGACCCCATGTGTAGGGGTGCTTGGGGTCGTAGAAAATTTCGTCAATGGTGCCGGTCTCCACGATCTTGCCGGCGTACATCACGTCCACATAATCTGCCACCTTTGCCACAACGCCAAGGTCGTGGGTGATGTAGATGACCGAGATGCCGCGCTCCTTCTGGATGCGGCGGATCAGCTCCAGGATTTTTGCCTGAATGGTCACATCCAGCGCGGTTGTGGGCTCGTCACAGATCAGCAGGTCGGGGTCGCAGGAGAGCGCAATGGCAATGACCACGCGCTGGCGCATACCGCCGGACAGCTGGTGCGGGTAGTTTTTCATCCGCTTCTCGGCATCGGTGATGCCCACCTCTTCCAGCAGTTCCAGTGCCTTTTTGTAGGCCTCCGCCTTGGGCATCTTGAAGTGCCAGAGCATTCCCTCCATGATCTGCTTGCCGATGGTCATGGTGGGATCAAGGCTGGTCATGGGATCCTGGAACACCATGGCGATGCGCTTGCCGTTGATGTGGCGGCGGATCCACTTTTTATCCTTTTGCAGCAGGTCCACGGTCTCCGGGCTGCCGTCGGCATGGTGGTAACTGAACTGGATGCTGCCGCTGTTCACGGTGGCGTTCTTGGCCAGAATGCCCATAGCGGCTTTCATGGTGACAGACTTGCCGGAACCGGACTCGCCCACCAGCGCGACCGTCTCGCCCTTGTACAGGTCGATGTTCACGCCGCGGATGGCGTGCACCGGGCCTGCGGTGGTCTTAAAGGTGATATCAAGGTCTCGCACCGACAAGACCTGTTCTTTTTTTGTTTCAGGCATGGGGTGTTCCTCCTTACATACTCTTCATCTTGGGGTCCAGCGCCTCGCGCAGGCCGTCCGCCACAAGGTTGAAGCTGAGCATCAGCAGGCTCATGACCACGATGGGCGGGATGATCTGATACGGATGGGTGGTAAAGCTGTTGTACAGCTCGCTGATCAGAGAACCCAGCGAGCACTGCGGCACCGGGATGCCCAGACCCACGAAGGAGAGGAACGCCTCGGTGAAGATAGCAGTCGGGATGCTGAACATGACCTGCGTGATGATGGGTCCGATGATGTTAGGCAGCACTTCTTTAAAGACAATGAAGAAGCTGCCTGCGCCCAGCGTACGGGACGCCAGAACGAACTCCTGATCCTTCAGCTTGAGCATCTCGGCGCGGGCGATGCGGCTCATGCCCACCCACTCGGTCAGCATCAGGGCAAAGATGATGGTCACCATGCCGGGCTGCAATACCAGCAGCAGCAGCGTAACGATGACCAGCCGGGGGATGCCGTTGGCTACTTCCAGAAAGCGCTGCATCACCATATCCACCCTGCCGCCAAAGTAGCCCGAGATCAGGCCGTAGCTCATGCCGATGAGCATATCAATGATCGCAGCAGCCACAGCGATGATCAGGGAGACGCGCGCGCCTTCCCATGTGCGGGTCCAGATGTCGCGGCCGTACAGATCGCTGCCGAACCAGTAGTAGACGTCCAGTTTGTCTTTTTCCTGATAGGCATTGGTCAGCTTGGAGCCGGTGGTGGTGCTCATCTTCTCGCTGCCGTCCAGAATGCCGAACTGCTCAATGCCCGGCACGCGGGGTGCAAAGTTTTTCTGGCTCAGATCCTGCCCGGAGTAGGTGTAGCTGTTCATGCCCGGGCCAAATACGGCCAGCAGCACGATGACAACGATGAGGACAAGCCCCAGCACGGCGCTCTTTTTATTGAAAAAGCGGATGAGCGCTTCCTTCCAGAAGTTCTGCGCCGCAAAGTTGGTATCCACGCTGATCTCGTCCTCATTGTGCTTGAGGGCAAAATCCTTTTCCGCAAAGGTGTGCTCCGTGTACATTGCGTCCACGGCGCTGACAATGGCATCGGCGGTGGATTCGCCGCCCAGCCGGATCGCTTTTTCTGCCATTTAGTCGTCCCCCTTTGCCAAACGAATGCGCGGGTCGATGATGCCGTACAGCAGGTCAACGACCAGCATGATGCCAATGTACATGGCACTGTAAATAAAGCTCAGACCAATGACCACGTTGTAATCGTTGGACTGGATGGCTGTCACCAGCAGACTGCCCACGCCGGGGATGGCAAAGATCTTTTCCACCACCAGCGAGCCGGTCATCAGATCCACGATCAGCGGTGCCAGCACCGTGATGATGGGGATCAGGGCGTTGCGCAGCGCGTGGCGGAAGATCAGCGCCGGGCCGGAAATGCCCTTGCTCTCAGCCAGCAGCATATAATCGGAATCCAGCACCTCGATCATCTCACTGCGGGTAAAGCGGGCAATGGACGCCATGGTGAACATGGAAAGCGAAATGCTGGGCAGCACGCTGGAGCCAAAGATGTCCTTGGCGGAAAACAGCATGGGGAACCAGCGGAATTTGAAGCCGAAGGTGTAGCTCAGCGCCAGTGCGAACACATAGGACGGCACCGATACGCCGATGACCGAGATGATGGTAGCAATGGTGTCCACCACGGTATCCCGCTTTAAGGCGGCGAGGATGCCCAGCACCAGACCTACGATGGCACCCAGCGTGACCGCCATGCCGCCCACCTGAATGGAGATGGGCAGACGGGACTGGATGAGCTGAGAGATGGGCGTATTTTTGGAGATATTGTAGCTGACACCCAGATCGCCCCGGAGCATATTGCCCACATAGCGGAAGAACTGGATATAGATGGGCTGGTCAAGGCCGTACTTTGCATATAGGGCTGCCCGCATATCGGGCGTCAGCTTTTCATCATTGAAGGGCGAGCCGGGCATCAGCTGCATCAGGATGAACAGCACCAGCAGGATTGCCAGCAGCGTGAACAGCGATGTCAGGATTCGCTTGAGTGTGTACTTTTTCACGTCGGGTGGACCCCCTTTGTCCAAAGCGTTTTTCGCGGTCAATCGTTCGCCTGCCGCGTACAGGCACAATGTCAAAAAGGCGCACAGTGGCTCTTTGCGGGCCACTGTGCGGCCTTGTTCAGTGTGCTTTCAGTTTTACTCGCTCTTAGTAGCGTTCTTGTACACGCGGTTCAGTGCCACAGGGTGGAAATCTACGCCGGTAACAGCAGAGGAGACCATCTCGGCATTGCACTGGCCGTACAGCGGGAAGATGACTGCCTGCTCCAGAACGATCTGCTCTGCCTCGTACAAAGCAGCCCAGCGGCCCTCGGGGTCGGTGCACAGATCGCCGGTGGTGCACTCGTCAATGATGGCATCGTAGTCGGCATCGCTCCACAGACCGTAGTTGTTGGAGTTGCCGGTCACCCACATACCCAGATAGGTCATGGGGTCGGCGTAGTCGGGGCCCCAGCGGGTCAGGCCGATCTCAAAGTTGCCGTCCTGCATATCCTGCACGCGCTGCTTCTTGGGCTCCACGGTCAGGTTCAGGTAAAGCCTGCCAGCGTGGTCTCCAGCTGCTCCTTGACGACCTGTGCCACCTTCTGGGGTGCGCCGTCAGCATCCATCTGCATCAGGCCGTCGGTGTAATCGGCGATGACCTCAAAGGAGGTGCCGTCGGTGGCGATCTGCGGGTCCAGCGACTGAACCTTGGTCTCCAGCATAATGTTCAGGGTGCCGCCCTGTGCAGTGCCAGCTGCAGAGGAAGCAGTGCCGGAAGTTTTTCTTGGTTTTTGTATAATTTTCACTCTTGAGCACATTTCACTTAAAGAGCGTTTCAATTGAAAATCCTTTTTAATTCAATTCATGATGTATATTTTCATCTTATTTCTTTCTTTTATTAAGAAAAAGCACCGATTCGCTTTTTCATGTGCAAACCAGTGCTTTTCTTGATTTCTCTTTTTAAATTGTATTTTTGTGGCAAACAGTTTTTTGATGTCACTCTCAGGCTTCTGCCGCGAGCGTCTCCACCGTGCCATTGTAAACGGCAGTGTCCAGCTGCTCTTCGGTAGCGGCCACAAGGGTGGTGGCGGTAGCCGCACCCACAACGTTCGTAGCGGTACGCGCCATATCCACGATGCTGGAGATGGGAGAAAGCAGGATGATGGCTTCCACCGGCAGACCGGCAGCGGCAAACAGCGCCGTTGCGGTAATGGTCGCCGTGCCGGGCACACCGACCGTACCAATGGAAACGACCACAGCCAGCACTACGAGGAAGGCGTACTGCACAGGCGTGTACTCGATGCCCAGCAGATGGATGGTAAACACTGCCAGCAGAGTGGGCCAGATGCCCGCGCAGCCCGGCATACCAAGGTTTGCACCCAGACTTGCGCCAAAGGCGGCAACGTCCTCATTCACACCCAGCTTCCGGGTCAGCTGGTTGACCGTGACCGGGATAGTACCCACACTGCTCTGGGAGGTAAAGGCAACGGTAGCCGCGGGCCAGATGCCCTTGAAGAAGCGGATGGGGCTCAGCTTGCCCACAAACTTGATCAGGGCGCTTTCCACAACAAAGACCTGAATGCCGCACAGCACATACGCCAGCACCAGAACGCTGAGCAGCGGAATAAGATCCGCAGGAGAAGAACGGCTGACTGCACGGGCGATCAGGGAAAGGACTGCATACGGGGTAAAGGAGATCACATAGCTGACCACGCGGCCCATCACAAGGTCGCCGGCGTCAATGAACTTTTTAAAGGGTGCCACCTCTTCGGGCTTCTTGGCTGCGATCTTGTTATAGCTGACAGCCACCAGAATGCAGAACACCACAATGGGCACCACCTCGCCGTTGGACCAGTGCGCAGCCAGATTCTGCGGGAACAGGCTGATGACCGTATCCACAAAGGTGGGCACTTCCTTGGCGGTGTAATCGGTGGCCAGTTCATACTGCACCCCGCCGCCAATGTTAGTAGCCACACCGGCGATCAGGGTGATCAGGCTGGCAATGAAGGTGTTCAGCACCAGAAAGAACACGGTCTTGAGACCGATCTGCTTCAGGCGGACGGAATTGCCCAGATTGGTGATGCTGGAAATGATGCTGAAGATCAGCAGCGGAATGACCACAGCGGAGACCACATGGGCGTAAATAGTACCTACGGCTGCTACGTAAGTGTGGTGTCCCTTGAATGCAAGACCCACGATCAGGCCAAGACCCACGGCAAGGATGGTGCGCACACCAAAATCAACGTGCTTTTTCTTGTGCAGATAATACAGCAATGCAAAAAATACTGCGGTGAGCGCCAGCGCGCCCAGATCCAAAATTTCGACAGACATAAAACGTTACCCTTTCTTTTGTTTGTTGGTTTACTTCGTTTTCGTCTGACAACACATTCGTCTGTTCATAACTCTCTCCCATTTCCACAAACCCACACGTTATGTATGTTTTGTTGTTTGAAGGGAGTATACTCTCCTTCCGGGCAATTGTCAATAGAAAATTCATATTTTCCTATTTTATTTGTGGGAAAGTCAGGGATAGGCGCTCCGCACAAAAAGGAAGCTGCCGCACCAGATAATGTGCAGCAGCTCCCTTTGCATTTTTATTTTACCGGCAGCCAGACCGTTGCTTTTGCCCCGCAGGGGTGCAGGCGCAAACTATCACTTTTTTAAGAAGGAGAACAATCCCTTCTTTTCGTAGGGCTCACGGCAGATCTCGCCCACCTGGTATCCGGTGCCCTCAATGGCGGCGCGGAGTGCCTTTTCGTCCAGCGGCTCCTTGGAAAGGATCACGGTCCTGCCCTTAGAATGCGAGGACGAGACCTTTTCCACCGGGAACTCACTGCGGATCGTGTCATTGATATGCGCTTCGCACATGGAACAGGCCATGCCGTCCACTTCTACGGTTGTCTGGAACATTTTTGTACCTTCTTTCAGTTTCTTATGACGATCATCGTTTTTCCTTCACATCCTCTGTGCAGGGCAGAAGCAATAGTTAGAATTAGCTAACTTTCGTTTCTGAGAAAAGCCGCCATCCAGCGGCCTTCCCGCCCAAATAATACGCCCTGCGGCTGCATCTGTCAAGGCACCCGGGGCATTTTTGCTGGGACAGCAGCTTTTTTATTTCGGTGCGTCAGATGTCCCGTTTCAGCAGCTCCGTCAGACTGCGGAAGGTCCTGCCATGGCTGCCGGTGACGGTCTCGGCATGGAGCAGACTGCTGAGAACGCTTTCCTCCACGCACTCTGCCACCGCCCGGAACAAGGGGTTGATGGCATCATCGTGCAGCAGGGTCATGGGCAGCAGCGCCTTGTCCGAATAGTGCGGCACCCGGTTGGCAGTGGTAAAGGCAATAACGATCTCGCCGCTGCCGTTGCCGCAGTAGGAGCCGGTACGGGAAAGCCCCACCAGCGCCCGGCGGCACAACCGCCGCAGCTGCCGCTCGCTCAGGGGGATATCCGTAGCCAGCACCGTGATGATGGAGCCCTTGTCCTCGTGGGGCGGGATGCTGTCGTCCAGCAGCGTATGGATGGGCTTGCCCGCCACGATGAGGTCGTCAAACAGCGCGTGGTTGGAGAGTACCAGTGCACCGATGGTGTACTGCTTGCAGTCCAGCTCCACCACCCGGGAGGCAGAGCCGATGCCGCCCTTGAGCCCGTGACAGCGCATTCCCCGCCCTGCGCCTACGGCGCCCTCGGCAAAGTCTGCCTTGCAGTCCGCCAGCGCAGCAAAGACGTGCTGTTCGGTGACATGAAGTCCCCGGATGTCGTTCAGGCCGCTGTCGTTGCACTCGCAGACCACCGGGTTGACGCTGCCGGTGGTCTCGCAGATATCGGGGTTCTTTTCCAGCATATACTTCACCAGTGCCGTCTGCGCCGTGCCCACACTGAGGGTGTTGGTAAACAGAATAGGCGTTTCCAGCGTGCCAAGCTCGTCGATCTGTACAAGGCCGGTGGTCTTGCCAAAGCCGTTGATAACATGGCTGGCCGCCAGCACCTTTTCGTGGAAAATATCTCCCGGGTGCGGCAGCAGCGCCGTTACGCCGGTCTGCACCACACCGTCTGCCAGCGTGCAGTGCCCCACCGTCACGCCCGGCACATCGCTGATTTTATCCAGCGCACCTTTGGGCAGCTTGCCCACCTGAAAACCCCATTCATTTCCCGAGATGCCCATCGTAGTTCCTCCTTGCTTTTTTCTAAGATGTATCATAGCATTTCTCCTGCCAAAAGTAAACCGCTGTAACAGACCGGAAGCAGACCTGAAAAAAGGCTGCCGCACAGGATCTCACTGTACAGCAGCCTTTTGCTATTTTGTAAAAACACCGCCGCAGCGCGGGGTGTTCCATCAGGAGTGCTCGAGCGGGCGGAAGAGTCCCTTGACCTTTTCCCAGCAGGCCACCACCCGCTCCCGCGGCAGGAAATAATTGACCAACAGCGCCACGATCACGCCCACTGCCGTATCAAAGATACAAGATTTTTTCCGCTAGTAGATTATTTAACGAGACACTCCCGCGCAAAAACAGGACCCCGGAGCCCTTTTTGAGCCATAACGGCTCCGAAAAAGGTTCCGGGGTTTGTGTAATGCTTTTCAGCCGCCCAAAGCGGATTTATTTTCCAAGCACAACGGAGAGTTTGATCTCCTTTTCCGTCTCGCTCAGGTCAAGAGCGCCACCGTCGGCAACAGTCACACGCAGCTCATAAAGCGTACCGGCGGTAAGCTCCGTCACAGCATTGCCGTCCTCGTCTGTGATCGACCACAGTGCAGAATCGACCTTTGCCAGCCTGCCGTCCGCGCCATAGGCGTAGAGGGTCAGACCGGAGGTGCTGCCGGACAGGTTGTTCATACG
>ERZ825525.2857-NODE-2857-length-10246-cov-2.712590_pt1 | contig 10246 bp, 7 predicted proteins | sample MGYA00519930_ERZ825525 | MGnify/ENA primary metagenome ERZ825525 (study PRJEB31778, sample SAMEA3449203) | human gut metagenome | biome: human gut; feature: human-associated habitat; material: faeces | place: United Kingdom | collected 2010/2012 ... | reverse complement strand
GCGTTGAACTCCTCGCAGAACTCCCAGAGCTCGTCGAGCAGGACCTTATAGCCGCCGTGGGTGCGGTTGCGCATTATCATGTTCTCGGTCAGCCAGGCCATGTCGTAGATGGCCTGCTCGCGGCCCTCGGGGGTGTTCTCGGTGGCGAGGGAGCGGGTGGAGACCATGGAGAGCATGTCCGTCAGCGGGACTATGCCCCAGCAGTTGAGCAGCCAGAGCAGGAAGTCGAAGTAGAAGTGCGACTGCACGCCCCAGACTATGGCGCGGTGGCGGTATTCCTTGGCCATGCGCTTCTTTTTCTTGTACGCGCGCTCGGCGAGGCGGGTTATGTCGCGGTCGGCCTTTTCAAAGGCGGGGACCTTGCCGCAGATGGCCATGTAGTTGGTCTCGGTATAGAGCGCGAGGTTGGAGCCGAACACCTGCGGGTAGTTGGTCTTATTCATCTCCAGCCAGCCGAGGCGGCACTCGGTGGCGTAGTTCACGCGCTTGGCGCACTCGAAGTAGTAGTCCCAGTTCCACTTCTCGCCGGTGTGCTTCTCGATGAAGGCGATGGCGTTGCGCACTTCCTGGGCGGCGTACTCCTGCACGTCGTCCTCGCGGTGGCGCAGCGGGGTGGCGAGCTGGAACACGGGGACGCCGTCCTCGAGCTCGAGGCGCTTGGAGATGACGCCGTTGCCGAGGAGCGAGCCGTCGCAGGTGGTGTTGCACTGCACTGCGCAGGCGCCGAGCACGGGGGCGTCGTCGTCGATGGAGACGCCTACCTCGGCCTCCGGCATCGGGCACACGTCGCCCGCAAGGCCGAACTGCTGCGCCACGTCGATGTAGTGCTCTACGGCGTGCTGGTTGAGCAGCACGGGGATATAGGTGGAGACCGTCTCGCGGCTGAGGCCCTTGAGGTTGGGGAAGCCCATCATGACGGCGGTCATCTCGTTCTCGTCCACGAGGACGACCTTCTTGGAGAACTCCTTGTCGTTGCCGATGCGCCGGTCGCCGCGGAAGAGGCCGTCGAGCAGCTTGGCGACGTCCTCTATGATGAGGTCCTGCTCAATGTGGCAGATGCGCAGGTACTCGCCCCTCAGGCCCTGGGTGTGGCGGTCGACCATCATGGGCACGGCGAGGTAGTTCGCCATCCAGCGGTAGCGGAACATGGCCTTGATGTTCCTGGGCTTGACGATGAACTTGCCGAGGGTCATCAGAATGCCCAGCCAGCGGCCGTAATCGTACAGCGTGTCGCTCACGCCGCGCCACTCGCGGCGTTTGCGGACCTTGCCGTCGGTATAGAAATCACCGAACCTGTCGGCACCTATCTGTTTAGCCATTGGACGCGCCTCCCTGTATCTTTTTGATCTCGATGCTCTCCACAAACGCCTGCACGCGCGTACGCATCTGGCCGGAGCCGGCTATGGTGTACGGCCTGTCCACCGAGAGCACGGGGTAGCCGAAGTCGTGCTGCAGGACGTGGGAGCCGACCATACGCTCATAGGCCCAGGGGTCGCAGAACTTTATCTGCTCGTAGATGATGCCGTCGGCGTTATACTCCTTTGCGAGGGCGTTCACGTACTCGCGGCGGCCGAGCAACTTGGGCATGTCCATATAGCGCGGGCACTGGCTGTGCGTCATATAGTGGCGGCAGACCTGGGTCAGGGCGTCCTCGGCGTCGTTGAGCTCGATGGGCACGCGGCCGGGCAGCGAGCCGTAGCAGAAGCGGTCGGCGCAGACGTAGGCGCCGGTCTCCTCCACGAGCTTGACGAAGTCCACGTCGTCTATCTCGGAGCCGACCACCACCACGCGGGCGCGGAAGGGGTTTTTCGGCTCCGGCTCACGGGTCTTGAGCTCCTCGAGCGTCTCCTCCAGCTTCTCTATGAGCATGTCCTGAGGCGCCGCATAGGTCGCGAGGGTGATGATGTGGAACTCATAGCCGGTAATGCGCGGGTTTTCCTCCTTGCGGAAGTCGCCTATGGCGCGGATGAGCTCGCAGACGCGGTTGTGGCAGCGCACGGACTCACGTATAGCCGCGTCCGAGACGTCGATGCCGAAGTTTTCGGCCAGCGGCTTGAGGATGTGGTTCGTGCACTGGAGGGTGTAGAGGTTCAGGCCGTTGTCGTCGCACTTCATGGGGATCTCCATGTACTCGTAGAAGAACTTCTCCTTGTCCATGGTCTTGAGCAGCTCCATGTTCTCGACGCAGCGGTTCATCATGGTGCAGCCGTCGGGCGTTATGATGCAGTCGGCGAACTTGAAGCCGCCCTCGATGGCCCGCTCGAGCAGCGCGCGGGAGTATTCGCACAGGAAGCTGGTGAGGTAATAGGTGGCCATCTCCATGGAGCCGGTGCGCGGCGCGCGCAGGCGGATGGAGAAGGTCCCGGCGAGGTTGAGCAGCGGCTCCGGCACGTTCTCGCAGACATAGGCCACGCAGCGCTTTCCCTCGCTCTTGGCCTGGGCGATGAGCTCGTTGTTCGCGTCCTGCAACAGATTTTCAAAATAGATAAGGTGCTTCAGGTCTTTCATTTTCTCCTCCTCGCGGAAAGGGGGCTAGCAGCCCTCTATCTGCTTGATATTCATCTCCCTGCCCTGCTGGAGCCAGGTCTCGCCGCTGCCGCAGTAGGGGCAGGTCTTGCCGTATTTCACGGTGGGATAGGTCTTTTTGCAGGAGTCGCACCAGGTAATGGCCGGGATGGTCTCGCATATGAGCTGCGAGCCCTCGATGAGCGGCGTCTTCTTCGCGTACCAGTTCCAGCAGTCTACAAGGTAGCTCGGGACGATGCCGGAGACCTCGCCGAACTCGAGCGTGACGGAGCTTATCTGCGTCAGCTCGTTCTGCCGGGCGATGGCGTCCACCTGCTTTATGACATAGGTGACGATACTAAGTTCGTGCATAATTTCCTCACTTTTATCCCAAACAGGCACGGAGCTAGCCGTGCCTGTCTGGTGTCTGCTGCGTTATAGGCTTATTTTCCGGCGAGCTTTTTCTTGAGTATCTTGACCTCGCGCTTGGCGGCGTAGGGCAGGATCTCCTTGAACTTGTCCTCGGCCGGGACCATGTGCGAGCACTCGGGACGCAGGCGCTTGAGGTGGATGGCGTCAAACTCGCACTTGGTGGTGCAGATGCCGCAGCCTATGCACTTGTTCGGGTCGACGACACTCCGGCCGCAGCTCAGGCAGCGGCTGGCCTCGGACTTTATCTGCTCCTCGGTGAAGGTGACGCGCTCGTCGCTCATGGTCTTGACCTTGGCCGGGTCGATGGCCGGCTCGTTGCGCGCGGGCTTCTTGAAGCTCTCGGGCGGGAGGGCGACGCTGCCCTTGTCCAGCTCCTTGAAGATGCGGCGGTTGCGGTGGATGGTCAGGGACTGGCCTACGTTGACGTAGCGGTGGATGGAGACGGCGCCCTCACGGCCGGTGGCGATGGCGTCGATGGTGTACATGGGTCCGGTGGCGCAGTCGCCGCCGACGAAGATGTCGGGCTCGGCGGTCTGGAAGGTCAGCTTGTCGCAGTCGATGAGCCTGCCGTCCGGGGTCTCAGCCTTGGTGCCGGCGAGGACGCTGCCGTAGTCGGAGCGCTGGCCGATGGCCACGAGGACGTTGGAGCACTTGACGGTGACGGTGTCGTTCTCGTCGTACTTCGGCGCGAACTTGCCGCTCGCGTCGCGCACGCTGGTGCAGCGCATGAACTCGACGCCGGTGACCTTGCCGTTCTTGCCGATGATGCGCTTCGGGCCCCAGCAGTTGTTGATGACGACGCCGTCGGCTATGCCGGCGTTCTTCTCGTCGGGAACGGTGGGCATCTCCTCATCCTTCTCGAGGCAGTAGATGCTGACGCTGCCCTCGCCGAGGCGGACCGCGGTGCGGGCCACGTCGATGGCCGCGTTGCCGCCGCCGATGACGATGGTGTCGCCCTTGAGCTCGGTGAGCTCGCCGCGGTTGACGGCGCGCAGGAGGTCGAGGCCGCCGGTGACGCCCTTGAGGTCCTCGCCCTCTATGCCGAGCTTGGACGCGGTCTGGAGGCCGACCGCGACGTAGAAGGCCTTGTAGCCCTCTTCACGCAGCTGCTGGATGGTAATGTCCTTGCCGACCTCGACGCCGCAGCGGAACTCCACGCCCATCTCGCGCAGGACGTCTATTTCGGAGTTCACGGTGGCCTTGTCGACGCGGAAGTTGGGGATGCCGTTCACCAGCATGCCGCCGGGGGCGGCTTCCTTCTCGAACACGGTGGGCTTGTAGCCCTCGATGGCGAGGAAGTAGGCGCAGCTCATGCCGGCGGGGCCCGCGCCGATGATGGCTATCTTCTGCTCGAAGGGGGCCATGGTGCAGGAGTTCATGGGCGGGATGTAGCGGTGCTCGTCCTTCATGTCCTGCTCGGCGATGAACTTCTTGATTTCGTCTATGGACAGCGGCTCGTCGACGCTGCCGCGGGTGCAGGCGTCCTCGCAGTACTTGCGGCAGATGGAGCCGCAGACCGCCGGGAACGGGTTATCCTTCTTTATGAGCTTGAGAGCGTCCTTATAGCGGCCCTCGCTGGCCATCTTTATGTAGCCCTGGATGGCGATGTGCGCCGGGCAGGCCACCTTGCAGGGGGCGGTGCCGGTCGGGTAGGTCTGGATGGAACCGATGTTGTCGCGGTAGTTCTTGTCCCAGTGGTCCTCGCCCCACTTGGTGTCGTCGGGCAGCTCGTGGCGCGGGTACTCGATGGGGCCGGAGCTGGTGCAGAGCTTCTGGCCCAGGCGAACGGCGCCGGAGGGGCAGGTCTCCACGCACTTGCCGCAGGCGACGCACTTCTCGGGGTCGCTCTCGGCCACGTAGGCGCTGCGGGAGAGGTTCGGCGTGTTGAAGAGCTGGCTGGTGCGCAGGGCGTTGCAGACGCCGACGGCGCAGTTGCAGATGCCGAAGATCTTGTTCTCGCCGTCTATATTGGTGACCTGGTGGACATAGCCGCGGTCCTCGGCCTTCTGGAGTATCTCCATGGCCTCTTCATAGGTGATGTCGCGGCCGTGGTTGGTCTCGCGGCAGTAGTCGGCAAAGTCGCCGACGCCGATGCACCATTCGCCCTCGATATCGCCCGAGCCTTCGCCGCGGATGCGCTGCTGCTTGCGGCAGGAGCACACGGACACGCCGATGTGGCCCTCGTACTTCTTCAGCCAGTGGCTCAGATGCTCGATGGGCAGGGATTTGCTCTCGGCCGGGATAGCCTTCTCAACGGGAATAACATGCATGCCTATGCCTGCGCCTCCGGGAGGTACAAGCTCGGTGATGCCTGCCAGGGGCAGGTATGCCATGCGCTCGAAGAAGTCTGCGGTCTCGGGGTACATGTCCGACTGCTCGGGGTTTATCATCATGATCTCAGCGCTGCCGGGAACGAACATGTCCAGCACCCAGCGCTTCTCGTGGTTGGGGTTCTTGCCGTCGAGATTCTCCCAGTGGTACTCGACTAGGCCGGTGTCGCACAGGACCTCCAGCGCCTTCTCGAGCCTCGCGGTCTCCATCTTGCTGCGCTTCTGGATGACCTCGAAGGTGACGGGCTTGCGCTTTTTGAGCACGAGCGCAACGTCCAGCGCGTCGGCCGTGGCGCTCATGCCGAACTTCTTCTCCGCGATCTGCATCGCAGCGTCCACGCCCCAGTATTCCGGCGCGTTGGTGTCGATCTTGTCGACGCCGAGCATTACCGTGGCGCGGTCGGTGATCTCCTTACATAGTTTGAAAATTTTCTCGTCTCTGGTCATTGTGCGGCATTCCCCTTTCATATTTGGCATGCATATGACGAAACTCATTGTGACCACTTTACGATAGTACGACTATTTTAGCATGATGCTAATTTTTTGTCAATATGAAGCGGGCCATATTGGCGCAGATGCTGCAAAAAAATAATGCTTCACATGAGCGGGCGAAAGGCTTATAATATTAAATAAATGGTCACGCAAGGAGACACCGATGAATTTCGACAAGATAAAGGCGCCTACTGTGCGCGAGAGCTTTGTCCGCGAGCTGGAGAACAAGATACTCTCCGGCGAGCTCAAGCCCGGGGACAAGCTGCCCCCGGCCAAGGAGCTGTGCGAGCTCATGGGCGTGAGCCTGACGGTGGTGAACGCGGGCATGAGCGAGCTTGCCAACAACGGCTTTGTGGAGACTATCCCCCGCCGCGGGACCTACATCGCGGACTACAAGAAAAAAGGCAACGCGGGCACGCTGTCCGCCATCATGCGCTATAACGGCGGCAAGCTCTCCAGCAAGGAGATCCGCTCGCTGTGCGAGACGCGCATGGCGCTGGACCTGCTCGTGGCGCAGCTGGTGGTGGAGCGCGCGACGGATGCCGAGTTGCATGAGCTCGAGCCTCTGCTCGACGAGCTGCGCGCCGAGCGCGACCTGGAGCGCTGCTGCGAGCTGGTGACGGAGTTTTATCACCGCCTCGCGGAGATCAGCGGCAACATCTTCCTCTCCCTGCTCTATAACTCCACCTTCGAGCCGCAGAAGGGCATATACGTCCTCTTCTGCGAGAAAAACGGCACCGCGCCCGTGGTCGAACACGCCGTGGAGGTCTATGAGAGCCTCCTCGCCCGCGACGTAAAGCGCGCGCAAAACGACATGTTCGAGGCCGTGCGCTCCGCTATAATCGGCGATAACGCCATCATCTGAGCACATATCTGTTACAGAGCGGGCAGCTTGAGGCTGTCCGCTTTTCTTCTTGACAAATATGCTCTACACTTGTAGAATATACTTAAACTCTACAATTGTAGAAGGAGGACCGGCCATGAACACTGACAAGAACCGGCTGCCGGACGGCGAGCTGGAGGTAATGCAGGCGCTCTGGGACTGTGAGGTCCCGGCGTCGCGGGCGGACATAGAGGCCCGGCTGCACACGGCAAAGCCCATGGCGGCGACGACGCTGCTGACCTTTCTCTCCCGGCTGGCGGAGCGCGGCTATGTGAAGGCCGAGAGATCGGGCCGCAGCGCCATGTACACGCCGCTCGTGAGCCGCGAGGCGTATCTCGCGGGCCAGAGCCGCCGCTTTCTCGACAAGCTCTGCGGCGGGAAGCTCTCCGTCCTCGCCGCCGCGCTCTGCGACAGCGGGCTGAGCCGCGACGAGATAGAGGAGCTGCGCGGTCTGCTTGAGAGGGATGAGCTGTGATGGAAGGCATATTTCAGCGCAGCATAGTCGCCGCCATCTTCGCCCTGGCCATAGGCTGGGCCTCGGCGGAAAGGCTCCGCAAAGAATTTGAAGGCTCGGGAAAGGACGGGCGCAGGCTCTACTCCTCCTTTTCATATTACGCCGCACTGCCGCTCTTTCTGCTCATATACGCCGTGGCGGTGCTCATCGCGTTGCGCGATACGGCCCAAAACATGCTGCTGAGCATGTTTTTCTACGTTTTTCTCACGCTCTCGGTCTACTATATAGTTCTCGCTCCGCTGATCCCCCGGCTGAGGCGGCACATCAGCGCCTGGGCCTGCGCCGCGCTCTGGCTGCTGCCAAATCTGCTGTATATCACCATGACCAATTATATGTACCTCTCGGAGCCGCTCTTTGTCCTCGAGCTCAAGGGCGAGCTCGCCATGACGCTGTTCTATGTCTGGTTCGCGGGGTTTGTGCTCGTCATGGCCTGGAAGATATGTGAGCACCTCTCCTTCCGCCGCCGCGTACTCAGAAACGCGGAGGAGGTAAAAAGCGAGCTCTGGGAGGAGGTCTTCCGGCACATCTGCGGCCTCAAGGCAAAGCTGCCGCCGCTCATGCGCTCGCAGGATGTCACAACTCCGCTCACGGTGGGGCTCTCGATGGACAAAATGGTCGTTTTGCTCCCCGTGCGGAGCTATTCCGAGGAGGAGCTCCGGCTGGTGCTCACGCACGAGGCGATACACATAGCGCGCAGCGACTCCTACTCCAAGTTCGCGCTTGTCAGCATTGCCGCGCTCTGCTGGTTCAACCCGCTGGTCTGGCTGGCGATGCGCAAGAGCGCCGAGGACATAGAGCTCAGCTGCGACGAGTCCGTCACCTTCGGCGTGAGTGCGGACGAGAGACGGCGCTACGCCGACCTCATACTCAGCTCCGCAGGCGACGGGCGGGGCTTCACCACCTGCCTCTCGGCCAAGGCGTCCTCGCTCCGCTACCGGCTCAAGAACGTCATGCAGCCCGCGATGAAGAGCTCCGACGCCTTCATGATAGGGATTGCGACCTTCCTGCTCATCCTCAGCTGCGGGCAGGTGGCCCTCGCCTACGGCGGCGGCACGGGCGAGGAGCTGATCTTCAACTCCGACGACCCGGCGCGCTATGTTGTCGACGAGAACGACTGCACCGACCCGGACGGGCTGAAAGCCTACATCGCCTCCCTCGAACTGCGCGAGCTCACCAGCGGCTACGACTTCGACTACGGCCCCGACATACAGCACAGGGGCATGCTCTTTGACACTCCTAACGGTCAGCTCTATATCGGTTTCTTTGACAACATCCTCGAATATCTCGGCTCCGGCAGCCATCGAATCGTCTACTACTACCTCCCCAAAGGCACGGACTGGGCGAGGCTCGACTCCTTTTTCGACGACAGCACAGCGGGCGGCGCGGCATAATGCATTATGTAAACCATTTGGAGGGTGAGCGATGGACAGCGCCATGATACAGCGCATGATCATAGCTGCGATGTTCGGCCTTGTTCTGGGGCTGATATCGTATTGGAGCATACGGCTGGGGCTTCGCGGCAGGGAAAAGGACGGGCGGAAGGTGTATGCTTCCTTCTCCTGCTACGGCGCGCTGCCCTTCGTTCTGCTCATCTTAGGCGCGATGTCACGACTGATGCTGGGGGACGAGGCGGACCCGATGCTGTTCACCAGCCTCTTCTCCGTAGCCGTGTCGCTGACGGTATACTACGTGCTCCTCGCGCTGTTGATGCCCTGGCTGCGGCGGCGCATCAACTCCTGGGCCTGCGCCGCGCTCTGGCTGGTGCCGAACGTGCTGTACATCTTCGGGAACGACTACATGCAGCTGACGGCGCCGCTGCTGATAATCAAGGCCAGCAGGGACCTGATGACGGCGCTGCTGGGCGTCTGGTTTGCAGGCTTCGTGCTGATAATGGCCTGGAAGACCGAAGAGCACCTGCTCTTTCGCCGCCGCGTGCTGAAAAATGCCGAAAAGCTCACGAGCCCGCTCTGGGAGGAGATATTCGGGCAGGTCTGCAACAGGCCGCCGCTCTATCGCTCGGCCGAGGTGTGGACGCCGCTGACTATCGGTCTCTTTGCCGGCGCGAGGGTTGTCGTGCTCCCCGAGCGGGACTATACCGACGAGGAGCTCAGGCTGGTGCTCACGCACGAGGCCGTACACATCGCGCGCTGCGACGCGGCCTCCAAGCTGGCGCTGGTGAGCGTGACGGCGCTCTTCTGGTTCGACCCACTGGTCTGGCTGGCCATGCGCCGCAGCGCGGAGGACATAGAGCTCAGCTGCGACGAGGCCGTGACCCTGGGCGCCGGCGAAGCGGAGCGGCGGCGCTACGCCGACCTCATACTCAGCTCCGCCGGCGATGAGCGAGGCTTCACCACCTGTCTCTCGGCCAGAGCCTCCTCCCTGCGCTACCGGCTCCGTCAGGTAATGAAGCCCGCCGCAAAGCGCTCCGGCGCTCTGCTCATAGGGCTTGCGGCTTTTTTCCTCATCCTCGGCTGCGGGCATATAGCCTTTGCCTACGGAGGCGGCACGGGGGAAGAGCTCATATTTGGTGGTCAGGACACGTCGCTTTATACGGTCAGCGACGGCTCGTGTACCGACCCGGAGGGCCTCAAGGCTTACGTCGCCTCTCTGGAGCTCATGGAGCTCACCGAAGAATATGACTTTGACCTCGACGGAGTTCGGCACAGGGTCATCGTCTTCGACGCGCCGGGCGATCAGGGCAAGCAGATATCTGTGGACTTTTACGACAACATAGTCGAGTTCCGGCCCTTGTTCATCAAATTGGACCACTGGGCCGAATACTACTACCTCCCCGCGGGCACGGACTGGGAACTGCTTGACTCCTTCTTCGAGCCCTAACCCGCGGGGCGGAGGGCGGAAAACTGTCGTAAGCATAAGTGGCATATCCAGCTTCATATAATTCACCACGACAAGCCGGGAGTGGTGAAAATGAAGACTGACATCGAGGAGCGGGCTGTCAAGCTCGCGGAGTACATTACCGAAAACCGCGCCACCGTCCGAGCCGCCGCCAAAGCTTTCGGCGTCTCCAAGTCAACCGTACACAAGGACATAACCGAGCGGCTGGAGGGCATCAGCCCGGACCTCTACAAC
>ERZ825525.2856-NODE-2856-length-10248-cov-7.352202_pt1 | contig 10248 bp, 6 predicted proteins | sample MGYA00519930_ERZ825525 | MGnify/ENA primary metagenome ERZ825525 (study PRJEB31778, sample SAMEA3449203) | human gut metagenome | biome: human gut; feature: human-associated habitat; material: faeces | place: United Kingdom | collected 2010/2012 ... | reverse complement strand
CACAGTTTAACATCATTATCTCTTATTGCATCAACAACTGCCTGGTACTCAACATCCTTTCCAAGGTCAATAACATCATACCCATAATTCTCTAGGAGAACCTTAACAATATTCTTTCCTATATCATGGACATCACCCTTGACTGTAGCTATAACTATCTTTCCTTTGCTTACAGGGGCATTATCAGACATAACCATATGCTTTCTTATAACTTCAAATGCTGCCTGTGCAACACCTGCTGACATAATAAGCTGTGGAAGGAACAATGTACCCTTCTCGAATTCGGCACCTATCTTATCAAGTGCAGGAATAAGCACCTGATTAACAATCTCCATTGAATCCATAATCTTAAGAAGAGCCTCTGTTATCTCAGCACCTTCATTCTTAAGTCCTTTTTCAACAGCATAGAAAAGATCATCTCCTGTATAGTTTCCATCTTTCTTTTCCTTCTTGACAGGATCAATCTTAGAAACATTTGGCATAGCGCCATAGTTTTTTATGTAATCAACTGAATTCTTATCAATATTAGCAAGAAGTTTATACGCCCTTACCGCGCCTGTCATCTCTGGGATGTTAGGATTGATAATTGCAAGGTCAAGTCCGTTAGTAAGTGCCATTGTAAGAAAAATGTGGTTTACAAGCACTCTGTTTGGAAGTCCAAATGAAATATTAGAAACACCAAGCACTGTCTTTAAGCCAAGCTTATTCTTAACTGTATGAAGTGCATTAAGAGTTTCCATTACGCCCTCCTGCTCAGCAGAAGCTGTGAGTGTAAGGCAGTCAATATAAATATCTTCTTTAGGGATTCCCATTGCAACAGCCCTGTCCATAATCTTCTTTGCTATCGCAACTCTGTCCTCTGCCTTCTTAGGAATACCATCTTTATCAAGTGCGAGTCCTATAACTCCTGCACCATATTTCTTAACAAGAGGAAGAACATTGTTAAGAGACTCCTCCTCACCATTAACTGAATTGACAAGCGGCTTACCATTGTATACACGGAGTGCTGCCTCAAGTACTTCTGGTATTGTAGAATCAATCTGCAGCGGAACATCCACAACTGCCTGTAATGACTTTATTGTATCAATCATCATTTCACGTTCATCAATTCCCGGAAGGCCTACATTGACATCAAGAATATCTGCGCCACCTGATATCTGCTCTAAAGCCTGTCCAAGAATATAATCCATATCGTGTCTTAACAAAGCTTCCTTAAAAAGCTTCTTACCTGTAGGATTGATTCTTTCACCGATAATTCTTGGTTCATCAACAACAACAGTGCTTGTAGCTGAACACACTGCACCTGGAATATATTTATGTGGTGCTGCCGGATTGCCTTCTCTTTTTAACATCTCTGATAATTCTTTAATGAACTCAGGATTAGTTCCACAGCAGCCGCCGAATATCTTAATGCCATATTTTCTTAAATCCTTCATGAAATCTGCAAACTGGGCTGCATTAACATTGTAAAGGTTAGTTTCAGGGTCAGGAAGTCCTGCATTAGGCTTTACTACTATTGGAAGATTAGTCCATTTTACAAGTTCTTCAATAACCGGTTCTAATTCTTTAGGTCCTAATGAGCAGTTAACGCCAAGTGCATCAACACCAAGTCCTGTAAGTGTAAGAGCCATTGCCGATATAGAGCAGCCTGTAAAGGTTCTCATATTCTGTTCAAATGTCATCGTGGCAACAATAGGAAGGTCGCTGTTTTCCTTCGCTGCAAGTACAGCAGCCTTAACATCTAAAAGGTCAGTCATTGTCTCAAATACAACAAGGTCTGCTCCCGCAGCTGCTCCTGCCTTTACTATCTCGGCATACATATCATATGCTTCTTCAAAGCTTAATACACCTGTCGGCTCAAGAAGCTGTCCGATTGGTCCTACATCGAGTGCAACAAGGCCGTCCGGCTTTACTGTATCTCTTGCCTTCTTTGCATTGACAATCCCGGCAGTTACAAGCTCCTCAACACTTTTTCCGCATTCTTCAAGCTTATATCTGTTTGCGCCAAATGTATTGGCATATACCACATCTGAGCCTGCATTGTAATACTGCTCTGCAATTGAAACAAGAAGCTCAGGTCTTGTTATATTAAGTACTTCCGGCGTCTCTCCCATCTTCATGCCCGCTGCCTGAAGCATTGTCCCCATAGCACCATCAAATATTATATAATCCCTAGTTTTTAAGAGTTCTCTGAATCTGTCAGCCACTACAATGTCCTCCCATTCCTCTGTATGCGCAGGTTTTATTAAGATTGCATGTTGCACAACCTCTGTTCTTAGTACTTACAGGCTCCTTAGTAAGTCCAATAACCGCAGTTACCGACTTTACCGGAGCCAGCATATATGATTTATTAAGATTAAGTCCTATCTTTTTACCGGCGTCTAACACCTTCAGAAAAGGCTCCTGCATGCTTATTGGCAGGTCACCATAACCAATTCCAAACCTGAATGTCTGGTAATAATCAGGATATTCCTCTCTTAAAAGCTCTTCAACCTTATCACATGTCTGTTCAACAGCTACACTTGCCAGACTGTCAAACACCAGTGCCTTAGCCATATCCGTAAGCTGCAACACTCTTAGCTGTCTGTCAATACCTTCCGATATCGTTACAGCCATGCATATTGCACTGTCACATTTATACAGATGTTTCTTAATGGACTCGCCCGGAAGCACCATGCTTGTATTCTTAAATGCCACACCGTCTTCATTAACTGTAAAATCAAGCTTCTTATAAATAAATCTTGGAACTGCGGTCTTTAATACAAGCTCCTCACATTCATCCATAAGCTCTTCCACCCGTTCATCAGGTGCATTTTTCTTATAACCCAGATATCTTAACGCTTCTTTTCTGTTAAGACTGGTAAGCTTAATACTTTTCTCCATTTCTTCTTACCTTGCCGCTTTTACTTCTGCGTTCTTTAAGTTTGTCATGTTTTCCACGGGACTCGTCTTTTCTTCTTCTTGTATCTGGCTTTGACTTGGATTTTCTTGCCGGCTTGGCAGATACATTTGCTTTCTCTACATTAACCTTTCTGCCCTTGATAAGTACATTGTCATTCATTGCTGCAAGTACTGCTTCCGCATGCTTTGCAGGAACATCAACAAATGTATAATTATCCATCATATCAATTGCACCAACAAGTCTTCCCGGCATTCCTGATTCTCCTGCAATCGCTCCAAGAATATTGGCTGGTGTAATCTTGTCCTTCTTACCAACATTAATAAAGAGTCTTACCATTCTTGATGTATCTGCATTTTCATCAAAATGAAAATTCTCTACCTCATCGATTCTGTCCAATGTATCTCCAACTATCATCTTAAGAAGAGCTGCTGCCATATCCATTGATGTATAATCTTCCTGATTAACATGCTCCTCAACCATATCAAGCATGGCTCTGTGCTCATCAGCTTCAATCATCTCTTTAATCTTGTCAAATATACCATCCATCTTGGTGTTCTTGACATCATCAAGTGATGGGATTGGCTTTGCAAGAATCTTGGTCTTGCAATATCTCTCAATATCCTTTAACTTATATACTTCTCTTCCAGATATAAATGAAAGTGCAAGTCCTGATTTTCCAGCCCTTCCTGTTCTTCCTATTCTGTGTACATAATATTCTTCGTCCTGTGGAAGGTCATAGTTAAATACTATATCAACTCCGTCAACATCAATTCCTCTTGCCGCAACATCAGTTGCAATAAGAATTTCTGTCTTTCCACTTCTGAAATCGTCCATTACACGGTCTCTCTGTTGCTGTTTCATATCTCCGTGTATACCGTCAGCAAAATATCCTCTGCCCTTAAGCTCTGATATAAGCTCGTCTACCTGTCTCTTAGTGTTACAGAACACAACTGACAGCTTAGGATTGTATATATCAATAAGACGGCTTAAGATTTCTGTTTTATTCTTAGGTCTTACTTCATAATAAAACTGATCAATATTAGAAACTGTAAGTTCTTTTCTTACAACCTTTATAATCTTAGCGTCTTTCTGGAATTTTCTTGCAATCTCCATTATAGGCTTAGGCATTGTAGCTGAGAAAAGAACTGTCTGTCTTTCCTCTGGTGTCTCTGTAAGAATTGTTTCCATATCCTCACGGAATCCCATATCAAGCATCTCATCAGCTTCATCTAATATAACCATAGATACCGAATCAAACTTAACAGTCTTTCTTCTCATATGATCCATAACTCGTCCCGGAGTTCCAACAATAATCTGTACACCGGCTTTTAACGACTTAATCTGTCTTACAATCTCCTGTCCGCCATACACCGGTAACACCTTAATGTCACTCATGTACTTGGCAAGCTTTCTTATCTCTTCTGCAACCTGTACTGCAAGCTCTCTTGTAGGGCAGAGTACAATTGCCTGTGGTTTCTTAACATCTGGATTAATCTTCTGTAACATAGGGATAGAGTACGCAGCAGTCTTACCTGTTCCGGTCTGTGCCTGTCCGATAACGTCAATTCCTTCCAATACTGCAGGAATGGCCTGTGTCTGTATAGGAGATGTCTCCTCAAAGCCCATATCCTCTACCGCTCTTAAAATTCTTTCATCAATATTTAATTCATCAAATTTCATTCTTTAATCTCCATTTCTATAACTTGTTAATTTTACATTACAGAAAGCCATAAGTCAAAGTAATAATTGCATTTTATTTCTTGTACATATATAATCGATTGTGAATATTAATTCAGGCTTTGCCAATTTTGCTATATACTTATATATCTGCTCATGTGGCGGTGTGCGTTTGCTGCTGTGTCTGTGTGTGCCATATGACCGATATATTGCGAACTGTGTGGGAGTTAATGCCGCTATATACATAAGGGCGGTGTGCTAAAGCTCTTTCAAGCGAAGCGCGTTTGCTTTCGCACACCGTAATAAGCTTTGTAGATAGCAGCATTTACTCCCACTAAGTGTAGCAATCCTTGAGAGCATATGGTATACACAGACACAGAAGTGAATGCACACAGCCTCATGAGCGGCTGAATATATGATATGGCAAAATTGGCAAAGTCTGAATTTCAAAAGGAGTTTTTATGATTTTATCTTGCAATAACATTAGTAAATCTTTCGGAACGGACATTATTATTAAGTCTTGTTCTTTTAATATAGAAGACCATGAGAAGGCTGCCATTGTTGGAATCAATGGTGCCGGTAAATCTACTCTGTTAAAGATTATAACCGGTGAAGAACCTGCTGATACAGGCATTGTCACTCTTGCTAAGGATAAGACTCTTGGTTATCTTGCTCAGCAGCAGAACCTTCAGTCTGACAGAAGCATTTATGATGAGATTCTTTCTGTAAAGCAGTATATCCTTGATATGGAGAGTGAATTAAGAAGAATTGAGGCTGCCATGAACAGTGCTTCAGGTGATGAACTTGATGCTCTTATGAACAGATACACCAATCTTAATCATGAATTCGAGATGAATAACGGTTACGCATATAAAAGCGAGATTACAGGCGTACTTAAAGGTCTTGGTTTTGCTGAAGAGGATTTCTCTTTACATGTAAATACCTTATCCGGTGGCCAGAAAACCCGTGTATCTCTAGGTAAGCTATTACTTTCCAAGCCTGATATTATTATGCTTGATGAGCCTACCAACCACCTTGATATGGAATCTATAAGCTGGTTAGAGAATTACCTTCTTAATTACAATGGTGCGGTTCTTATCGTTGCACACGACAGATATTTCCTTGATAAGATTGTAAGCAAAATTATCGAGATTGATAACGGTGACTGTACTGTATTTTCTGGTAATTACACAGATTATGCCTCAAAGAAGGCAATTCTTCGTAATATGAAGTTAAAGGAATACTTAAATCAGCAGCGTGATATCAAACATCAGGAAGAGGTTATTGCCAAGTTAAAGCAGTTTAACCGTGAGAAATCCATCAAACGTGCGGAGAGCCGTGAAAAAATGCTTGATAAGATTGAGGTTGTTGACAAACCAGTTGAGCTTAATGCCAGGATGAACATTAAACTTGAGCCATCTGTTATAAGTGGTAATGATGTCCTTACTGTTACTGACCTTACCAAATCGTTTGACGGCAATACTCTTTTTAATAATATTAATTTTGAGATTAAGCGTGGTGAACGTGTTGCTTTAATAGGTAATAACGGAACTGGTAAGACTACTATATTAAAGCTTATTAACGGCATTATCCCGCCAGACAGCGGAAGCATTTATCTTGGTGCTAAAGTTTCCATCGGTTATTATGATCAGGAACACCATGTTCTTGACCCTGACAAGACTCTTTTTCAGGAGATTCAGGACGCATATCCTGACCTCAACAATACACAGATAAGAAATACTCTTGCAGCATTTCTTTTTACTGATGATGATGTATTCAAATATATCCGCGATTTAAGTGGTGGTGAACGCGGACGTGTTTCACTGGCAAAGCTTATGCTTTCCAATGCCAACCTGCTTATTCTCGATGAACCTACTAACCACCTTGATATTGTATCCAAGGAAATTCTTGAGAATGCCCTTAACAGCTACACTGGCACAATTCTTTATGTCTCACACGACAGATACTTTATTAATGCAACAGCAACAAGAATAATTGAACTCACTAACCGAAATATTGTTAATTATATTGGTAATTATGATTATTATCTGGAAAAAAGGGATATACTTACAGCAAAGGCTTCCCCTGATGCACAATTGAGTTCTTCTGATAACACTACCAAAAAAGATTCAAAGCTCTCATGGCAGCAGTCGCGTGAAGAACAAAATAAGCTTAAGAAAAAGCAGAATGAAATTAAGAAAACCGAAATAAGAATTGCTGAAATTGAAGACAGATTATCCGCTATTGATACAGAATATTCAGATCCTTCAATAGGCAGTAATACAGCCCGTTTAATGGAACTTCATAATGAATCCACTCAACTAAAGAAAGAATTAGACGAACTGTATGAACACTGGGAAGAATTAATGGATGAAATGTAAGTATTTATATTCAGCAAAAAGTGCCAAAAATCCCCATTTTGAGCCACTTTTTATTGACAAATCATGAATCTAGGAGTATAAATAATCTATACTTATTATTACTTAATTTTTTAAGGAGGACAATTAAATCATGAATAAGACAGAATTAGTTGCTGCTATCGCAGAAAAGGCTGGACTTTCTAAGAAGGACGCTGAAGGAGCTGTTAAGGCTTTCACAGATACTGTTGCAGAGCAGTTAAAGGCTGGCGAGAAGATTCAGTTAGTAGGTTTCGGTACATTTGAAGTTGCTGAAAGAGCTGCTAGAACAGGAAAGAATCCTCAGACAGGCGAAGCTATTAAGATTCCTGCTTCTAAGGCTCCAAAGTTCAAGGCTGGTAAGGCTTTAAAGGATGTTGTTAACACACCTGCAGCTCCAGCTAAGAAGTCTAAGAAGAAGTAATTAATTATGACTTTTAAAGGCTGTCACTTATGTGGCAGCCTTTTTTCTCTTTATTTAATTAAGTTCATGAAATCGAGGTTTATTAATTATGGAAATCGAACGCAAGTATCTTGTGTCAGGCATCCCTGACAATATAGATTCTTATCCCTGCCGCTTTATTGAACAGGGCTATCTTAACACTGCTCCTGTTGTCCGTGTAAGACGCGACAATGATAATTACTATCTCACTTATAAGGGTGGCGGAATGATGGCCAGGGAAGAATATAATCTTCCACTTAACAAAGAAGCCTATGAACATCTGATTAAGAAAGCTGATGGCAATATCATCACCAAGAAGCGTTATGAAATCCCTGATGGCAATGGATATACTATTGAACTTGACATATTTGAGGGGCTCTTTGCTGGCACTATCCTTGCAGAAGTTGAATTTCCAACTATCGAAGCTGCCAATTCATACATTGCTCCTTCATGGTTTATTAAAGATGTTACTAATGATCCTGCTTATCATAACAGTAATATGAGCAGAAAAGTTTTCTAATATAGAGGTCTGGAATATGGATAAAGAAACTATGTTTGAATATATTCAACGGCTTAAGCTTGCAGTAATAACTCTTTTCAAATGGTTATTATGCTCGGTTGTATGTGGCTGTTTTATTGGTGCTGTCGGTGCTGTATTTCACCTGATGCTTGGTTATGTAGGCAGCCTGCGCGTTGAATACCCATTTTTACTATTCGGACTGCCTGTTGCCGGTATCATCATTGTATTCATGTACAATATAGTCCATGAAGCTGGAAACCGTGGAACTAACCTTGTCATAACCGCGATACAGTCGAATGATGAAGTCCCGGGAAGAGTTGCTCCCCTTATAATTGTATCAACACTGCTTACCCATCTGTGTGGTGGTTCTGCCGGACGAGAAGGTGCTGCACTTCAGGTAGGAGGTGCATTAGGCAATACATTTGCAAAGCTGTTTAAATTCGATGAGAAAGATACACGAATTATGATTATGTGCGGCATGAGTGCCTGTTTCTCGGCACTTTTCGGAACACCTATTGCGTCAGCTGTTTTCTCCATGGAAGTAATCAGCGTCGGTGTTATGTATTATGCTGCTTTAGTGCCATGCGTACTCGCTGCATTTATAGCACAGGGCATAGCCTCTGCACTGGGACTTGAATCTACACATTTTGTAGTTGATGAAATCGCTTCTTTTTCTTTTATTAATGGCAGTAAATTCATCATCATGTCCGTACTTTTTGCTCTTGCAAGTATTCTGCTGTGTGTTGTTTTACACGGTACTTCAAAGCTCTACACTGATTACATAAACAACCCATACATAAGAATAATTATTGCCGGTGCTCTTGTTATTGCCATGCGTTACATATTTGGCACAACTGATTATCTCGGTGCAGGCTCAGATATTATTGCAAGAAGCTTTGTAACAAGTTGTGCATGGTATGTATTCATTTTAAAAATGCTGTTTACAGCCGTAACTTTGGGCGGTGGATTCAAAGGTGGCGAAATTGTTCCTACTCTTTTCGTGGGTGCAACGCTTGGAAGCTTCTTAGCACCTATATTCGGACTCCCTGTCGGATTATGTGCAGCATGTGGTATGGTAAGTGTGTTCTGCGGAGTAACTAACTGCCCCCTCACATCATTTATTCTATCTATCGAAATGTTTGGTGCATCAACTATGAAATTCACGATTCTGTGTATTGCATTAAGTTATCTGTTATCCGGATATTACAGCCTGTATAACAGCCAGAAAATCGTCTATTCTAAGTATAAGACAGAATATATAAACCGCCGGTCCCATTGACCTGTACAGGTCAAAGAACCGACGGTTCTTTTATTGGAGGGCTGCTACTTACACATATCTCCAGTCTTCTATTCGAAACTGTATTGAAACAATCCCATTATATTCATTAATATCAGGGTAATACACCATAGATATCTTCCTTCCTACCTCTGGTATCTCCTGACCGTCTAATTTGAACCTGATTGCTGTCACCAGCTTGCCATGCTCACTTTCTAACTGACATCTTAATACATTTTTATTTTTTCCAATCACAGCTGACTGTCTGACAGTAAGATTTCTGTCTGCAAACACCGGTTTTTCATTACCTTTCCCGAAAGGCTGCAGCTTCTCAAACTGTTTTATAAGTTTTATATCAACATAATCAACCGGCATAGGCACATCAATCCACACTGTCGGCGTTAGTACATTTTCTGTCATTGTCTGATTCTCATTCAGCGCTTTCCTGAATTCATCAATTTTATCAATATCAAGCGATATTCCGGCAGCCATTGGATGTCCGCCATATTTGTTAAGGAGCTTACCACATTTGCTTATCTCCTCAAACATGTTATAGCCTTCTATTGAACGCCCTGAACCCTTTGCACCATCTTCTGCTTTAGTGATTACTATTGAAGGCCTGTAGAATTTTTCTCTTACTCTTCCGGCAATTATTCCCGCAACACTTTCATGGCAGTCAGGAAGATACACAACTAACACCTTGTCGTCTTTTAGTTCAGTGTTCTCAACCTGTTCAATTGCAATAGCGGCATATTCTTCTGTTATATCTTTTCTTTCAACATTAAGTGTGCGAAGCTCTAAAGCCTTATTTCTCGCATCTTCCATATCTGTAGTAAGAAGCAGTTCAATGGCTCTTCTTGCTGAATCAAGTCTTCCTGTCGCATTAAGACAGGGACCTATAACAAATCCTATGTGATATGAGCTTATCTTGTCTATCTCAAGCTCACACGCCTCTACAAGTGCTCTTATACCAATATTAGTAGTTACTGCCAGATGCTTTAAACCATATTTGACAATTACCCTGTTCTCATCTGA
>ERZ825525.2853-NODE-2853-length-10253-cov-2.283193_pt1 | contig 10253 bp, 16 predicted proteins | sample MGYA00519930_ERZ825525 | MGnify/ENA primary metagenome ERZ825525 (study PRJEB31778, sample SAMEA3449203) | human gut metagenome | biome: human gut; feature: human-associated habitat; material: faeces | place: United Kingdom | collected 2010/2012 ... | reverse complement strand
TCTTCGTATAGACTACACAATAACCGACCTCAACCAGATAACCCAGATAATATAAAAATATCCCCGGAAGCGAGCTTCCGGGGAATCTTTTACATCATCGGGGCAAACAGCCGCAGTATTGCGCGGCCAATGCGCTTGAAAATATTGATGTGAATGCAGTCCGAGTAGGTTATCTCCTGGCAGACCTTGAGCGTTTCGAGGTAGTCGCGCTTTATATCGGGAATGCACTCGCATTTGTACATCCAGGAAGCGCACTCGAAGTGCAGGTAAAGGCTTCGGAAATCAAGGTTGATCGTGCCGACGACCGCCGCCTTGTCGTCCGAAACGAAGTTTTTCGCGTGAATGAATCCGGGGGTATATTCGTAGATTTTCACGCCGTATTTTACTAGTTTCCGGTAGTGCGCGCGGGTCACGGCGAAAACGAACCACTTGTCCGGAATATGCGGAGTGATGATGCGGACGTCAATTCCGCTTTTTGCGGCGAGAATGAGCGCCGTCTGCATTTCGTTGTCGATTACGAGGTAGGGCGTGGTGATGTACACATAGTCCTCGGCGCTGTTGATTATATTGAGGTAGACGTTTTCGCCGACCGGTTCGTCGTCAAGCGGGGAATCGGTGAACGGCACCACAAGGCCTTCTCCGCGGCAGTCCGCGATTTCCTCCGGTCGGGGCATGTACTGGCTGTATTCGTCGGGCTTGCTGTGGGTAAGGAAGTTCCACATTGCAAGGAACATCATCGTGAAGCTCCAGACGCCCTCGCCCTTGAGCATAACGGCGCTGTCCTTCCAGTGGCCGTACTTTTCGTATTCGTTGATATATTCGTCGGCGAGGTTAATGCCGCCGGTGAACGCAGTATGACCGTCGATGACAAGAATTTTACGGTGATCGCGGTTGTTCATTTTCGCCGACCATATCGGCCGGAATTGATTGAATACCCTGCACTTTATGCCCTTTTCCTCAAGAATTTCGTTATACTTGTAGGGGAGGGTAAACAGGCAGCCGATATCGTCGTATATCATGCGGACGTCAACGCCCTCTTTCACCTTCCGTTCGAGGATATTGAGGATAGTTCCCCACATTTTGCCCTCGGCGACGATAAAATATTCGAGGAATATAAAGCGCTGCGCCTTTTCCAACTCCTCTATCATTGCGGCGAATTTTGCCTCGCCGATAGGAAAGTAGGTAGTTTTGGTGTTTGCGTAGACCGGATAGCCTCCGTAGTTGTAGAGGTACTTCGCCTGCTTTTCAGCGGCGGTGTTGTCCCGGTGGAGAGCGCTCATAAGCTCGTTGTTCTGCGGAAGCAGCAGCCGGGCTTCATCGTTGTACTGCGTCATTCGTTTTCGCAGACGGTCGCCGGAGTGGCTGTTGCCAAAGAAAACGTAGAACATCACGCCGAAAATCGGGAATGACAGGATAGCGAACATCCACGCCATTTTGTAGCTCGGGTTAATGTCCATATTATAAATGTACAGTGAGAGTATCACACCCAGAAGCACGAACGCGAAGTAGGAGTAAGTATACTGCGTGCCGAACGACAGGAATATTACCACCAGGTAGGTGAGCTGTAAGAGTATGCCGATAACGCATACCGTCGTTCGGTTGAATATCTTTTTAAGTAATTTTGTTAAAAAATGCATTTATTGTCTCCTTGCTATGGATAAAACCACCTCTTATATTTTATGCAAAAATTACGGATTTGTCAAGGTCACAAATCCACAAAGTGTGAAAAAAGCGACAGCTTTGAAGCCGCCGCTTGAATATTCAGTTGTTTTCCGCCTCGGAGGTCTTTTTGGATCTGCCAGAATCCGGCACAACATAGTAAACACGTTCGTCCGGCTTAGCAAAATCCAGCTTGCTGCGCGCCATATCTTCGATGTACTCGTCCATATCGGCGTCCTCGTCGAGGTATCTGCGGATCTCATCGTTGGAGTCCTCCACAGCGGAGGTCTGTGCTACAAGATCTTCATATTGCTGCTCGTAGTTGCTGATTGAAATATTGGTTGATACGATGGAAACAACAACGAACACCGCAACCATGATACCCGCGGTAAATGCGAGCATTTTAAGTATGCTGTGCCTTCTTCTGGGCGTTGTTGCCTCGTCTGACCTGAGCCTTAATGACATGACCTGTTTCACTTCCCCTAGTATGAACTTTACGGCTTTCTTTATTATACACTATTTTAACCTTATTTTGCAAGGGTTTGCGTAGCTTTTTTTCAGCGCTCAGGCAAATTTTGTTGATTTCCCCAAATACGCCAGTCCACACATGTGCAATAGCGCCAAATAGTCTGCCGAAAAATCTGCCGAAAAAGCGGAAAACTGCCGACAGCGCCGACCGAACCGCCCCCGCGACCGCATTTTCAACGATGTTTAGGAGCCTTCCGAGCGTTGTAATGTAGGTGAAAATCCCCGCGCCGAACCCGAGCACGGTGTATATCCTGATGTAGTTCCCGAGGGAAAGCGACAGCTTGGTAACAGCGCCGGCGGCGATGACGAAAAATACGATGTCGCAGACGAACGTCACCACCTGGAAGGGAAACATAACGCGAACTATTCGCAGTATTTCATATACGACTGCAAAAATCAGCCCGGCGGCGAACGCGATCATGAAGCAGTCCGGAATCGAATATGCCATAGCGCTCACCTGAAAAGCTTTCCGAACATGTTTTCGGAGCTGCTGAAGCTGTTGTAGCAAAGGCTCTTTATATCTCCGAACATCGACAGATCGCCGGTTTCTGCCTCCAGCGCCCTGACATGGAGATCCCTTCCGCGGACTACCAACTCGCCCATTATCGTGTTGAGAACTATTTTTGTCTCAGAAAAGCTGTCGATGTCCTTTACGCCGGAAATGCGGAGCTCCCGACGGTTTTCCATAATAACGTTATGCGGCTGCGACGAATTCTGCATAAAGCACCTCCTGCCTGATTTGTACAAGTATATTCAGGCAGGAGGCGTAATATTACAGGTTCAGACGACCTCGTAGAGAGCGGCTGCGTCCTCTTTTTTCGTGAATTCTTTGACATCAAGCACGCGCACCTTGAGCGGCTTTGCGCCGATGTTGATCTCGATGATGTCGCCTTCCTTGACATCGTAGGAAGCGCGGGCGGGCTTACCGTTGACGGAGACCTTCTCCGCGTCGCAAGCCTCGTTTGCAACTGTTCTGCGCTTTATAAGTCTTGAAACCTTGAGGTATTTGTCTAATCTCATTTCAAACCTGCTTTCTGTAAAACAATAGCGGCAGGCAAGCAGCCCGCCGCGTTTTGTCAGTCAAATCGGTTCAGATCAATTACTCGCTTACAGCGTCCTTGAGAGCTCTGCCTGCCTTGAATGCAGGAACCTTTGTAGCAGCGATCTCGATCTTCTCCTTGGTGCGGGGGTTGATACCCTCTCTAGCTGCACGCTCGCGTACCTCAAAAGTACCGAAGCCTACGAGCTGAATGGAGTCGCCCTTTGCGAGGGTCTCTGTTACGGTGTCTACGAAAGCTGCGAGAGCCTTCTCGGAATCCTTCTTGGTAAGACCAGTCTTCTCAGCAATAGATGTAACTAATTCTGCCTTTGTCATGTTGTTTGAACCTCCAAATTAATTATATAATCCAACGGTTACTGACCGTCAAATATCACTTTCATAAGCTCCGCGAGTTCATCCTCTGACATCTCGTCGAGCTTTTTGCCCTTTTCTGCCGCCATTTTTTCGGCGCGGCTGAAGTTTATTATAAACGCATTTGAAGCGTATGTCAAGGCTTTTTCGCCGTCGATTTTCAAAATTCTGTCCAAATTACAAAAATCGAGCAGCATCTTTCCGCATATCTGTTGATTTTGCGAATTGACCTCAAAGCCGTTTGCCTCCAGCATATCAAGCTCCGCGCGTATCCTGTCTGCAAATTCCTTTGCTGAGTTCATCGGATATCCGGCTCTTGAAGCGCGCTTGCAGAGCTTTTCTCCGCGAAGCAGGGCAGGGAATGTGTTAGGTACGCTCTCCAGCGTCTCAGTAAAGGTTTCCTGGTGCTTGGATTCACGTTTCAGCGCGTCCCAGTTCTTGAGGACTTCCTCGCTGCCGTCCACCTTGACCTCGCCGAAAACATGAGGGTGACGATAAACCAGCTTCTGGCAGATATCATTGCACACATCGTCGAAATCGAACGTTCCGTTTTCACGTTCGATCTGCGCATGGAATACTATCTGGAGCAGCAGGTCGCCAAGCTCTTCGCGAAGCATTTCGGGGCTGTTCTTGTCGATGCCCTCACATACCTCGTAGGTTTCCTCGATAAGATCGGTGCGAATACTCTCGTGAGTCTGAACCTTGTCCCAGGGGCAGCCGTTTTCGGATCTCAGAATTTCGATGATTTGCCTGAGGTCGTTGATATCGTATTTGTCCTTGAAGTCAAAGTTTGCCATAATATACACCAGCCTTTTATTTAAGCCCTTTTGAGGCGATACCTTCTATATATTACCCTATTTTCGCGCTTTTTTCAAGGGGTTTTATAAATTTTTTCCGGCAGATTTTATTAATCGGCGCTTTTTACGAAAATCCAATGTTGAAATTAGTGATATTCCATAAACAATAGCGCCTGCAAACACGGCTGTTATGACGTTCAGAGGCGATGGCAGCGCGTTTTTCACCACCTGGAACACAAGCGCGGCGGAAACTCCGCAGAGCAGCGAGCAGAACAGCGGTCGCCTCACGCAGGCGAAAACACTGATCTTCCCGCCGAGTTTTCTTCGTAGAATCAGCGATCCGGCGGCAGCCATCACGATGTAACCCGCGGCGGTGGAAACAGCGGCGCCGGAGATATTCAGCGCGGGAATTGATATCAGCAGCGGATTCAGCAAAGCCTTGAGAGCAACAGCGCAGCACATGAGAATAAGCGGGATATGTGCCTTTCCGATAGCCTGGAACACTCCGAACATAGCCGAAGCGATTATCATGAAAAGACCTCCGGCGCACAGAACCGCGAAGGCTCCGGCACAGGCGCTGACCTCGGCTGTGCGGCTGCGGTACAGCATGGAGAGCAACGGTTCCGCGAGGACGGCGGCTCCGACGCATGCCGGGAATCCGATAGCAGCCGCGGCGCGGAACAGCGTACAGCAGCCCTGCGCCGCGGCGTTTTCATCTTTGCGTTCCCATGCGGCGGCGATTTCCGGCACGGAGGTCTTTTCGGTCATGCCAGCAAACGAGGGGATCAGCATGAACATTGTCATTGCGATCCCGGTGTAGCTTCCGTACATGAAGTTTGCAAGTCCGGGAAGTCCTCCGGCGGCGGGTAGTATATCAGAGAATTGGCGCTGGAAGTATACAGCGTTCATTTCAGCGGAGGCTTTCAGGGTGCGGGTGACGGTCAGCAGGTCGATGAAGGATACGCAGTTCATTACCAGGGCAGAAGCCGCGACCGGTATTATCTCGCGTATCAGCCGGAATCCGATGACGCGTTTCCTGTCTGCCGGAGTGCTGTCTGGCGCGGGGTATGTGCGGCGCTTTCGGTCGGATATCAGCAGGGAGATAAGACCGCACAGTTCGCTCAGGGAGACCGCCGCGATTGCTCCGGCAGCGGCGTAGGGAAGCGCGGCGGCGTAGGCGGAGGAGTAGTCCGCATATTGCATGCCGAAAACGTCCAGCCCGTTATCAAACCGGTATTTTGCATAGAACACCACCCCGTAGCTGAGGGCAAGTCCGGCGGCGGCTCTGGAAACAGCCTCGGCGACTGCGGCTGCTGCGGAAGGAACTACGTCTGAAAGCCCCTCGTGATAGCCGCGCAGCACGGAAGCTATGCAGCATATCATGACTGCGGGGGAAATGGCGATTACCGCCGGAGTGCTTTCCGGAGAGCATGCGATGTGCTCGGCAAAGAATGCGGAAAACAGCGCGACCACAAGCGTACCTGCAAGTCCCAGTACGGAGAACAGCGCGAGAGCCGTCCGGCGGGTGCGGAGCGCGTTTTCCGGGCGCCCTGCGGCGATGTTCTGGGCTGTGAGCCTCATCATTATAGCGGGGATACCCGCGGCGGTCAGGGCGAATACCGGGGAGTACAGTCCGTACGCGGTGGAGAAGTAGCCCATGCCGGTTCCGCCGAGAATGTTCGCGAGTGGTATTTTGAATACTGCGCCGACTATCTTTGTGATAGTCATTGAAGCGAACAGTATCGCGGTGTTTTTCATATATTTCTTGTTCATCGGAGGTCCTTTCGTTGTATATGGCGTGTCCTGGTAAATTGTATTTGCGATACTGCGTAAATATTACATCGATCCGGTGTGACCAAAAAGGCGGCGGATTCATACAATAAAGCAGCGATAGCATCGCAATTCTAACGAAAGGAGTTTATCCGAATGAACAAGATAAACGAGTGCGAAGCGGCACGGAACGTAGGTTACGCATACGTTCCATGGCAGCGCATGGAAAAGGTGTACCCGCCGAACAAGGCGCTGTGTGTGGGCACGATATTTCCGGAGCTGAATATAACGATCGACGAGTACGAAAGGGGGCTTTGGAATGGGAAATAACATGTATCGCCGTCCGGGACCGCCTCCGCGTCCGCCGCGCCCGGAGTCTCAGCGCACAAACAGCGCAAGCTGCGAGGAGCTCCTTCGTGCGATAGCCGAGGCGGATTTCTTCGCGCAGGATCTGAAACTCTACCTGGATACCCATCCTGACGACAAGCGCGCAGTAGAGATGTATGCGGAAGCATGCCGTCAGTACATGGCGTGCAAGGCTGCATTCGAGGACAGCTTCTACCCGCTGACTGCCAGCAGTGCGGGCAGGGACGGATGCTGGGACTGGCCCGAAGGCGTCTGGGCGCCGTTCAAGTAAGGAGGCGGAGCGATGTTTGTTTTTGAGAAGAGAACGCAGATCCCGGTCTGCATAAAGAACCGCAATCCCCGGCTTGCGGGTATAATACTGGAACAGTACGGCGGAGCCGATGGCGAATTAAGCGCGTCGCTGAGGTACCTTTCCCAGCGGTTCACAATGCCGGATAACATGGGCAAGGGGCTTCTTACGGACATAGGCACCGAGGAACTGGGGCATCTTGAGATAATCGGCAGCATAGTAGGACAGCTGACCGACGGAGAAGGGGCAAAGAGCTTCGATAAGTATGGGAACGGCGATTACTACGCAGGGCATGCAAACGGAGTTTACCCGGTCAATGCGGCGGGAGTACCATTCAGCGCGGCTTATTTCGCGGTGAAGGCCGATCCGATCGCCGATATCGTCGAGGACATGGCGGCGGAGCAGAAGGCTCGCGCGACTTATGACAATATACTTCGCCTTTCGGACGACCCGGACGTCAACGAGGTGATCAAATTCCTGCGGGCGCGTGAAGTTGTACATTTCCAGCGTTTCGGCGAACTCCTGAACCACTATCAGAGCAGCATTAAGTAAAAACAAAACATCGGCGGTTCGGAGTCCGCCGATGTTTTTCTTTGATGAGATTATTGAGTTGCGCCACGAGCACATGTGCAACCAGATAATGGATCTTGCAATGGAGCAGGTTCTGGAGGAAAGCGGGAAATCCCGCAGGGAAGCCCAGGAAACCGCAGTGTTCTGCCAGGTCGATTATATGATGTACAGTGCGCTTTCCCGGGCGGAGTTTCTCTATACCCAGCAGATAGACAGGGGAGGGACTATGTGCGACTACACTTTCAGGAAAAGATAACCGCTTTCTATTGACAAACCTGCTCGGAGATACTACAATTATAGTATAAAAAAGAGAGGTAGATAGAAATGATTCACGTTAAATTACAGCTTGGCTGCCTGCTGGTAATTCTGTATATTGTGATAAGTTACATCAAGGAAACCACAAAGACCAAAATGAAATGCGATCACTTCTTTGACGCGCTTATGATAGTCACTCCCTGGGCGGTTTTTTCGATGGATTTACAGCATGGACGGTCAACCATATGGATATAGTCCCCGACATGGTGAACAGGATTGCGCACCTGCTGTTCTTCCTTCTAATGGATCTGACGATCATCATTACGACCGCGTATACATTTGACCAGCTTCTCGGATTCCGTAAAAAGCGGCACATACTGTACCTCGGGATTCCGGGAATCATCTCGCTTTTGCTGGTCTGCCTTGGAATAGGCGACCTCCGCTTCATCGAGGGCGCAACAACGTGGTACTCCATGGGCTTTTCCGTGTACGTCTGCTATGCAACGATAATCCTGTATTATGGAGCTGTGCTGTATTTTGTGATTTCAAGACGGCGCTTCCTGCCGAAGGATAAGGTGCTCGGAACACTGTCGTTCATTGTGATAGCGGGCGTGATACTGGTAACTCAGACCATCTTCCCGGAGGTTCTGCTGACCGCTATATTCCCGACTATACTCCTGCTGGGAATTTACATTGACTTCGAGAACCCCGCGATCCGCAAGCTGACTATGTACACGGACGAAATGGCGGACGGATTTGCAACGATGGTCGAGAGCCGCGACAACAACACCGGCGGACATATCAAGCGTACAAAGGCGTACGTTACGCTGATGCTGAATAAAATGCGCGGCGACAGCTACTACCGCAGGGTGCTCAGCCGGGATTACATAACGCATGTTATAAACGCCGCTCCGCTCCATGACGTAGGAAAGATAGCGACCCCGGACAGCATTCTCCAGAAGCCCGGGAAGCTCACCGATGAGGAATACGCCATCATGAAGCGTCACGCCGCAGAGGGCGGAAAGATAATCCAGCAGACCTTCCGCGACCTTGACGACGCGGACTTCCGGCAGATAGCCTACGAAGTTGCGAGGTTTCACCACGAAAAGTATAACGGAAAGGGCTACCCGGACGGCCTGAAAGCCGAGGAGATACCGCTCCATGCAAGGATAATGGCAGTCGCGGACGTATTCGACGCCGTATCCCAGAAGCGCTGCTACCGCGACGCAATGCCACTGGAGCAGTGCTTCGACATAATCAGAAGGGGGAGGGGAACGGACTTCGACCCAGACCTAGTTGACATCTTCCTGGATTCAAAGGAAGAGATAATTCAGCTTATGAACGCAAACGACGCCCAGGAAGAAGAACAGCCGTGACGCTTCGAAGTACAAAAAAGCTGCCCATATCCGGGCAGCTTTTTTCAGTTATCATTCTGGGAATTCTGTTCTTCCTGCTGGAGTTCAGCGCGGTATTTTGCTTCTGCGGCTTCGCGCTCGGCGATCCGCTCCTGAAGCTTCTTTGCGCGGTGCTTCTTTCTGAGGAAAAATGCGAGGCTCATTGCGCCCCATATTACAAGAAGCGCGCCTATCGCGATTCCCATTATAATAAGCGATAATGCTAAGTAGTCGTCCATGTCAGCCCTCCGTGCCGCTTTCAAAGTAGCTTTCCAGGTACTGCCTAAAATTTTCAGGGCTGCGCTGGATACGTTTCTTTATTGAATCCGCCTCGGCCTTGTCCGCCGCGGATATCGTCAGGTAGTACTTCTGCCTGCCTGTTTTTTCAGACTTGATTGTGACGCCTATCGTGCAGGTACCGTTTTCGTGTTCGGCGTAGCGCACTGAAACGAGCGAATCCTTCTTAATTTCATCGCGGGTGTAGACCTTCACGGCCTCCTCGAACATCTTTTCGCGGATCGACTGCGGAAGTTCGCTGCCGAATTCCCTTGCAGCGGCGTCGCCGAGCCTGGTGTTTGAGTATCCCGGAATACCGTTGACTTCCTGGCAGGTGCAGAGCCTTCCGGTGATGCCGTCAGCGCTTCCATAAGGTCGAAATAATTCACCGCCTGTTCGAGCGAGGTTATCTCGATAAGCTGATCGCGGTTGAGCGGGCAGCCGATACTGTATAAAAGATGGCATACCAGTATCCGTATTTTATTCACATCGTCTATTCGTATTCTCGGTTGTTCTTTCATCGTATCACCACTTTGAATAATTGAGCAGGGGAAGTAACATGAATTTACAGCTTTCCTTCGGAGGAAAGCGCGGAAACCAGAGCGATATTCAGCGCAGCTTCAACGCACGGAACCGCGCGCGGAACTACGCAGGGGTCGTGCCTTCCCTTGATGACGAGCTCCTGCTCGGTCATCTCCTTGAAGTCGACGCTGTTCTGCGGGCGCGAAATTGAGGGCGTAGGCTTGAACGCGGCGCGGAATATAACGGGCATTCCGGAGGAGATCCCGCCAAGTATGCCGCCGTGGTTGTTGGTGAGCGTTACGACCTTTCCGTCCCTCAGCGCGAATTCGTCGTTGTTTTCGCTGCCGAACATGTCCGCACAGCCGAATCCGTTGCCGAACTCGATTCCCTTTACCGCCGGAATAGCGAACACCAGC